>Ga0194120_10005146_pt1 | contig 19498 bp, 21 predicted proteins | sample TA2MahCa65mmetaG_FD_148642 | JGI IMG/M metagenome (GOLD analysis project Ga0194120, IMG submission 148642) | Freshwater microbial communities from Lake Tanganyika, Tanzania - TA2015019 Mahale Deep Cast 65m | ecosystem: Environmental > Aquatic > Freshwater > Lake | place: Tanzania: Lake... | reverse complement strand
GCCGGCATCCGTGCGATCGTCGAGACACTCACGACGAACTCTCCGACCACGAAGGTCCTGCTGCTCGCCATCCTCCCACGTGGCGCGGACGCCAACGATCCGTGGCGACGCAAGTGCGAGGCCGTCAACGCGCTGTTGCCCGCGCTGGCCGACGGAGAGCGCGTTCACTTCGCGAATGTGAACGCCGCCTTCCTCGCTCAGGACGGCACGCTCTCCAAGGAGCTCGCCCCCGATCTGCTGCACCTCAGCGCCAAGGGCTATGCCCTGTGGGCCGATGCCATCGCAGCGCACCTCACCCCGCTGCTCAAGCGCTGAACGCCGAGCTCCCCGACCCACCCGCGCGCCGCAGCGACCTTCGACTCGCGTTCGACCTTGCCACCTCCCCCGAACAGGCCGGTCCCTCTCCATCCCTCCAAGCTGGATCACCATGCAAGTCGTCAACAAGTCCGACTTCCCCCTCACCGACGCGGCGTGCAAGCAGGCCACGGGCAAGACCATCGTGCAGTGGTTCACGGAGCTCGATGGCAAGGACGGCTTGGAGCTGGGGCGACGCGAGTGCACGCAACACGTCTACACCAAGTGCGAGGATCTCTGGTGGGCGACGACGATCGCGGTCGAATATGAGGCGCATCACCAACTGAAGAAGAAGGACGGGCTGCCCGAGGGCTACACGATCTGCGTCACGAAATCGATCAAGGCGCCTGTGAAGGTCGCCTACGAGACGTGGACCGATCCGGCGCGGTTCGCCGAGATGTTCGGCGACCGCGGAAAGCAAGCGGTCGAAGTCGACGGCCGGATCAACTGTCAGGCCGGTTGCCAAGGCACGTTCACGCGGATCCGGCCGAACAAGGACCTGAGGTTCACGTGGCAACACACGGGCTGCTCGGGGCCCATGCAGGTCGACGTTCAGTTTCAGGACAACAAGGGCAAGTGCCTGATGAACGTGATGACCTCCCGCATCCAAAGCCGCGCCGAGGCGGACGGCTTGCGGAGCGCTTGGACGGCGGCGCTCGAGCGCCTGAAGTCCATGTGCGAGGGTTAGACGTTCCTCGCAGCCCCGCTCGAGGGACGGTCCGACGGCAGCGGATGCCCTGAGACGAGGCGGTCCTTGCCGCGCGGGCGCTCGGCGGTCCTTGCCGCGCGGACGATCGGGCGATCATGGGCCAAGTGGAGTAGCGGGGCGTACTCCCAACGCCCCCCACGCCCGACGCAGACCTGCGTATTTCCAAACGCGCGGCTTCAACGTCAATTCGGAACCGGAATTCCGAAATCAAGCGTTGAGGTAACCGATGACCGTGCTTCGTGCGTGGACGTTCCGAGCTCAGGGCGAGCCGATGGTCGAGGAGCAGCGCACCGAAACTCCCGGTCGCGCCGAGGTGATCGTCAAGGTCGCGGGCTGCGGGATTTGCCACACGGACTTGGGCTACTACTACGACGGCGTGCCGACGCGCAAGGCGCTGCCGCTGACGCTCGGGCACGAGATCAGCGGCGTGGTCGTCGAGTGCGGACCCGGCGCACAGCAGTGGGAAGGGCGCGCGGTGGTCGTGCCGGCGGTCATGCCGTGCGGGAACTGCGACGCGTGCGCGAGCGGACACGGCTCGATCTGTCCGCGGCAGATCTTCCCCGGCAACGACGTGCACGGCGGCTTCGCGACCCATGTGCGCGTGCCCTCGCTCGGCCTGTGCCCGGTGCCGGAGCTCTCCGATCGCCGCCTCAATCCGACCGGACTTGACCTCGCCTCGCTGGCGGTGCTCGCGGACGCGGTGACCACGCCCTATCAGGCGATCGAGCGCGCGGGGCTCGGGGCGCGCGACCTCGCGGTGGTCGTCGGAGCCGGTGGAGTCGGCGGCTACGCGGTGCAGATCGCGGCCGCGCGTGGCGCGACGGTCGTGGCGCTCGACATCGACGCGGGCAAGCTCGCGCTCGCGGGCGAGCACGGCGCGACGGCGACGCTGCGCGCGGACGAGCTCGACTTCAAGGCCATCCGCAACGCGGTGCGCGAACTCGCGAAGGAGCGCGGCATTCCCAGCTACCGCTGGCACCTGTTCGAGTGCTCGGGCACGACCGCGGGCCAGAACACGGCCTTCTCGCTGGTCGAGCACGGCAGCCACCTGTGGGTGGTCGGCTTCACGGCCAAGAAACTCGAGCTGCGGCTCTCGAACCTGATGGCGTTCGACGCAACCGCGCGCGGCAACTGGGGCTGCCTGCCGGAGCTGTACCCCGCGGCGCTCGAACTCGTGCTCTCCGGCAAGGTCGCGCTGCTGCCGTTCACCGAGAAGCGCCCGCTCGCCTCGATCCACCAGAGCTTCGCCGACGTGCACGCGCACAAAGTGCCGAAGCGCATCGTCCTCGTTCCGCAGGCCTGATTCCGATGAACTTCAAGAACCACGATCTCGTTGCCCACACGTCCGTCCCCGGCCTCGTCGTCGAGAAGCTCGCCGTGCGAGATCCGGCGGGGAAGGTCGTCGATGGCCTGTGCGCGCACCGCATCCGGCTCGACAACCCGACGCAGTTCAACTCCTACACCACGGAGATGGTCAAGGGCGTGATCCTCGCGATGCGCGAGGCGTCGAACGATCGCTCGTGCGTCGCGGCGGTCTTCACCGGCAGTGGCGACAAGGCCTTCTGCACCGGCGGGAACACCGTGGAGTACGCGGAGTACTACGCGGGCAAGCCCGAGGAGTACCGCCAGTACATGCGGCTCTTCAACGACATGGTCACGGCGATCCTGCACTGCGACAAGCCTGTGATCTGCCGCGTCAACGGCATGCGCATCGGAGGCGGGCAGGAGATCGGCATGGCCTGCGACTTCTCGGTCGCGCACGACTTCGCGCGCTTCGGCCAAGCCGGACCGAAGCACGGCTCGGCTCCCGATGGAGGCAGCACGGACTTCCTGCCGCTGTTCGTGGGCATCGAGCGGGCGATGCAGAGCTGCACGCTGTGCGAGCCGTGGAGCGCTCCGATGGCGATGCGTCTGGGGCTGCTCACTTCGGTCGTGCCCGCGCTCGTGGTCGACGGGAAGTTCGTGCCCAACCCGCTGGTCGTCACCGAGCGCTGGATCGACGACTTCGGCCGCATCGTGTACGGCGACTTCAAGACCGGAGCCGCGGCGACGGCGGGCAAGGAGCTCGTCGCGCGCGGAAAGCTCGACCTCTCACCGCTCGACGCGGAGGTCGATCGGCTCGTCACTTCGCTTGCGCTGACGATGCCGCACTGCCTTTCGAAGACCATCGAGAGCCTGCGCAAGCACAAGCTCGAGCACTGGAATCGCAACCGCGAGACGAACCGCGCGTGGCTCGGGCTCAACATGATGACCGAAGGACGGGCGGGTTTCCGCGCGTTCAACGAGGGCAGCAAGGAGTGCCGCGAGCCGGACTTCCTGCTGCTGCGCCAACTGCAAGCACAGGGCATGCCGTGGGGCGAGGAGCTCACCGAAGCGGTGCTGTGGAAGGCCCACGGCGAGGCGGCGCCCTGCCATGGAGTCTGAGCGGCGCACGAACGCCGTCGGAGCGCGCGTGCGAGCGCTCGTGGCGAGCGACCTTGCGGAGGTGATCCGCATCGACGCGGCGCACACGGCTCAGGCGAAGCCGGCGCATTGGCGGGCGGTTCTCGATCGCTTCTGCGGAGCGGGAACGTCGCGCGCGCAGGTCGGCCTCGCGGCGGACGGCGATCAGGGCCTCGACGGCTACCTGTTCGGCGAAGTGCGCGAGGTCGAATTCGGCTCCGAGGCCTGCGGCTGGGTATTCGCCGTCGGCGTCGACGAACGTGCGTTCCGGCGCGGAACGGCCTCGGCGTTGCTCGAGGAGGCTCGCCGACGCTTCGTCGAACTCGGGGTCGCCAAGGTGCGCACGATGGTCGCGCGCAACGACGTCCCCGTGCTGTCGTTCTTTCGGGCCAGCGGCTTCGTCGGCGGCCCCTACGTCCAACTGGAATTGCCCCTGCGGGAGACACCGGCGTGAGCACGACGATCGATAGTGCAGTGAAGGTCGAGCGGCGAGCGGGCCTATGGATCGTGCGCCTCGATCGCCCCAAGGCCAACGTGATCGACGCGGCCATGACCGAGGCGCTGCGCCGCGTGTTCGTGGAGGCGCGCGAGACCACGGACCTCAAGGTCGTCGTGCTCTCCCACAGCGGTCCGCACTTCTCGTTCGGCGCGTCGGTGCAGGAGCACCTGCCCGACACGGTGGCCGACATGTTGCGCGGCTTCCACGGCCTGTTCCGCGCGATCGCGGCGAGCGGAGTGACCGTCCTCGCTGCCGTGCGCGGCCAGTGCCTCGGCGGTGGGCTCGAGCTCGCGAGCTTCTGCCAGCGCGTGTTCGCTGCGAGCGATGCGAAGCTCGGTCAGCCGGAGATCGTGCTCGGCGTGTTCGCCCCGGTGGCTTCGCTCGTCCTGCCCGAACGCATCGGCCGCGCGGCGGCCGAGGATCTGTGTCTGACGGGACGCAGCGTGAGCGCGGACGAGGCGCACCGCCTCGGGCTCGTCGACGAACTCGCGCCCGATCCGGAGGCCGCCGCGATCGGCTACGCGAACGAGCACCTGTTGCGGCACTCCGCGACGAGCCTCGCACATGCGCTCGAGGCGCTGCGTTCGCGCTACCACGAGCGGTTCTTCGCCGAGCTCGACCGGCTGGAGGCGCACTACCTGCAAGAACTGATGGCGACGCACGATGCGAGCGAGGGCATCCGAGCGTTCCTCGAGAAGCGCACGCCGACTTGGAGCAACGCATGACCGAGCTCGAGCAACTGCTCGCGCGGGCCGAAGAGCTCTACCGCGACCTGCGTTTCCAAGCCGTGACCGACTGGAAGGCGCGCCATGGCGGCCTCGCGATCGGCTTCATGCCGGTCTACGTGCCGCGCGAACTGCTGCATGCGATGGGCGTCCTGCCCGTCGGCGTGATGGGAGCCGGTGATGATCTCGAGATCATCCGCGGTGACGCGTACTACCAGAGTTACATCTGCCACTTGCCACGCAGCACGATCGAACTGGGGCTCAACGGCGCGCTCGACAGCCTCGACGGCATGCTCTTCCCGGCGACGTGCGACGTGATCCGCAACCTCTCGGGGATGTGGAAGCTGCAGTTCCCCGAGAAATACGCGCACTACCTCGACGTTCCGCAGGACTTCGACGCGCTCGTCGGAGGTCAGTTCTACCGCCGCGAGCTCGAGGAGATCGCGGACGAGCTGCATCGGCGTGGAGCACGCAAGCTCGAACCGGCCGCGTTGCGCCGCTCGATCGAGGCGTACAACGAGAACCGCTCGCTCGTCGAGGCACTCTACACGCTGCGCATCGACGAGCCGTGGCGCGTCCCGACGCACGAGCTGTACCTGCTGCTGCGCGCGGGCAACGTGCTGAGTGTCGAGGAGCACACCGCGATGCTGCGCGAGTATCGCGAGGCCGTCCTCGCCGACGCCGATCGACGCAGCATGGATCAGGCGCGGGTGCTGCTCGCGGGCTCGTTCTGCGAGCAACCTCCGCTCGGACTGCTGCGCACGTTGGAGCGCGCGGGCTGTTACATCGTCGACGACGACTTCGTGCAAGTGCACCGCTGGATCACGGGCGACGTGCGCGCGAATGGAGCCGACCCGCTCGGCGATCTGGTGCTCGCGTACCTCGAGCAGGGGATCGCGAGCCCGATCCGCTACATCGACGATCAGGCCAAGGGGCAGGCACTCGTCGAGCGCGTCGAGCGCAGCGGCGCCGAAGGCGTGATCTTCTGCGCGCCGAGCTTCTGCGATCCGGCATTGCTCGACCAGCCGATGGCCGTCGCGGCCATCGAGCGGGCGGGCATTCCGTGGACGAGCTTCAAGTACGCGGAGAACACCGGGCAATTCCAGGTGATCCGCGAGCAAGCGGGCACGTTCGCCGACTCGATCAAGCTGTGGAGCGAATGACCATGAGTGAGAAAGTCAACCCCGGTGCCGCCGCGACCGCTGCCTTGAAGGACCAGAGTCAAGAGCGGCAGAAGGCGATGATCGCCGAGCACTTCCGCAAGCTCGCGGAGGCGCCGGAGCGCGGCGAGAAGTGCGTGTACACGTTCGTTCCTGGCAACCTGACCGAGCTGATCGACAGCTTCGGCCTGCTGCCGGTGCTCCCGGAGATCAACGCGCTCCAATCGGGCATGCGCGGGAAGTCGCGCGACTACATCGCGCTCGCGGAGAAGCTCGGGCACAGCGAAGACGTCTGCACGTACGTCAAGTGCGACATCGGCATGCTGAAGTCCGGCAACGTCGGGCCGACGGGAGAGCGCCTGCCCAACCCAGACCTGCTGCTGCTCTCGTACACCGGCTGCTTCACGTTCCTGAAGTGGTTCGAGCTGCTCGGGCAGGAGTACGACGCTCCGGTCACGATGCTGCACGTGCCCTACCAAGGCGACGGCGTCGTCACCGACTCGATGCGCACGTACGTCGTCGATCAACTCAAGAAGAAGATCATCCCCGCGCTCGAGCGCATCAGCGGGCGCGCCTACGACGAGGAGGCGCTCAAGGAGCGCCTCGAGCGCTCGGCGCAGGCGGAGGAGGACCTCGTGTGGGTGCTCGAAAGCGCCAAGCGACGGCCCTCGCCGATCGACGCGTACTTCGGGGGCGTCTACTACATCGGTCCGATCTTCACGGCCTTCCGCGGCACGCAAGACGCCGTGCTGTACTACCGCGAGCTGCGCGCGGAAGTCGAGGAGCGCATCGCGCTCGGCAAGGGACCGGTCACGCCCGATGGCGAGATCGCGAACGAACGCTATCGCCTCGTCGTGGAAGGACCGCCCAACTGGACGAGCTTCCGCAAGTTCTGGCAGATGTTCGCGGAGGAAGGCGCGGTCGTCGTCGCCTCGACGTACACCAAAGTCGGCGGCGTCTACGACAACGGCTTCCGCCACGACCCGGATCGGCCGCTCGAGACGCTGGCCGACTACTGCATGGGGTGTTACACGAACCTCAACCTGCCGACGCGCGTGCAGATGCTCGAACGCTACGTGCGCGAGTATTCGGCCGATGGTTTCCTGATCAACTCGGTCAAGAGCTGCAATTCGTTCAGCGCGGGGCAGTTGATGATCCTGCGCGAGGTCGAGCGACGCACCGCTCGCCCGGGCGGCTTCATCGAGAGCGATCTGGTCGATCCGCGCTATTTCTCGGCGTCGAACATCAAGAACCGGCTCGAGTCCTACTTCCAGATGATCGAGCAAAAGCGCGCGGGAGGCGTCTAGGCCTGTGAAGATCGACTACTGCGTGGGCATCGACCTCGGCTCGACGACCACCAAGGCCGTGGTGCTCGACGGCGAGCGCCACATCCTCGGTCGTGGCATCACCAACAGTCGCAGCAACTACGACGTGGCCTGCAAGGTGGCGCTCGGAGAAGCGCTCATCAACGCGCGCTTCTCGCTCATCGATGGGCGCCTCGAACACGAGGGCATCGACGCCGAACGGCGGCGAGAGCTCCTGACGCGCTTCGAGCTGGCGTTCCGTGAGCAGCAGTACCGCTCGCAACTCGCCGCGCTGCGCGCGAGCCTCCATCAGCACGCCGAGCGCCTCGCCCTCGGCGCGGCGACGACGTCCACGCTCGAGCGCATCCTCGGCACGATGGAGCAGGAAACCACCGAGCTCTACCGCGTCGGCGCCTCGCGCAAGAGCGACTTCTTCCGCGACCTCGCGGGCAGTCGCTACGTCGAGCTCGCCGAAGCCATCGCGCGCGAGGGCAGCCACGCGTTCGATCCGCTCGTCGGCCTGTTCGACAAGGCGATCCTCGAGACCGAGAACTCGACCGAAGCCGTCGGGACGTTCGAATCCCACGCGCGCAAGGCGATGGTGCAGGCCGGAGATCCCGCGCTGCAGCGCGCCGTGACGAAGGTGCTCTCGATCGAGCTCGTGCAGCGCCTCGGCGTCGGCACCGGCTACGGCCGCCAACGCCTGCCGTTCCCCGAGAAGCTCATCCGCAGCGAGATCCTCTGCCACGGCCTCGGCGCGCACGCGATGTTCCCGCAGACGCGCACGGTGCTCGACATCGGCGGTCAGGACACCAAGGCCATTCAGGTCGACCCCAACGGCATCGTCACGAGCTTCCAGATGAACGACCGCTGCGCCGCGGGTTGCGGGCGCTACCTCGGCTACATCGCCGACGAGATGAACCTCGGGCTGCACGAGCTCGGTCCCATGGCCGGCAAATCGTGCCGCACGGTGCGCATCAACTCGACGTGCACCGTGTTCGCCGGGGCCGAGCTGCGCGAGCGTCTGTCGCTCGGCGAGAAGCGCGAGGACATCCTCGCTGGCTTGCACAGAGCGATCATCCTGCGCGCGATGTCACTGCTCGCGCGATCTGGCGGCATCGAGGACGAATTCACGTTCACCGGCGGCGTGGCCCGCAACACGCAGGCGGTGAAGGCGCTGCGCGTGCTCGTCGGCGAGCACTACGGCGAACGCAAGCTCAACACCTCGCCCGATTCGATCTACACGGGTGCGCTCGGTGCGTCCCTGTTCGCGTGGCGCGAGGTGAGCCGTCAAGAAGCGGAATCCGTGGAGGTGCTGGCGTGAGAAGCGACGAACTGCGCGTGGCCGGAATCGACGTCGGCTCCTCGGCGATCAAGGTGGCGCTCCTGCGCGACCGCGGGAGCGAGGGAGCGGAGCTCGTGGGTCAGGCCACCGAGCGCCTGCGGCGCCGAGATCCGCTCGACGTCGTCGACAGCACGCTCGACGCGGCGCTCGCGCTCGCCGGGCTGCGGCGCGGCGATCTGGACTACATCGCGACGACCGGCGAAGGCGAGAAGGTGGAGTGCCGCACGGGCCACTTCTATGGCATGACGACGCACGCTCGCGGCGGACTGTTCCTCGATCCGGCCGTGCGGGCCGTGGTGGACATTGGCGCGCTCCACGCTCGCGCGGTGCTGATGGACGAGCGCGCGCGCGTGCTCGGCCACCGCATGACGAGCCAGTGCGCGTCGGGCTCGGGCCAGTTCCTCGAGAACATCTGCCGCTATCTCGGCGTCACGATCGATGAGATCGGACCGCTGTCGCTGCAATCGCAGAAGCCCGAGACGTGCTCGTCGATCTGTGCCGTGCTCGCGGAGACCGACGTCATCAACATGGTCTCGCGCGGCATCACGATCCCCGACATCCTCAAGGGCATCCACCTCTCGATGGCTGGCCGCTATCTCAAGCTGCTCACCTCGGCCGGCGCGCGGGGGCCCGTGCTCATCACCGGCGGCCTTGCGCGCGACGAAGGGCTGCGTGCGGCACTCGTCGAACTCGCCGGGGAGCAGAAGGTGCCGGTCGAGATCCGCATGCACGAGCACTCCCCGCTCGCCGGTGCGATCGGAGCCGGCCTGTGGGGCGCATTCCGCGTGCGCAAGCTCTCGAGCCGTGGCATTTCGTTGAGCGGGAGCCGCGGATGAGCGTGGCGGAGCTGCTCTCTCTCGATGGCAAGGTCGCCGTGGTCAGCGGCGGCAGCGGAGGCATCGGGCGCGCCGTGTGTGCGCTGCTTCGCGCGGCCGGGGCCTCGGTGTGCAACATCGACTCGCACAGAGCGCAGCCCGTCGCGGGAGCCACGAACGTCGCCTGTGATCTCGGCGACGCCACCGCCATCGAGGCGCTGTGCTCGCAGTTGCCCGCGCGCGTCGACGTCTTCGTGCACTGCGCCGGAATCACGCGCGATGGCGTGCTGTGGAAGCTCGGGGCGCAGCGCTGGAACGAAGTGCTGCGCGTGAACCTCGATTCGGCGTTCCACCTACTGGCGCTGCTCACGCCACGCCTGCGCGAGCGCGGCGGCTCGGTCGTGCTCGTGACGTCGATCAACGGCGAGCGCGGGAAGTTCGGCCAGTCGAACTACTGCGCGAGCAAGGCCGGCCTGATCGGCCTGGCGAAGAGCGCGGCGCGTGAACTCGGCTCCTTCGGCGTGCGCGTCAATTGCGTGGCACCCGGTTGGATCGAGACCGACATGACGCGCGCGCTCCCCGAGGAGCACCGCCTACGCGCGCTCAACGAAACCGCGGCCGCTCGCCTGGGGCAACCCGAAGACGTCGCCTCCGCCGTGCTCTTCCTTGCCTCGCCACTCTCGGCTCACGTCACCGGTCAGGTGCTGCGCGTCGATGGCGGGCAGCTGATGGCCTGAACTGCCACGAGGAATCCATGACTCACAATCCGCCGATCGTCGTCCGCAACCTTCGCCTCCGCGATCTCGACGCCGTGATCGAGGTCGACAGCCGCAACGCGGGGCGCCGCCGCACGGAGTACTTCAAGGTCAAGCTCGCGCAGGCGATTGCCGACACCGGCATTCAGATTTCGCTCGCGGCCGAGCGCGGCGGCGTCCTCGTGGGATTCCTGCTGGCGCGCGTCTACTACGGCGAGTTCGGGTCGGTGGAGAAGGCGGCGGTGCTCGATACCATCGGCGTGCACCCCGACCAGCAGGGGCAAGGCGCCGGTGCCGCACTGCTGCGTCAGTTGCGCCACAACCTGTTGGCGCTCGGCATCCAGAAGCTGCAGACGCAGGTGCGCTGGGAAGACCCGACGCTGCTCGCGTTCTTCCACCGTTCCGGCTTTCGCCCCGCCGCGCGCATCGACCTCGATCTCGACCTCGGCGCGGCGCAATTGGCCGACGACCGACGCGAGGCGGCGCGCGCGCTCGCGGACACCTGATCCACGGATATCCACTCGTGCGCCTGTCCAAGAGCGCCCAATACGCGCTGCTGTCGGTGATCGAGCTGGCTCGGTCCGAGGAGCCCGTCACACTCGCGCAAATCGCCGCTCGCGAGCGTCTTCCAGAAGGCGCGCTGGCCAAGGTCTTTCAGGCACTCGTCCGCGCGGGCATCGTGCAGGGCACGCGCGGAGTGCACGGCGGCTACCGGCTCTTGGGACCGGCGTCGGAGCTGAGCGTGCTCACCGTGGTCGAGCTGTTCGACGTTCCGCAGCCCGTCTCCTCCGGCTCGGCCTCCAGTCGCTCGCGCCTGCAGCAGTTGCTCGTCGAAGTGGACGAACTCACGCGCTCCACCCTCGCTTCCGTCACGCTCGAGACCCTCGCGCGCTGACCGGTGCGTCCGGGCAACGAAACTCGAGTTCGCGCACTCGCCGCGTGAGCGAGCGCAGCGCAGACTCCCGCCCTCGATTGCTTCGTCGCTCCAAGCTCCTCTGAGCGCGGCGTCCACGCGCGGCAGGGCCGCTCGGTTTCTGGACCGAGCCGAGTGCAGTAGGGTAGACGTCATGCAACGCAAGGCCACCAGCGTCGCTGAATACCTGAAGTCGTTGCCGACGGATCGACGCGCCGAGATCGAGCGCGTGCGCGAAGTCGTCAACCGCAACCTCGACCGCGATGGTTACGAGGAAGGGATGAGCTACGGGATGATCTGCTGGGTGGTGCCCCACCGCGTGTTTCCCGATGGATACCACTGCAAGAAGGAGCAGGCGCTGCCGTTCTTGGCGCTCGCGTCGCAAAAGAACTACTGCTCGGTGTACGTCCCGATCGTCGTTCCGGCCAACGTCGCAGAGCAGCACGCGCAGGGCAAGCTGTATCGCTGGTTCGTCGAGGCGTGGAAACGCAGCGGCAAGAAGCTCGACATGGGCAAGTGCTGCGTGCGCTTCCAGCGCGCGGACGAGCTCGCGCTCGACGTGATCGGCGAGCTGGTCGCACGCCTGCCAGCCAAGAAGTTCGTCGCGAGCTACGTCGCCGCGCGCGATGCGCAGGCCCAGCGCGGCCCCAAGCCGCGAGAGGAAATCCGTGCCGAGGCCGCGGCTCGTGCGGCGGCGAGGAAGGGCGCCGAGCACGCGCCGAAGCGGGTCCGCAAGGCCGCGAGGAAGCCGACGAGGAAGGGAAGCCGACGAAAAAAGGCGCGCGGCGCGACACGCTAGCGCGCGGTAGGCCAGTCGTCGGGCCGCAGATCCCGCCGCTCGGTGGACGTGCGCGGAGATGACTGTGGAGCGAGGCGGCGCTAGCGTCTCGAGCAGCGGCGCGTGCGCGCCCGGAAGGAAACCCTCGATGAACGTGCTCTCGTCGCTCACCGTCGCCGCCCTCGCCACCGCGTGGCTCTTCACTCAGGAACCGCAGGCGAACGAACCGCCGAAGGAGCCCGCGCTGCACCTCGGCAATTTCTCGGTCAGCCTGAGCGTCAAGGACATCAAGGCCTCTCAGGCCTTCTACGAGCAGCTCGACTTCCGGCCAGTCGGCGGCAATCCCGCGCAGAACTGGGTCGTGCTGCAGAACGGCACGACCACGATCGGCCTGTTTCAGGGGATGTTCGAGCGCAACATGCTGACGTTCAATCCGGGCTGGAACGCGAAGAAGGAGACGCTGAAGGAGTTCGAGGACGTGCGCGAGTTGCAGACGAGGCTCAAGCGCCGCGGCCTCGCGCCCATGCCCGAAGCCGACTCCGCCACCGACGGCCCCGCCTACTTCATGCTCACCGACCCCGACGGCAACCCGATCCTCGTCGATCAGCACGTGCCCAAGCCCAAGCGCTGAGGCAACGCGCGGCGGCGAGGCTGCGGATCAGGACTTGCGCGCGACCATCGCGGGGACCCACACGGGGACGTAGGGCGGAATGCAGCCCTTGGAAACGGGCCAGTCCCGGTACAGGCCGAGCTGCTCGCCGAAATCGAGCACGCGGGCGCGAAATTCGGCGTGATGAATGCCGAGGTTTCCGAGCGCGAGGTTCATCGTCCACTGCACTTCCGGCGCGGCATTGGGCAGCTCCTTCTCGATGCGCGCGAGCAACGCGGCGAGGTCGAGGCCAGCGGCGGACTTGGCGATGCGGATGGCGGTGAGGTTCCAGCCGGCGCGCAGGGTCCAGCGCTCCTTCGACTTCATCCACTTGGCCTCGAGCTTCGCCTGCTCGGGATGCCGCGCGACGACGTAGGCGTTGAGCCAGTCAGCGACGTGCGCGCAGGTCGTCGAACGCGTGATGCGATCGAGCTCGTCCACGCTCAGCTCCGCGGGCTTCATCAGCAACGTCGCGACGAGCTGCGCCTCGACGTTGCCCGTCCCCCACAGCTCGCTCGCGAGCGCTGAATCCGGCGCGAGCTTCTTGGCGACCTTGCGCACGTCGCCGAGCAGCACGCCGAACTGGTTGGCGGGCGCGCCCGCCTTCTCGTTGTGCTTGCGGCGTGCTTCGTTGCCGAGCGACTCGAGCTCCGCGAGGATCTGCTTGGTCTTCATGGCACGAGGATGGCCGAAGTTCGCGCCTCGCGCCAGAACTCGGCCCGACGGCGCGCGTCGACGCGGTTGAAGGTATACCGATGGCCATGGTGTCGGCAGGAGTCAGCGGAGAAGGCGCTCGGGGCGCGGCGAACCGAACGACAGAGCCTCCCTTGGAGGCCGAGCCGCACGAGCTCTCGATCCAGCAGGCCGCGGGCTCGGGCCCGCGCCGACTTGCCATCGCCCTGACCGTCGCGGTCGTCGGCGCGCACTACGCCGCCGTCGCCGATCTGCCGTTCCTGTCCGAGGACTACACGGTGCTCGCCGCGGCCGCCTCGATGGACGTGGGCGCGTGTTTCGAGCTGTCGCGGCCACCGCTGCGACCGCTGCACGATCTCTTCTTTCTGGCGCTGCAGCGCGCGGATCTCGCACCGTGGCTGGCGCGCGTGCCGGGGTATTTCATGTACGTGCTCTGCGCGGCTCTGGTGTGGCGGCTGGCGGCGATGTTGGGCGCCGCGCCTCGTCGCCAACTCGCCGCGCTAGCGCTGTTCCTCGCGTACCCCGCCGCGGTCAGCCTCAGTTGGGTGGCCGCGGTGAGCACGCTCGGCCGCACGACCTTCCTGCTGCTGGCGCTGTGTGCCTTGCTGACGCACCTGCGACAGCCGCGGGCCACGACAGGCGCCACGGCCGTGGCGAGCTTCGTGCTCGCGCTCGCTTGGCATCAGGGAGCGGTGGCGTTCGCCGCCTGGGCGCTCGCGCTGCCGGCGTGCGATCGGAGCTTGCGGCGCCGTGCGTGGACCGACCCATGGGTCTGGTCCATCGCACTGGTCGCCATCGGCTACGCCGCGCTGCTCGCGATGCTCTCGCCGAGCGAGCGGCATCACGGAGTCAAGCAGCTGGGCGCGATCCTCGCCAACGTGCCGCGCGCCGCGCTGGCGTTCGCGCCCGAACAGGCGCGTTGGATCGCGATCGATGGCCTGCGCGGCAAGCTCGACCTGTTCGGTGTTGCGTTCGCCGTCGCGCTCTTGGGTGCGACGCTGTGGGCCGCCGCGTGGGTTTGGCGGCACACTCAGACGCTCGCGCGCGCGCTGCTCGTCTGCGTCGGCTGCGACTTCATCCTCCCGGTGTTGGCCACCGGATTCGTGATGCGCTATGCCGGTCTGGGTTCCGCGCTGGTCGCCGTGGTTCTGGCGACCTGCGCGCGCACGCGCGTGGCGATCGGCGCCATCTCACTGCTCGGCCTCACGTGGGCGCTCGCGCACGCGCGCGAACTGCGCGACGTGCGCACGGCCGGAGCGACCGTGGACGCAATCGTCCATGCGACGGACGTGGCGCGTCAGGCCGCGGGACCGGACGCGCTCCTCCACATCATCGACCCGCCGGGGCTCATCGGACGCGAGCGCGACGTGCCCGTGTTCAACTGGGGCCTCACCCAAGCCCTGCGACGCTCAGGTCTGGGCGAGCGCTATTGGGTCGTGCGCACGGTCGACTACGTCACGTCGTCCGACATCGAGAAGGTGACCCCCGCGGCGGCGGCGGCGCTCACGCCCAGCGTGGATTGGCACGGCCTGCGCGCTGTGCGCGAGTGATCCGCTTCGAACGGGATGAGCGAGCGGACAGGGCGAGGGGTCACGACCGATAGGACGACTCGGCAACGTCGGCGGCGGATCTCGACGCGCTAGGTGGGACCGCGTCGCGGCTTGCGCGCGACGCACAGCACGGAGCTGCCGAACGGCAGGCGCGCGCGCGCGAGCCACCAGCCTTCGAATCGCAGCCACGCGGCCAACAGCGGGCCGAGCACGGTGTCGCCCTTGGCGAAGTCCGCGACGTGCGTTCGCCCTTGCAGGCCGCGAAAGCGCTGGAACGAGCGGATTGCCAGCGCGGGAAAGAACGTGACCGTGTTCTGGTACGAACAGCGCTCGACGCACAACCCGGCCGCGGAGACTGCCGCGCGCAACGGGCGGCGACGGAAGCGGCGCGCGGTGTGCACGACGACGTCGTGGGAGCCGAACAGCGCCATGAACGCCGGCTCGCGCAACACGAGCACCCCATCCGGCCGCAGCACGCGCGAAAGCTCGCCCAACACGGCTTGCCAATCCGCGATCGAGTCACTGTGCAACACTTCGAAGCACGTGACCACGTCGAAGCTCGCGTCGGCGAACGGCAGCGCGGTGACCGAGGCGCGCGCGACGCGAGGGCAGCCGCGCTCGCGGCTGAAGCGCACGGCGGCGCCGTCGCAGTCGATGCCGAAGCTGGCGCCAAAATCGGCGAAGGCATCGAGGTTCTTGCCGGTGCCGCAACCGGCGTCGAGGCGCAGGCGCGCGCCTCGCGGCGCGAATCTTCCGAGCAACGCGCGTACGACCGATCGATTGCCGCGGTACCACCAGTGGCGCTCCTCCTCGGCGCGCATCAACGGATACTGCTCGGGCTGCATGCGACCGCGTCAGCGCCTGAGCGCCGCTTCCAAGGCGAGGCACACCCGATCGACGTCGGACTCGCGCAACTCGGGATAGAGCGGCAGGGACAGCACCTCGGCGGCGGCGGCTTCGGTGTGCTGCAAGCTGCCCGGGGCGTAGCCCAGCCGGGCGTAACCCCGCATGAGATGGATCGGGAACGGATAGTGGATCGCGGTCTCGACGCCGCTCGCGTGGAGTGCGGCGCGCACGCGCTCGCGGTCTGCCACGCGCACGACATAGAGGTGATAGGCATGCGCGACGTCGACGCCGGAGACGACGCGCCGCGCCGCCGAGCAGAGGTTGGCGTCGTAGCGCGCGGCGAGTGCGCGTCGACGCTCGACGAACTCGTCGACGTAGCGCAGCTTCACGCCGAGGATCGCAGCCTGCAGCGGGTCGAGACGCGAGTTGATGCCCTCGCGCTCGGCGTAGTACTGCCCCTCGAAGCCGTACATGCGGATGCTGCGCATGCGCAGGACCAGCTCCGCGTCGGCGCTCACGCACGCACCTGCGTCGCCATAGGCGCCGAGGTTCTTGGTCGGATAGAACGAGAACGCCGCGGCGTCGCCGAGCGTGCCCGCGAGCCTGCCTCGCATGCGTGCGCCGTGGCTCTGGGCGCAGTCCTCGACGATGGAGATCGGCCGACCATCGAGCAGCGCGCGCAGCCGCTCCACGTCGACCATGTTGCCGTACAGGTGCACGGGGACCACGGCCTTCACGTTGGGGCCGAGTAGCCGCGGCAGTCGAGCGAGATCCATGAGCCCGGTCCTCGGCTCGATGTCGCAGAACCGTGGAACCGCGCCGAGCGCGCGGATCGCGCTCACGGTGGGCACGGCCGTGTTGGCCACCGTGACGACCTCATCGCCCTCGCCGATCCCAAGCGCGCGCAACGCGATGATCAGGGCATCCGTGCCGCTGTTGACCCCGACGGCGGAAGGACCGAGGCCGAGCCAGTCGCTGAACGCGCGCTCGAAGGCCTCGACCTCCGGCCCCAAGATCAGCCGACCCGAGGCCAGCACGCGCGCGATCGCCGCGTCGAGCTCCGCGCGCAAGCGCGCGTGCTGTTCGCGGTAGTCGAACATCTTCACCTCGCGCTGCGGAACCTCGCTCATGCCCAGTAGTGATCCTTGTGCTCGCGATAGCTCGCGATCGTGCTGGCGAGCCCTTGTGGAAGGTCGATCCGTGGGTGCCAACCAGTGGCGCGGGCGAACGCCGAGTAGTCCCCGTAGTAGTCGCCGATGTCGATGATGCGGCGATCGTCGGGGAACGGCACCGTCGTGTAGCTCACGTTGCACAGCTCGCTCAGCAACGCCGCGAACTCGAGCAGCGAATGATGGCGCGGCGCACCGAGGTTCCAAACCTGACCGTAGCACTCCGGCGTTTGTGCGGCGCGCAGGATCGCCGCGACGACGTCATCGACGTAGTTGAAGTCGCGCACCTGCTCGCCGGTGCCGAACAACTGCAGCGCCTCGCCGCGCAGCGCACGGCGGATCAGGATGCCGATGAACCCCTGTCGATCGCTCTGGATGTGCTGGCGCGGGCCGTAGGTGTTGGTGAGACGCAGCACGACCGAGCGCAGGCCATAGGTGCGGTCGTAGAGCAGGTGGTAGTACTCGGCGGCGAGCTTGTTGATGCCGTTGACGTCGATCGGCAGCGTCGGGTGCGCCTCCGTCACGGGCAGCGACCGCGGCTTGCCGTAGACCTGACGCGTCGAGGTGTACAGCAGACGCGCGCTCGGGTTGTGTTGGCGACAGCTCTCGACGAGATTCATGGTCGACACGCAGTTGACCGCGAGGTCGAGGTGCGGGTCGCGCATGCTGTCGCCGTGACTCACTTGACCGGCGAGGTGGAACACGAAGTCCACGCCGCGCACGCAACGGCTGAGCGCCTGCGCGTCGCGCATGTCCGCGAGCTCGACCGTGATCCGGTCGCGCACGGGCGCGACGTTGTAGAGCTGTCCGCCATGCTGCGGGATCAAGGCGTCGAGAACGATGACCTGTGCGCCCGAGCGCACCAGCTCGATCGCCAGCGTCGAGCCGATGAAGCCGAGCCCGCCCGTGACGAGCACGCGCGCCCCGCCATAGCCGCCCACGCCGCTCATGTGGAGGCGCGGTCGCGGGTCGCCACGCCGCAGTTGACGGTCTCGCGCGCGACGAACTGGGGGCAGCCATTCGCGTTCATGAACAACCGCCCCAAGTATTCGCCGATCATGCCCAGCGCGACGAGTTGCACGCTGCCGACCAGCAGCAAGCCGACCATCACCGACGCCCATCCCAGCGGGAGCTCGGGGTGCTCCAGCTTCTCGCAGGCGAACACGATCGCGAGCACGACGCCGACGGCCGCGCACAGCAAACCGGCGAACGAGGCGATGCGCAGCGGCAGGACCGAGAAGTTGGTGAACATGTTGAGCCACAGCCGCACCAGCTTGCGCAGCGTGTAGCCCGAGCGACCTTCCCGGCGCGGATCGTGCTGGACCAGCTCGGTCGTGTAGTTGCGGGTCGTGCGCAGGATCAAGCCGTCGAGGTAGGGGTACGGGCCCTTGTACTTCACGACTTCGTCGATGGCGAAGCGGGAGAGCGCCTTGAATGAGGAGAGGTAGAGGTCGCGGGGCTTGCCCAGCATCACCGACGCGACCAGGTTGTGGAATCGGCTGCCGAGGTTGCGCAGCAGGGAGTGGCGCTTGCTGTCGTAGCGCGAGAACACGACGTCATGGCCCTCGCGCAGCCGCGCGATCAGCTTGCCGACCTCCGACGGCGGGTTCTGGAAGTCGTCGTCCATGATCACGGCGCACGAACCCGACGCATGGGTCAGTCCCGCGAGCACCGCGTTGTGCTCGCCGAAGTTGCGCGCGAGGTTCACGAAGCGCACCCACGGATAGGTGTGCGCGAGCTGACGGCAGACCTCGGCGGAACGGTCGGCGCTGCCGTCGTTCACGAGCACGACTTCGAAGGTGAAGTCCGCTTGCGCGAGCGCGCCGCGCAGGCGTTCGACCAGCGAGCCGACCGTGGCCGCGCCGTTGTAGACGGGGATCACGATCGAAACGCACTCAGCGTGGCGCGATTCGTTCACGTGGCCTCGACCCTGTTCAGCCGCCCGAGCCGCAATGGCGGCGTGAAGTCGCGGGCCTCGAGTGCGCCCGGCAGCACGCGCGGCGCCCCACAGGGTCCGATCCTCACGTCGCTCGATGGACTCTGTTCGCCGATCGACGCACGACGAGACGCGTGGATCGCGCGCACGGGGTCGGCGAACTCGCTCGCGAGGCGCTGGTGCAGGATCGACATGACGAGGAAGTTGTCCGTGGTCCTGTGGGCTTCGAACCGGACCGAGGACGCGGATCATGCCACGCCGAGGAGTTCCCGCAAGGACAGGCCCACCCGAACAGCCGCGAGCATGGGCCTCGTGCGAAGGTCAGGGGCACGCACGATCCTCCGCTCGGTTCGGACCGACGCCGTCCGAGCACCTCCGCGCAGGCCGGTCCGTGTCGATGGTCACGACTCCTGGAACAGACGCTGCGTGCACGGACAGGGGACGCAGGAGAGGGCCTTCTGACGAGCGAGTGCTCCACGTGCCGCCAGAGTCGTGGGTGCCTCGTCGCGCAAGGGCGCGGCGACCGCGGGAGCGCGACGACGAACGCATCGGCCAAAGTCGATCGCAGTCGAGATGCTCCCTCGCCGCGCGCTCACTGCGAAGCACGAGCCGTGCTCGCTCACACTGGCGTCAGACCGGCGGCGCGAACGGCGGCGGCGACCTGTGCGCGCGAGCGCTCGTCGTGGATCGAGAACTGAGCCGCGGTTGCCGCGGAGGGGACGGCGTAGCCGCCAGGCGCGGTGCAGACGCCGGCGCTGAGCTTGGTGACGCCCAGCGGCAACAGTGCATCGCGCAAGCGCGAGGACTCGCGCGTCGTGAGCGTGAGGTCGGCGTCGGGAAACTCGCGCCGCAGGTA
>Ga0194120_10005145_pt1 | contig 19502 bp, 19 predicted proteins | sample TA2MahCa65mmetaG_FD_148642 | JGI IMG/M metagenome (GOLD analysis project Ga0194120, IMG submission 148642) | Freshwater microbial communities from Lake Tanganyika, Tanzania - TA2015019 Mahale Deep Cast 65m | ecosystem: Environmental > Aquatic > Freshwater > Lake | place: Tanzania: Lake... | reverse complement strand
GCCGGACGGGTCGTGGACTACAACGCCCGGCGGCCCCGCTCCGCCCTCGGCTACCTCACGCCAGCAGCCTATGCCGCCACCTTCGCCGCAACGGTCGATCGGCGGCGCAACCCCGACCAGCTCCGCCGATCGACCGTTGCTCCACCGGCGCACACGCGCCATTCTCAACCACGGACCCTGGCCGCAAATGGATGAACGTCGGGGGGCAGGTCACTGAACGAACTAGGCGGATCATGGTGCCTACGATACTAGAGCTTCGAGGAACGTCTACGAGACGAAACCATCCATTTCGACATCGATGCCGTTGCGCACCATCCAAGGGTTGATCGACGGCTTTCGCGCCTTCCGCGAGACCGTCTACCCGCGGAACCGCGCGCTTTTCGACGCCTTGGCCCACCGTGGCCAGGCGCCCAAGGTCATGATGATCGGCTGCGCCGATTCGCGCGTCGACCCGCTGCTGATCACCGGCGCGGGCCCGGGCGACGTGTTCGTCGTGCGCAACGTCGCCAACCTGGTGCCGCCCTACAACCCGGACGGGCGCTATCACGGCACCTCGGCCGCGCTCGAGTTCGCCGTGCGCGTGCTGGGCGTCGAGCACATCATCGTCCTGGGCCACGCCGGCTGCGGCGGCGTGCAGGCGCTGCTCGACGGCTCGCCGCTCGCCGGGCGGTCGGACGATTTCGTCGGCGCGTGGATGACCATCGCCGAGCCGGCGCGGGTGCGCGCGGTCGAACGCGCGCCGACCGGCGCCGAACGCCAGCGCGCCTGCGAGCACGAGACGGTCAAGGTCAGCTTGGCCAACCTGCGCACGTTCCCCTGGATCGCCGAGCGCCTGGCCGCCGGCACGCTGACCCTGCACGGCTGGTACTTCGATCTGGACGGCGCGCGGCTGATGCGGCTCGACGAATCGGGCGCGTTCGCCGATGTCTGACGCGGTGTGACGGGCCTCGACGCGGACGACCCGATCGGCGTGGCGCGCACGATGGCCGAGGCGCTCGCGCGGCTGCACGCGCTCGATCCCGAAGGGCTGTGCGGGCAATGTGATCTGGCGCGACGGCCCCATCGCCGCGCTGCTCGATTGGGAGGACGCGGCCGTCGGCGATCCGTTGGCCGACGTGGGCAACGCCCGGCTCGCGCTCGCGTGGGCGTTCGGCGAGGCGGCCGCCGAGGCCTTCACCGCGACGTACCGGGCGTGCGCGGCCGCGGCCGCGTGGGACCGCTTGTCCCTGTGGGACCTGATCGCCATCGTCCGCCTGGTGCCCGTCTCGACGGCTTCGGGCTCGACGCCGCGACAATCGCCGTGCAGCACGGCGTGGCCGAGCGTTTCGCCGCCCGGGCGATCGCCGGTCTGGCCTGAGCGGGCGGCCCCGGCGGCGTGGGCGCGGGGCCGCGATCGGTCGTACAGTCCCGGCGGTGCCAGGACGGGGGACGCCGATGGAACCCACCGAAGGACAGATCACGGCGCGCCGCACGCGCGGTGGCGGCCACGCTGCACGCATCGCGCGCCCGCGCGCGCGCGCGATGCGTGCAGCCTTCATCGAGCGCGCGTTCGAGCCGTTCCGCATGGCGTCCGAGGAAAGCCTGGCGCTGATCGAGCGCAACGCCGACACGATCCTGGCCGAGATCGGCATGGAGTTCCGCGGCGATGAGGAGGTGCTGGCGATCCTGCGCGACGCCGGCGCCGACGTGAAGGGCGAGCGCGTGCGCTTCGAACGCGGCATGTGCCGGCGTATCATCCAGGCCAGCGCGCCGCGCTCGTTCATCCAGCACGCGCGGGATCCGGCCAAGTCGGTGCGCATCGGCGGCAACGCCTGCGTGCTGGCGCCGGCCGGCGGCGCGCCCTTCGTCCACGACCTGGACCGCGGCCGACGCTATGCCACCACGCGCGACTTCCATGACCTGATGAAGCTGAGCCACCGGCTGGACGGCCTGCACCACGCCGACGGCCTGCTGGTCGAGCTGATGGACCTGCCGATCCCCGAGCGGCACCTGGAGTACGTGCCGGCGCAGTTCCGCCTGACCGACCGCCCCATCATCGGCGCGACCACGTCCGGCACGCGCGCCGAGGACACCATGGCCATGGCGCGCATTGTGTTCGGCGATGACTTCGTCGCGCGCAACAGCGTCGTCTACGGCGGCGTCAACACCAACTCGCCCCTGGTGCTCGACGCCACCATGATGGATTCGCTCAAGGTCTACGCGCGCGCCGGCCAGGCCGTGGTGGTCTCGCCCTACATCCTGGCCGGCGCCATGGGGCCGGTGGGCATCGCCGGCGCGCTGGCCCAGCAACTGGCCGAGGCCATGGCGGGGCTCGCGCTGGTGCAGATCATCCGGCCCGGCACGCCGTGCACCATGGGGGTCTTCATCGGCACCATCGCCATGGCCACCGGCGCGCCCGCGTTCGGCACGCCCGAATCGCTGCTCGGCATCACCGTCGCCTCCGAGCTCGCGCGCCGGCTGGGCGTGCCGGTCAACTGCGCCGGCGGCGCGGTCACCGCGTCCAAGATCCCCGACGCCCAGGCGGCGTACGAAAGCGCGCTGACCCTGCACGCCACCTTCCTGGCTGGCGCCAACATGGTGTGGCACGCGGCGGGCTGGCTCGACGGAGGCCTCGCCACCGGCTTCGAGAAGATGGTGCTGGACAACGACCTGTGCACCGCGCTCGCCACCTTCGCGCGCGGGCTCGACGTCTCGGAGGAAGGCCAAGCGCTGGACGCGCTGCGCGAGATCGAGCCGGGCGGGCACTTCCTGGGCACGGCGCACACGCGCCACACCTTCGAGACCGCGCTGTGGCGCCCTGCCCTGTGGGACACCAAGACCTTCGAGCAATGGTCCGAGGAGGGTGCCCGCGATGCCGCCGTGCGCGCCAACGCGCGCTGGAAGGAACTGCTGCGTACCTACGAACCGCCGCCGCTGGACCCGGCCATCGACGAGGCGCTCGTCGAGTTCATCGCCAAGCGCTGCGCCGCGATCCGCGCCGGAGCGGCATGAGGCCTCAGGGCAGCAGGACCGTCGAGCCGGTGGTCTTGCGCGCCTCGAGATCGCGGTGCGCCCGCGCCGCCTCGGCCAGCGGGTAGGTCTGGTTGATCTCGATCCGGACCTTACCGGCGGCGACCACCTCGAACAGGGCGGCGGCGCTGTCCGCAAGCTCGGCGCGCGTGGCGTTGTAGGCCATCAGCGACGGGCGCGTCAGGAACAGCGAGCCCTTGGCCGCCAGCAGCCCCGGGTTGACCGGGTCGACCGGGCCTGAGGACTGGCCGAACAGTGCCATCATGCCGCGCGGCGCCAGGCAATCGAGCGAGCGCAGGAACGTGTCCTTGCCGACCGAATCGTAGACCACGCGCACGCCCTTGCCGCCGGTGATCTCGCGGCTGCGCGCGACCCAATCGCCCTCGGTCGTGATCAGCGGGTGGTGGCAGCCGTGGGACTTGGCGAGCTCGGCCTTGGCACTGGTCGAGACCGTGCCGATCACCGTGGCGCCCAGCGTGCTGGCCCACTGGCAGAGGATCAACCCGACGCCGCCGGCGGCGGCGTGCACCAGGATCGCGTCGCCGTGCTTCACCGTGACCGTGCGGCGCAGCAGGTACTCGGCGGTCATGCCCTTCAGCATCATGGCGGCGGCGGTGCGGTCGTCGACGCCCTCGGGCATCACCACGAGCTGGCCCGCCGGGACCAGGCGCCGATCCGCGTAGGCGCCGAGCGGCCCGCCCGCGTAGGCAACGCGGTCGCCGACCTTGAGGTCGCGCACGTCGGGCCCCAGCGCCTCGACGACGCCGGCGGCCTCGAGCCCGATGCCCGAGGGAAGCTGCACCGGGTAGAGCCCGGTGCGGTGGTAGACGTCGATGAAGTTGAGCCCGACCGCGCTCTGCCGCACCAGCGCCTGGGCGCCGGTGGGCCTGGCCACGTCCACTTCCTCCCAGCGCAGCACGTCGGGGCCGCCGTGCTGGTGCATCCTGATGGCGCGCGCCATGGTGTCCTCCCTCGTTCGAGGCCCGGACTCTAGCGGAGAGGCGCGCACGCGGCCATCGCGCCGGGCCGGGTGATTGCGCGGTGGCGGCGGCGCTGGCGGGCCTGGTGCGCGGCTACACCGGGTTCGGCGCGGCCGTGGTGTCGCGTGGCTGGCAGCCGGGGCGATCCCGTTCGGCGTCTGGGGCCTGAAGGTTCCGCCCATGGAACTGCTGCGCTGGATCATCGCGCTGGCGATCCTGGCGGCGGTGGTGACCTTGGCCACCGGCTGGCGCTGGCGCCGGTTCACGGCGGCATGATCTGGGCCGGTTCGCACGCCTTCCGCGTGCTGCCCGAACGGCTGTTCCGCCCGTGCGCCATGATGCTGATCGCGGCCGCCGCCATCGGTGCCATGCCGGTGTGGTGAGGACGGCGGGCCGCACCGGGATTCAGCCTTCGGCAACGCCGACGGGGCTTTCATGGTGGGGTCGGGCATGGTGGGGTCGGGCATGGTGGGGTCGGGCATGGTGGGGTCGGGGCGGTGCGCCGTCGGTGCCCACCGCCCGAGGACGCGAGGGATGGGCCGCCATGCGGTTCTTGCGAGCGATCAGCCTGCTGTGGCTGTTCTTCGGCCTGATCAACCTGGTCCAGACCGTGCTGGACAACGGCCTGCTCGACCCGCGCCTGTTGCGGCACGGGCCCGAGCCGTTCCAGCTGATCGCGGCGATCAACGCCATCGTGGTGTTGGTGCCGGCGCTGATCCTGGTGGCGATCGGGCACGCGGGCGCGCGGCGGCGGCGCGTGTTCAGTCATCACCGCCACGCCCGGCACGCGCGCCACAACGAGCGCGAGGTGCAGCGGGCGCGTAACAAGGTCGCGCGGCGGGACGACGCGGCGCGGGGTCCAGGCGGCCCGTACGACAACGTACCGGAATGGCAGCCGGGTCCGGGGGCGTTACCCGCGCGGCCCGACCAGGCGGCGCCACCGACGGTGGCGAGCCCGAAGCCCGCGCCGCGCCGGGGCAGCGTGATCGAACGCCGAGCGACGCGCCGCCCGGTCAGTAGACCCGCTCGTAGGCGCGGCAGAGCTCGTCCGCCGGTTTGCCGGCCATGACGGCGACCTCGCCGCGCTTGTGGCGCAGGTAGATGTCAACCAGCTCGGCCGGGAAGAAGCCGCGCACGGTCGCGTCGCCGGCGAAGGCGTCGAGCGCGGCTTCGAGCGAGCCGGGCAGCGCGCGGATGCCGCGCAGGGCGAGCGTCGCCGCGTCGAGCGCGGTCAGGTCCTCGTGGGTCGGTGTCGGCACGGCCAGACCGTCGGCGATGCCGCGCAGCCCCGCCAGCACGATCGCCGCCAGCTGCAGGTGTGGGCTGGCGGTCGCGTCGGCGGCGCGGAACTCGATGTTGAACTGCCCGGCCGGGTCGGCGCCGGGCCGTTCGTCGACGGGGCAGATGCGCACCGCCGCCTCGCGGTCGCGCAGGCCCAAGTTGTTGTAGGCCGCGCTCCAGCGGTTGGGCGTGAGCCGCGCGTAGGAGACGATGCCGGCGGCGGTCAGCGCCGTGTACGCCGGCAGGTGGCGCAGCACGCCGGCGACGAACGCGCCCGCTGCGGGCGCCAGGCCGCCGGGGCCCGCGGGATCATGAGTGCGCGGCCGGCCCTCGGCGTCGACGAAGCTCATGTGGAGGTGCACGCCGTTGCCCACCCCATCGGGCGTTCGCATGGGCGAGAAGCTGACCTGTTGGGCGAGGCGCCGTGCGGTGGCGCGCGTGAGCTGGCGCAGCACCACGGAGTCATCGGCCGCGCGCAGGCCCAGCCGGGGCGCCACGGTGACCTCGTACTGGTCGCGGCCGAACTCGCGCAGGAACGAGTCCATGGCCAGCCCGCCGGCGCGCAGCGCCGCCGCCAAGGTCTCGCCGAAAGCCTGGTGCGCGCGGAACCCGTCGAGCGAATAGGCCGTGCCGGTCCAGCGATCGCCGCCGACCATGTGGAACTCGTGTTCGAAGGCGACCAGAAGGTCGAACCCCGTGGTGGCGCGCAGGCGGCCGAGCGCGTCGTCCAGCAGCGTGCGCAGGCAGCACGCCCAGGGGGAGCCGTCGGTGTGGCGGATGCGGCCTAGGAAGAAATGCTCGACGGGCGAGCCGTCGGCGAAGTCGACGCGCACCTCGGTGTCGCGGTCGGCCAGCAGCAACAGGTCGCCGCGCGGCCCGTAGGGCGTGTCGGGGATCACGTCGAACGCGGTGATCTGCATGTTGGTCGGCACCCAGCCGACGCCGCGTTCTAGCCGCCGTTCCAGCTCGGCGGTGGGAAACCCCTTGCCGCGCACCTGGCCGGCGATGTCCGGGCAGGCAATCATGGTCAGCGGTTCGCGGATCACCGGTGTCTCCGGTCTCGTCATCGGGCCGGGCAGCCTACACCAAGAGCCCGAGTGGCGGGCGGTCAGGCGCGCTTTGCCGATCGTCGGGATGGTTGATACGCTCGGCGGTCGAGTGTTCTGGTCAGGAGGGTCCATCATGACCACCGTCACGCCACGCCCGCTGATCGTCGGCCGGCCCGTGCTGGTCGTCGTCGACATCCAGCAGAGCAGCTTCATGCCGCCGCCGACCTCGCCCGATCCATCAGTGCGCGTGGGCATCCCGCGCATGCCGGGCTATCGCGAGCGGTTCCTGCGCGCGCCCGAGATCGTCGGCGCGGCGCGCGTGGCGGGTATCCCCGTGGTGTTCTTCAAGGAGGTGCACCGGCGCACGCTCGTGGACTTCGGCCGCGAGCTCGACGGCGACGAAGGCATCCACTGCCTGGACGGCGACCCGCGCACCGAGGTGGCGGCGATCCTGAAGGTCGGCCCCGACGACTACGTGATCGCCAAGCGGCGCTACTCGTGCTTCTTCGGCACGGACCTCGAGATCCTGCTCAAGGGGCTGCAGGCCGAAACGCTGGTGCTGATCGGCGGTCTTACCGATGTATGCGTGCACTACACGTTCGTCGACGCGCACCAACACGACTATGTCGTACGCGTCGTGGAGGATTGCGTGTCCGGTTCGTCCCTGGCGGCGCACCAGGCGTCGTTGAACGCCATGGAGTATCTGCAGAACGGCGCGCTGCGCTCGACCGACGCGGTGATCGCCGCGTTCCGCGCCCACGGTGCCGGCCGCGCCGCCGCCGAGTAGGGGCGCATCAGAGCAGCGCGCTGTGGCTGTGGCCCCACCAGCGCGGCTCCGGCGCGACCACAGCGGCGCTCAGGTCAGCCGTGGTGATTCGCATGAACCCGCGTTCATGGCCGGTGACGAGCCAGTGTTCCCCGCCGCCATCGAGCACGATGCCGCACGGGTGGCGCAGGCCGAACCTGGGTGTGGCGACGACGCCGTGTAGAGCGCCGTCGGCTCCGCCGAAGACGGCGACGATCTCGCTGGCCGGAAACGTCACGGCGACCTAGTCGGTCGCGGGATCGAACGCGATCGACAGCCCGAGACCGGCCACCTGCCGGCGCTGCCGCTGCGCATCGCCGAGGACGCGGCGCGGCCCCTGCTGAAGCGCCCCGTCGGCCGTCCGCCCCGGCATGTCCAGCGGTTCCATGCCAGCTTCGGCTATCAGGCCGGATCATGGAGCCGGAAGCGGCGCGTGGTCGCCAAGGTGGAAATGCATCCCGGCGAACTGTATCCCCGTGTCGGCCTTGATCCGCTTCGCGGCTCAAGCGTCACCAACCTGACCCGGCCTGCGAACCGCATCGTCGCCTTCTACAACCAGCGCGGCACGGCGGAGCCGTGGATCAAGGAGGGCAAGAACGCGGTGAAGTGGACGCGGCTGTCCTGCGGCACGATGAAGGCCAACGCCGTGCGGCTCCAGCTTCATGCGCTGGCCTACAACCCCGCCAACTTCCTGCGCACGCTCGTCCTGCCGGAGGAGATGGAAAGCTGGTCGCTGACCACCATCCGCGAGAAGGTGGTGAAGATCGGCGCGAAGGTGATCGCCCACGCCCGCTACGCCGTCTTCCAGATGGCCGCGGTCGCCGTGCCGCGTGACCTGTTCCGGCGCATCCTCGACATGATCGACGATCTGCGACCACGAGAGCCGACACCATGCTGACGGCAGGAAGCGGGCGCGCGAAGCCGGCGACAGGCGAAGTGCGCCCGCACTGTGACGAGACAGGCCATAATCGCACGTCTGGGGTGCTGCATATCGGTCAAGCCGACTATCCTGCCGCTACGGACGCTGTCGCTACCCGCCTCCCCCTTACCGAGAGGACCAAAGCCGGGCTATTCTGCCGACAATCAGAGGCGGGTGGGCCGCCTATCTGGGAAATGTCGGTTAGAAGGTCAGGCGCGCCATGGGGACGTTATCGCGAGGGGCCGCGCCGTGCGGTTCGAGGTGCTCGACATGCCGAAGATCGACGGACCCAGGCTGATCGCTGACCTGAAGACGCTGCGCGCCTTCGGCGCCACGGGCACGGGCGTCGTCCGCCCGACCTTCTCGGAGGTCGACATGGCGGCCCGCCGCTGGCTCGCGGGCCGCATGGCCGAGGCTGGGCTGGAAGCGACGATCGACGGCGTCGGCAACGTCATCGGCCGGTCGCGCAACGCGGGCCCCGCTGTTCTGCTTGGCTCGCACACCGATACGCAGCCCCGCGGCGGCTGGCTCGACGGCGCCTATGGCGTCATGGCGGCGCTCGAGGTCGCCCGGGCCCTGCCGGATCTCGCCATCGACGTCGCCTCCTGGGCCGACGAGGAGGGGACGCATTGGAGCTTCCTCGGCTCCTCGTCCTTCTGCGGCGAGGATGTCGTCGGCGATGCCGGTGTCGATGCCGCCATCGCCGGCGCCGGGCTCGCCGGCCGGTCGAAGGCGCGGCTCGAGCCGGGGCGCTATCGCGGCTACATGGAGGCGCACATCGAGCAGGGCGGCGTGCTGGAGGCCGAGGGCAAGCGGCTCGGCGTCGTCACCCACATCGTCGGGGCGCGAGGTTTCGACCTGACATTCGAGGGCCAGCAGAACCACGCGGGCACCACGCCGATGGCGCTGCGCAAGGACGCGGGTGCCGCCGCCATCCGGTTCGCCCATGCCGCCCAGACGGGCCTCGCCGGCGTCGCCGGCCCGGCCAGCGTATGGACCATCGGTCGGATGGCGTTCGACCCCGGCGCCCCCAGCATCATCCCGGGCCGGGCGAGCCTGTATCTCCAGGTCCGCGATACCGACGCGGGCCAACTCCGCCGCATGGAGGCCCACATCGAGGCCCTGATCGCCGACCACGATCGAGGAGGTCCTTGCCGCGTCATCCTGGCGGGCTACGACGACGGGATGGAGCCCACCGCGATGGACGAGGGCCTGCAGGACCACGTCGCCGCCGCCTGCGAGAGCCATGCGCCGGGGCAGTGGCGGCGGATGCCGAGCGGCGCCGGACACGATGCCCAGATCCTCGCGCGCCGGCTGCCCGCGGCCATGCTGTTCGTCCCATCGATCCGAGGCATCAGCCACGACTTCGCCGAGGACACGGCCGACGCCGATCTCGCCCTCGGCTGCCAGGTGCTGGCGACCGCCGTGGCGTCGATCCTCGGGCGATAGCCTGCATCGACTTGCTCGCGGGTCGTGTTGTACGCTTCACGTGTGATCGACGGGAGGGCTCCATGAACGACGTCGGCAAACTCGGTTGGGAGGACTGATTGAGCGCCTTCGGTTCGATCACGACGAACATCGATTACGAGCGCGACGGCAAGCAAGTAGGCAACCTGCGCCTGGTGCAAAGCGCCTTCGTGACCGGCTGGCAGACGGAGCTCATTCCCGTCGTCTGCCTGCGCAACGGCGATGGGCCGACGCTGCTCCTCCTGGGCGGCACGCACGGCGATGAGGTCGATGGTCCTGTGGCGCTGATGCGTCTCTTGCACGCCCTCGAGCCCGGTGAAATCCGAGGCCGCGTGATCGCGATTCCCGCGCTCAACTTTCCGGCGGTCGAGGCCTGCCGACGTACGGCCCCCTCGGACGGGAAGGACCTCAATCGCTGCTTTCCTGGCGATCCCGACGGCACCTTCGCGCAGATGCTGGCCGCGTACCTTGATCGCGTGTTGCTGCCGATGTCGCGGGTCGTCATCGACCTCCATGCGGGAGGCCGGTGGAGTCGCTTCCTGCCGTCTCTCTGGTTGCTCGAGGGTGGCAGCGACGACCACTGGCGATTCACGCAAGAGGTCGCCAAGGCGTTCGGCGCTCCGCTGACCATCGTCTCGGGGTCGCTCGGCGGCGACATGTCGGAAAGCGCCGCGCGGCGCGGCTGCGCCTACATCTCCACCGAGTCCGGCGGCGCCGCGTCGGTCGATCCCGCAATCGTGGCCATGTGCGAGGCGGGGATTCGCCGGGTCATGGCTTTCCTCGGCATGGTGCCGGGCGATGCTGCTCCGCCAGCGGACAAGGCAACGCGATTTATGCGGGTGCCCGGCGTCGACGGGGTGCAGATCGCGGAGGGTGCCGGTCTCTTCGAGCCGGCGGTCGAACTCGGCGATCGGATCGAGGTCGGCGAGCCGATCGGTCATCTCTATCGGATCGATCAGCCGATGGCGCCGCCCGTGCCCGTACGCGCGACCACGAAGGGGCTCATCTATGGGCTCGCGTGGCTTGCCCACGTGAAGCGCGGCGATCGGGTCTGCATCGTTGCGGAGGAGGCATGAGCTTCCAGAAGGCGAAACGTTCCAGCTTGGGAGGACGAAGCGATGACGATCAGGACGACTCGGCGCGCCACGCTCGCCGTCACTGCGGGCCTGGCCGCCGCAACTGCAGCGGCTCCGGCAGCGAGAACTCAAGACAGGCGGATCCTGCGCATCCGCTCCTACATGGACGTCGCCAACCTCGATCCGGCGTTCCTGCGCACGCGCGAAACCGACGGTGTCATCGCCGACGCGATCTACAGCCGGCTCATCAACTACAAGTCAGGGACTCGTTGGGAATGGGAGCTTGATGCCGCCGAATCGATCGAGCAGGTCGATGCCACGCACGTCGCGTTCACGTTGAAGCAAGGCATAGCGTGGACCGACGGCTTCGGCGAGATGACGGCCGAGGACGTCAAGTACTCCTTCGAACGCATGGCGAGCGAAGAGCTGGGTTCACCGTATCAAAGCGACTGGGCGGCGCTCGACCACGTCGAGATCACGGGAGCCCGTAGCGGGGTCATCGTGCTCAGCCGGCCGTTCGCGCCTCTCTTCACGACGACACTCCCGTGGAGCGCCGGCTCGATCGTCTCGAAGGCCGCTGTCGAACAGGCCGGCGGCAAGTTCGAAGCCCAGGTGCCGGCGAGTTCGGGCATGTTCGCATTGAAGGAGTGGCTTCCGAATCAGCGTATCGTCCTGGCGCGCAACGAGCACTACTACGGCGAACGGACGCCCTTCGACGAGGTCCACATCATCCCGATCGGCGACGACAAGACGGCGGAGTTGGCGTTCGAGGCCGGCGAGCTCGACTACACGAACGTCGCCGTGAGCTCGCTTCCCGAGCTGCGCGCCAACCCGCCGGCGGGCGGCGTGCTTCAGGTGCGCCCGTCGGAGACGTACTACTGGGTCGGCATCAACGTCGAGCACGAGAAGTTCCAGGACATCCGCGTTCGCCAGGCCGTCCAGCACGCGCTCGATGTCGACGAGATCATCGAGGCGGCCTTCTTCAGTGAGACGCCACGCGCAACCGGGATCGTCGCGCCGGGCCTCATCGGCCACCGCGACGCCAACCTGATCGAGGGGCGGGACGTGGTGAAGTCCAAGGCGCTGCTCGCCGAGGCCGGCGTGCCCGACGGCTTCGAGACGACCATCACCGTTCTCAACCAGACCGATCGGGTGACCGCGACCCAAGTGATGCAAAGCCATCTCGCCGAGGTCGGAATCAGGGCGGAGATCCTCGCCTACGAAAGCGGCGACTACTGGTCGCAAGGCCAGGAGGCCGACGGCGACGACTGGAAGAAGCTGCAGATCATGTTTCTGCGCTACGCCAGCGCGCCGGACCCCTCGTGGGCGACCGTCTGGTTCACATGCGCCCAGGTGGGCATCTGGAACTGGGAGCGTTGGTGCAACGCGGAATTCGACTCGCTCCATGAGCAGGCGGCGTCCGAGATGGACGCGGCGAAGCGGCATCCTTTGTACGTCCGGATGCAGGATCTCATGGAGCTGTCGGGCGCCTACACGTTCGTCACGCACGAGGCGACGGCGGTCCTCTATCGCGACACCATCGTTCCCGGCAACCGTCCGAACAACGATACGATCCTGAGGGGATTTCGGTTGACCTGACACTCTGACGTTCGAGTGGGGTGAGACAGCGCGATGTCGTGGGGCGACACGCTTTGCGGCCTCAATGCGTTGAGGCTGCAAAGCGATCCGCGAACAGGATCGGAAACTGCCGTCTGGACGGCGGTCCATGCACCCGGTCGGCGTCAACGGACCCGGCGTAGCAGATCGCCGAGAACAACAATTTCATCGAGGCCTCATTGGTGGGGGAACGAGCCCAAAATCTTGTTTGCGCAGACTGCGGTGCAGGCGCTTCCCGCGTTGGTCGTGTAGATCTTCATAGGAGTTTGTCGGCGGCAACGCGAACTGCGGCACCACATGGCCCCAGGTCCGCCGCTACAACGGGTCGATCGCCGGCCAGCGCGCCCTCATGGCGTGCACGCCCACGCGGGTGAAAGATCTCGAGTGGGCGGACCGTGTGTTGTACGCATCCGGCGAGCCCTCGCATCAAGCGAAGGTGCTAACAGGGAGCACGTCAAGGGAACCTGAGGTGGAGAAGTTCTCGATGTCTGGCCGGGGTCTGTCTCTCTGCGCCGTCTCCCGGAGCGGTCGTCGAGGTTTCTCGATCGGGCCTATCCTGGTCAGCGTGGGCCGTCGAACGAACACCGCGCGATGTTGGGCCGCACCTTCGCCGGTCCACGGGAACGAGGCGTTGATCGCTGCTTCCACGACGCGAGGAACCGACCATGACGGAAGCGTGCGAAACTCCAGCACCCTGGCAGGAAGACCCGGCGCACATAGGGTTTGTGAGGCGTTGCCTAGGTCGCACGCTCAAGGACCATGAACCGACGCCCGACATGGCGCGTCTCACGCGCTACCGGTACCGACGGCTGCAAGACCAGATCATCCGGGCGGACTGCGCGGGCGCGTTGCTGTTCGGATCCGTCAACCTGCGCTATGCGACCGGGACCCGGTACGCGCAGATCTCCAACATGCATTCGCCTGTCCGTGCGGTCTACGTCCCCGCGGAAGGCGGGGCCGTGCTCTACGATTGGGAGATGTACGCGTTCGGTACGAAACCAGAATTCGTGGGCGAGTACCGCGATCCGCCCGTGACGGCGTACTTCCTGGCCGGTGACTCGTATCAGGACCAGTCTCGCAAGTGGGCGGGCGAGATCGCGGCGCTCGTACGCGCCTGGGGTAGCGGCTCAAGACGGCTGGCGCTCGACATTGCGGAGCCTGAACTCGTCGTCGCGCTCATCGGCCACGGCATCGAGATCGTCAACGCCGAGAAGCTCGTCGATCGCGCGGCTGCCATCAAGTCCGAGGACGAGCTCTTCTGCTTGGCCGTGACGGTCTCGATCGCGGAAGGCGGCTTGGCACGCCTGCGCGAGAGTCTGCGGGCGGGCATGACGGAACAGGAACTCTGGGCCGAATTCACCCACGCATGCATCGCGCAGGGAGCCGAGTGGTTCGACTACTCGGCGCTGGCGTCGGGCGGCAGGACAAACCCGTGGGGCCAGGAGTGCGGTGACAAGGTCATCCGAGCGGGAGAACTGGTCGGCATCGACACCGGCATGATCGGCCCATTCGGGTATGGTGCCGACGTATCGCGAACGTTCTTCTGCCCGCCCGGGCGTCCATCGGCCGAGCAGCGGCGGCTCTATCGGGCCGCGCTCGAGAACCTTGCCCACAACATCAACCTGATCCGCGCCGGGATGAGCTTCCGGGAGTACACCGAGAAGTCGTGGCCCGTGCCCGAGGAGTTCTGGGCTCGGCGGTACAACGCCGTGGCCCACGGTGTGGGCATGGGCAACGAGTGGCCGCACATCCCCTTCGCCCGGGACTGGCCGGCCCACGTGGAGAAGGACGGCGTCTTCGAGGAGAACATGGTGATCGCAATCGAGAGCTGCATCGGGCGCGCGGATGGCGTCGAGTGTGTGAAACTTGAGGAGATGGTCGTCGTGAAGCATGGGCCGTGCCATGTGCTCTCGACGTTCCCCTTCGAGGACGACATGCTCCACTGACGGCTTGAGCTGGTCCCCCCTCGTCCATAGCCGAGACACTAGCCGACATTTTCCAGAGGCCGCCCTGGAACGGTGCGAAGGCTTCCATTTCGCCAGGTGTGAAATCGCGCCCAACTTTGACCCCACCCCTTAAGCTTCGTAACCGGTTGCGTTCGTTGGAGAAAAGCTGATTCAGGTGGGGTCGCGTTTCGCGTCCAACCGTAGCCCCACCCGGGCACTCGATTCGACACTTCCATCAATGACTCAGCACCATATGATGGTGGGGTCACAGTTGGGCGCGATTTCACACTTAGCTGCATTCGCGCACGTCAGAATGCTGGGCGAAGTGCACGATCACCTGACCCAGGTCCCGCGAGAGATCATTGTCCGCTGACCCCGAGCGACGATCGGCGATGGCGCGCCGCTACTGGAACGAGGAGATCGAGACGATCGGGCCCGCGGCGCGCCGGCGGCTTGAGAACGAGCGGCTGGCCGAGCAGATCGCGTACAACTGGGCCGCCAGCCCCTTCTACCGGGCGAAGCTGGAAGGCGCGGGGCTCACGCCCCGACGTATCCGCGCGGTCGAGGACCTGGCGCTGGTCCCGTTCACGGAGAAAACCGAGATCGCAGAATCCCAGCGGACCGGATCGCTGCTCGGCGCCACGCGCTGCGCGCCGGTCGATCGCATCGTCCGCATCCAGGCGACCGGGGGCACCACGGGGCAACCCATGCGCATCGGGCTGACGCGGCAAGATGTCGAGGACTACGGCGAAATGGGCGCGCGCGCCCTGTGGGCCATGGGATGCCGGCCGGGCGATGTCGTCTTCGAGTGCATGAACTACAACCTCTACGCCGGTGGCGTGAGCGATCACATGACCTTCGAGACGGTCGGCGCGGCAACCATCCCGTTCGGCGTCGGACAGAGCGAGCGACTGCTGCAGATGATGGCCGCGCTCGAGGACGAGCTTTGCCTGTGGTCGACGCCGTCCTATGCCATGCGCCTGGCCGGGTTGGCGCGCGACAAGGACATCGACCCGCGCACGCTCAGGTTGCGCAAGGGTTTCTTCTCCGGCGAGGCGGGCATGCAGGTGCCAGGCTTCCGGGAGCGGATCGAGGCCACCTGGGGCATGGTCGCGCGCGACCAGTACGGCACCGGCGAGCTCGGACTCCATTCCGGCGAGTGCGAGCATCGCAACGGCGTGCATTTCGGCGGCGTGGGGTTCGCCGTCGCCGAGCTCATCGACCCCGACACCGGCGACGTGCTGCCGTTCGATGACGGACGGCAGGGCGAGGTCGTCTACACCTCGATCCGACGCGAGGCGTGCCCCCTGATGCGCATGCGCAGCCACGACCTCATGCAGGTGTTCACCGAGACCTGTGCCTGCGGGCGCACCAGCTTCCGGCTCCGTATCCTCGGCCGCTCGGACGACATGTTCATCGTCAAAGGCGTCAACGTCTTCCCGCAGTCCGTCCAGGCGGTCGTGCTGACGTTGGCGCCACGCCTGAACGGAGAGTTCCGCGTCGTGCTCGACCGGCCGCCGCCCATCGACTACGCGGTCCCTGTCGAGGTCGAGGTCGCGCGCGACGTTCCCGAGGCGCACCACGCGGACCTCGCCGCCGAGCTCGTCGAGCGGTTGAGGAAAGAGCTCAATTTCACCGCCGCGGCGCGCCTGACGGAGGCCGGATCGATCGCCTCCGAGGCCAAGACCCGGCGCGTTGTCAGAACCTATCGCGCCGATGAGAGGGCCCCATGAGCGCCGTGACCGTGGAACGCCGGGATGGCATTGCGCTGGTGGGACTCAACCGGCCCGAGAAGCTGAACGCGATCAACGACGATGTGCTCGACGGGCTGCTCGACGCGGTGACGCGGTGCGGCAGCGCGGCCGACGTGGGCGCCATGGTGCTGTTCGGTCATGGCCGCGCCTTCTCGGCCGGCGGCGACATCAAGGCGATGGACACCATGGTCGAGCGGACCTTCACCGTGACGATCGGCAAATACATGACCGTAGCGGCCGCGTTCCGCGCCTGCCCAAGGCCGATCATCGCCGCGCTGCACGGTCACGTGCTGGCGGGCGGCTTCGAGCTGGCCTGCATCTCGGACGTCAGGATCGCGGCGGCCGGCACGTCGTTCGGTCTGCCGGATACCCCGCTCGGCCTGAGCCCGACCAGCGGCATGACCTACCTGCTGCCGCGCATCGTCGGGCTCGGCCGCGCGCTGCACCTGACGCTCTCGGCCGAGACCTTCGACGCGGCCGAGGCGGAGCGCATCGGGCTGGTCAGCCGCGTGGTCCCGGCCGATCGACTCATGGCCGAGGCCGAGGCCTACGCACGCAGGCTGGCGTCCTATCCACGCATCGGCGTGGTCAACACCAAGTCGGGCTTCTACGGCGCGCTCGACGGCGACTTCGCGGCCGCGACGCGCGCCGAGCACGGCGCCGAGGTCGCCTGCTTCCGCGATCCGGAGGTGCGCCAGCGTTTCCGCGACTTCCTCGGCCGCAAGCGTCGATAGGGCCACCGGCGCCCGTGCGGGCCCCAAGAAAGAAGGGGGCGGCCAGTGGCCGCCCCCAGGTCTGAACGTCTCGCGACGTGTCGCGATCGGTCTGCTTGATGAACCCGATCTCGACTATGTTGCGATCGCTAGCCGGGCAGGGCCATGCGCCGGCGCAGAACAACCTCGGCGCTATGTACGCCAAAGGCGAGGGTGTTCCCCAGGACTGGGCCGAGGCCGTGACGTGGTTCTGGCGGGCAGTCTTATGATCGCACCATCATCGCCGAGGTCGCGGGCGAGCGGTGGTTCTGCACCGAGGCCGAGGCGGTTGCGGCGGGGTGGCGGAAGGCGAAGCGGTAGACACGACCAGCCATCCAGCCTCGTCATTTCGTGTCATTCTTCGCTGGCATCATCGGGGAGCGAAGCGATGCGAGCATGGATCATCGCGCTGGTCTTGCTGCTGACGCCCGTGGCGGCGTCGGGAGAGGATGCGTGGCAGGAAGGCGTCGACGCCGCCAACCGAGGGGATTACGCGACGGCGTTGTTGAAGTTGCGACCGCTAGCCGAGCAGGGCCATGCGGAGGCGCAGAACAAACTCGGCAATATGTACGCCGAGGGCGAGGGTGTTCCCCGGGACGATGCCGAGGCCGTGACGTGGTACCGGCTGGCGGCCGAGCAGGGCCTTGCGGAGGCGCAGGCCAACCTCGGCCTAATGTACGCCAACGGCGAGGGTGTTCCCCAGAACTTTGCCGAGGCCATGACGTGGTACCGGCTGGCGGCCGAGCAGGGCCTTGCGGAGGCGCAGAACGCCCTCGGCGGGCTGTACGCCAACGGCGAGGGTGTTCCCCGGGACGATGCCGAGGCCGCGAGGTGGTTCCGGCTGGCGGCCGAGCAGGGCGATGCGGCGGCGCAGACCAGCCTCGGCGTTATGTACGGTCTCGGCCGGGGTGTTCCCCAGGACGATGCCGAGGCCGCCAAGTGGTTCCGGCTGGCGGCCGAGCAGGGCGATGCGGAGGCGCAGTTCTACCTCGGCGCTATCTACGCCGAGGGCCGGGGTGTTCCCGAGGACGATGCCGAGGCCGTGACGTGGTACCGGCGCGCGGCCGAGCGGGGCTATGCGGCGGCGCAGTTCAACCTCGGCCTTATGTACGCCAACGGCGAGGGTGTTCCCCGGGACGATGCCGAGGCCGTGACGTGGTACCGTCGCGCGGCCGAGCAGGGCCATGCGGAGGCGCAGGGCATGCTCGGCGTTATGTACGCCAACGGCGAGGGTGTTCCCCGGGACGATGCCGAGGCCGCCAAGTGGTACCGGCTGGCGGCCGAGCAGGGCCATGCGGAGGCGCAGGGCATGCTCGGCGTTATGTACGCCAACGGCGAGGGTGTTCCCCGGGACGATGCCGAGGCCGCGAAGTGGGTACGGCTGGCGGCCGAGCAGGGCTATGCGGCGGCGCAGGGCATGCTCGGCGTTATGTACGCCAACGGCGAGGGTGTTCCCCGGGACGATGCCGAGGCCGCGAGGTGGTACCGGCTGGCGGCCGAGCAGGGCCTTGCGGAGGCGCAGCGCACCCTCGGCCTTATGTACGCCAACGGCCAGGGTGTTCCCCGGGACGATGCCGAGGCCGCGAGGTGGTACCGGCTGGCGGCCGAGCAGGGCCTTGCGGAGGCGCAGAACGCCCTCGGCGGGCTGTACGCCAACGGCGAGGGTGTTCCCCGGGACGATGCCGAGGCCGCGAAGTGGGTACGGCTGGCGGCCGAGCAGGGCTATGCGGAGGCGCAGTACAACCTCGGCTGGATGTACGACAACGGCCAGGGTGTTCCCCAGAACTTTGCCGAGGCCGTGACGTGGTACCGGCTGGCGGCCGAGCAGGGCTATGCGAAGGCGCAGGGCAACCTCGGCCTTATGTACGCCAACGGCCGGGGTGTTCCCGAGGACGATGCCGAGGCCGTGACGTGGTACCGGCTGGCGGCCGAGCAGGGCGATGCGGCGGCGCAGTTCAACCTCGGCCTTATGTACGACTACGGCGAGGGTGTTCCCGAGGACGATGCCGAGGCCGTGACGTGGTACCGGCGCGCGGCCGAGCAGGGCCTTGCGGAGGCGCAGTACAACCTCGCCGCTATGTACGCCGAGGGCCGGGGTGTTCCCGAGGACGACGCCGAGGCCGTGACGTGGGTACGGCTGGCGGCCGAGCAGGGCCTTGCGGAGGCGCAGTACAACCTCGGCACTATGTACGCCGAGGGCCAGGGTGTTCCCCAGAACTTTGCCGAGGCCGCCAAGTGGTGGCGGCTGGCGGCCGAGCAGGGCCATGCGGGGGCGCAGAACAACCTCGGCATTATGTACGCCCTCGGCTGGGGTGTTCCCCAGGACGACGTCCAAGCTCACATGTGGTGGAGCCTTGCAGCCGCGAGTTTGACTGGGGCGGATCGCGAGAAGGCGATCAACAATCGAGACCTTATCGCGTCCAAGCTCACACCTGATCAGCTCCTCAAGGCGCAGGAGATGACGCGGAACTGGAAACCGACGCCCAGCAATTGAGGGCAACCCCAGGGCGTCGCGGTCCTGATCCGGGCCATGGCCGTTTCCGACATCGACATCTTCCGCGCCGCGAACCTGATGATCAAACGCAACGGGAAGGACGACGCGCCCATCGAGGCGGCTGCACGGGCCGACGAGTTCCTCGACAAGGGCGATCTGGACGGCCAGCGGACTTGGCTGCGCATCCTCAAGGCCATCGACGAACTGCTCGACGTGACGCCGAGGGGGCCGAGGCGGTTGCGGCGGGGTGGCGGAAGGCGAAGCGGTAGACACGACCAGCCATCCAGCCTCGTCATTTCGTGTCATTCTTCGCTGGCATCATCGGGGAGCGAAGCGATGCGAGCATGGATCAT
>Ga0194120_10005142_pt1 | contig 19504 bp, 18 predicted proteins | sample TA2MahCa65mmetaG_FD_148642 | JGI IMG/M metagenome (GOLD analysis project Ga0194120, IMG submission 148642) | Freshwater microbial communities from Lake Tanganyika, Tanzania - TA2015019 Mahale Deep Cast 65m | ecosystem: Environmental > Aquatic > Freshwater > Lake | place: Tanzania: Lake... | reverse complement strand
CGAGGACAGCTCAACAAGCGCGCAGGCGCGAGGGCTCGACAAGGCCCAGGCTGGCTATTCGCACAGGAAGGGCCTTCGCGGCCGGAAGGACTACCCGCACCACGCGGGGTTGCCGGTGGGGGAGCCAAAGGAAAACGGCGCCGGCATCCGGCTGATAACCCAGGGGCAGTGACCCGGCTCCCTGCCGGGCCACTGCCAACCCTTCTCCCTGATCTGGCGCGGGGCCAGACCCCGCGTCGATCATGGTTGCCTGGCATCACCTCCCTCCGACCTGACGACCCTGCCGTCCCGCACTGCGATTTCCATCCCGGCCAGGTGATCCTGGATCCCGACGCGCGCCACGTGAGAGTCAACCGTCCGACCCACCTGGACTATCACGGCGGCAGCGTCGTCCCCTGGCGAGCTGGCGAGCTCCAGGAAAGCGTCCCCGGATGGTCCGGCCTGCGTGACGACCATCGAGCCCTGGGCGGCCGACCCCAGTTCGAGCACCGCCGACACATCAGCCGGACGCTTGTTGCGGCGGAGCCCGCGTGAGGCCTCCGACAGGCCGATGCGGACCAGCTCCTGGCCGGTCTCGTCAAGTAGGCGAATCTCGGGCTCGCCGCCGGCTTCAATGCCAAGGGTGATCCGCGCCCGGCCCTGGCGATCGCCGATCACGAGCCTTGACACCGTCCACTCACCCCAGCACGGGGCCATGGAGGCTCTCCTCGCCCGGGATCGGGACCTGCCCGTCGCTCCCGCAGGCAAGCCGGATGGGACACGTCTGGCACTGCCGGCCGTTCTTCCGAGGAAGCGCCTCCTCCAGGGACGCTCCAGAGCGGAATACGGCCATGGCTGCCGAGATCTGCCGGGCGACGGCCTCGACCCGCTCCCAGGCGATCAGGAAGTCCTCCTCCTGGAACTCGAGAGACGTGTTGGCCCCGGGGTCGAGGTAGCGAGATGATACCCGGATCGTGGACGGCCGCAGCTCCCTGAACCCGCTGGCCGCCAGGGAGCGATAGAGAACGGCCTGGAAGTCCCACATCGCCTCCTCGGGGGTAAGCACTATCGCGCCGGTCTTGAAGTCCACGACATCGAGAAGGCTGGGGGGATAGGGGCAGACCAGGTCCAGCTTGCCCGTCGCAATGAGGCCGCGGTGGGCACGCGGCCAGGAGAGAAGGCGCTCGATGGCCACGAACTCAGCGGCGTCGCCGGGGAAGCCCCCGCCGTGAAATCGCCGCATCATCTCGATGCCGCGCCTGACTTGCGCCTGCTCCTCCTCGGCATTGGCATAGTGCCGGCTGTCCCAGCTGGCACGGAGCATGCCCACGCGTTCGCTGAGGGAGACCTGGGAGCGCCCACCCTGGCGGAAGAACTCGGCCAGGGCCATGGGTATCGAGGCGCCGAAGGCCAGCTCCGGGGTAGCCGCGCGCTCGCCGTCCGGGAGGCGATCGACGTAGTCCCGGGCGAAGCGGTGGGGACAGGTGGCGAAGGCTCTGGCACGCGATGCCGAGAGCGTGAGCGGGACTGTGGACAAGGTGCTTCTCCTTGCAGATGCCCACCCGGCCGGGCCGGGTGGGCTGTGCGAGATCCGCGGCGATGCGGCGGCGGGCGTGGCCTCACGGCCGGTCCTCGCTTACGGCCGCCGTGGCAGGCGCCCGACCTCGACGCGAAAGTCGAGCTTGACGAAGTCCGCGACGATCACGGGCAGCGTGAAGTTCACCAGGCGGACCTCAAGCGGCTCCACGGGGCCAGTCGCGGTCTCGGCCATGGCCTTGACGTCACAGCACTCGTCCTGGATGGCGAGCGAGGCCGTCACGCTCTCGATCGGGCTGTCCCCGTGGTTGAAGAGTTCCACCGCCAGCGAGACGGTGCCGCCGTTGAGGTCGAGCATCATGGCCGACTTCCTGGCCGTGATCTGTGGTGGGAGGGCGGTCCTCAGGTCGATGTCCATTGTTACCTCCTCGTGCGATGAGCCCCTGGCCGGGATCGGCCAGGGGCGGTTTGGCATAGGCCGGCTTGCGGCCTGGTGTTCAGCTAAGCTGTTCCTTGAGAATCTTGGTCTTGACGGCCTCGGCGATCCGCTCGACCGCGGAATCGTCGATCTGGTGGCCGGTCTCGCGTTCATCGAGAAGGCCGATGACCGACGCGACGATCTCGTCGTGCAGGCGGTGGACGATGTCAGCTGCCTTGTCCTGCTTCTCGCGGCGCTCCATTCGTTCCCGCGCCATCGGGACGTTGAGGGCTGTGCGGCACCACGCGTAGAACTGCTCAGTGGTCGAGAAGTGGCTATGGTGGAGCTGGTGCTGGATCGTCGTGAGCTCGGCATCGTCGAACTTCTCGATGATGGCTGACGGGATGATGGTCCGAATGTCGTGTGGCGAGAAGCGCCGATCGTGGCCGAGATAGGCCCGGGACACCGAGTCGATGAAGTTCCTGAAGGCGGCCTCGGTGTACCCCTTGCCCTTTCGGTTGAGGAAAAACTCCAGGGGTGGCTGGGCGTCCGGGTTGCTGGCCAGGTAGAGGTCCACGAGGTGGGGGCGCAGCTGGACGGCCTTGTCGAGTGCCCGGAAAAGCAGGGCGTCGAACTCGTCACGCTCCCACAGGTCCATCACCGGGTCGCCCTTGTCGCGGTCGCCCTTCATGTCGACTGCTCCGTAGCGGTACCGCCAGACCCCGTCCCGCTTGAAGAGGTTGAGGATCGTGGCCTGCACGATGTTCTTCTCGCGCAGCCATGTGGCGACCAGGAAGCAGTAGGCTGCGGCACGGTGCCAGTGGAACGCCACCACGGCCATGGCGCTCTTGCGGCCGTGCTTGCGCCTGACGTTGGCTTCGTATATCTCGGCCTCTGCGATCAGCTTCCTCGCGAGGTCGTAGACCTGTTCGACCGGCACCCGGTAGAGCAGGCCGGACTTGTCCTTGACCCTGACCGGGAAGACGCCCTTGAGGAAGTCGGCGATGGCGTTCGCCTTGGACTTCTTGAGGTAGAAGTTGGCGGCCAGGTTCTGCCAGATGAAGAGGTCGTCGTAGGTCGTGTAGGTGTCCTTGTGACCACGCCGCTCGAAGAGGAATTCGCGGTACTTTTCGATGAAGTCCGTCTCGATCAGCCTCTTGAAGGAAAGCTCTTCCTTGGGAACACCCTGACCCACCAGGTACCCGAAGGCCCGCTCGGCGCGGTTGAGCCACGTCACCATGTACTTCGCCCGCACCGCCTTCCGGCGCCGCTTTGGACGCAGCGGGTCCATCATGAAGCTCTTGATGCCCTCGAACTCGGCCTTGAGCGAGTCGGGCCAGTCCCGGTAGTGCAGGCCATAGGGCGAGTAGGAGCCGAGCTCGGACTTCGCGATCTTCGTGCGCTTGCCGTCGATCACCTCGGTGAGCCGGTTCCGCCCGGGACGGGCGAGAGCCGGGTGAACATGCACCGGGATCGGCTCACCAAGCTCGATCGCCAGGTCTCGCAAAAGCCGGATCGAGCTCATCGTGTTCCGGATGACGTCTTCGCCCTTTCCGGCTGCCGCGAGGTAGGTCTCGACGGCCCGGGCCGTGTCCTCCACCAGCTCGGTGGCCAGCACGTCATGGGCGTTGTCGCGCCCGAGGGCCTGCACCACGTACTTGGTGTGGGTGGGGAGATCCTTCAACCTGCTCCGGGTGATGCGGTCCCGCGTATTCGGATGGGAGCTACACGGCAGCCTCCGCATCTTATCGGCGAGGATCTGCTTGAAGATCGCGATGATCTGGTCTAGTGTGGTAGGCATGGTGTCCCTTTCCGAGGCAAATGCCTCCCTGGATCGTTATCCGTCTTTTGTTCCGAGAATTCACCCCTGGTGCTGGGACTTCTAGGGAATCTTGATGCGATCGCCCGAACAATTTTCCGATCCGTCTGGAAATAGCGAATACACCTAGATTTAGACCGGGCGGAAACCCACGAATTGATGCGAACTTCTCCGAACATCTCTCTCGACCGGTTCTAGATCCGCTCTAGCAAGCCATCAGCGGCCCCGTCGCTCCCGCACGAAGCGCGCGAGATCGGCGGGATCGATGAGGTACTGGCGGCCGACGAACGCGGCAGCCAGATCTCCCGAGCGGCACCACCTCTCGACGGTGGCCTTCCGCACGTGCAGGCGCCTGGCGACGTCCCGCGTGGTCAGGTAGGTGGGCATGGCGTTGATTCCGTCCATGGGTTCCTCACTCTGAATCTGGGCCTGGGATCGACACCCAAGGTGTCGACCCCTTGGGCCTCCAGGGGATGATATGGGAGGCGACGGACGGTATATGGCGTTAAACCGGGGTGCAGGAACCTCACAAAGGCAGCGCCCCGCGAAGCCCGGCCGACTGCGGATGCCGGCTGGACATGGCCGCCTACCCTTTCCAGGAAGTGCGGCCGACCGCAGGTCAGGAGATCGAGGGCGCCAGATGCCCGGTAGTCAGGATCCTACGGCTTCCCAGGGACGTCGGCGCCGGCGGCCGAACGCAAGACGTTTCGAGTTGCCTCGGGGTGCATCCCGAGCATGAACCCCACATCGAAGGTCGTCAGACTCGCGCCGATTTCACCGAGACGGTCGCGGATCGCCTTGATCCGCAGCAGCTTGAGGTCTCTTACGGGCGGCACGGTGACGGCGTCGCCGCCCCATAGATCGACCGTGAACTCGCGCGGCGATGAGGCATCCCCGGGTTGATGGTCAAGAAGGACCGGCATGCAATAGATGCCCGTGTCCAGCCTCGTCAGCCGGCCGGCCAGGTCATCGAGCGCCTCTAGGAACCCCTTCGTGCCTCTCCCCGAGTGGAAGTGGAGCACCAACTCCGCTTCTACCCCAGCGAGCCCTGGCTCGTTGATGGCGGCCAACGGCGGTCCCCGTCTTCTGGACAGGGGCAAGTGCCCGGCCGCCTCCTTGAGTGCTCCATACTCCTCGATCGAACGGCCCAGGGCTCCGCAAGCATCTCGCCCGCCGTGCCCTGAGCTCAGGAGGGCCAGAAGTCCACCCCCGGCCATCTCGGCGCGCACCCAGGCGGCGCTCGGGACACCATCAGCGTAGCCGTCATCCCAGCGGGCCAGAAGCCAGGCGTCGAGAGGGATGCGGTCACGGCCAGGTCCATCGCCGCCGATGTGTGGCACCCAGACCCCCTGCGAGCGCCAGAAATCCAGGCGACGCTGCGCCGCAGCCTGGTGCGTGTTGGCCAGCCGCGCAAGTTCCTCGATACTCGCCCAGGCCCCTTGCCGGCGGATCTCGTAGCACCATCGCAGGAGACGCCAGCCTTTCAGGGATTTAAGGCCGTGGATGTCCCACAGTTCGACGTCGTCCAGCCAGTCGGCATACGTGATCACCACCGGTCGACGGTGGAGGCGGGCGGAGCGGCGGGCGGGGCCGGCGGGCGCCTCGATACGCATCTGCCCGGGCAGGAGGGCCACACCGAGGTTCCGCAGCCAGGCCGGGACACGCTGCTGGATGCGCTCGACCTCCTCCGGCCGCACCCTCCGGCCCAACCGTGCAGCGCACCACGCGGCCAGTCCGTGGCGGCCCACGTTCCTGACCCGGGAACCCGCCGATTCTTCACGCATCACCATGTGCGGGAAAACACTAAACGACGCCGACCGAGCGCATATGGTGAGAAAGGCACCGGCGCAAACCCAGGGAAACGGCCGCCCTGAGTCGCGCCACAAGGCTGGCCCCTCGAAGCTCCGCAGACCCCAAAGACACCACCGCTCGCCAGGCCGCTCGCCCCGCGAGGCACCGCCCGCCTCGGCCGGCCAGAACCTGGCGCACTTTTAACGCCATATACCGTCCGCATACCGCTTGATAATACGCCACGGGTGAGAAAGCCGCAGCCCTTCACCCGGCAACCCCCGCAACCAAAGGAGGACTCCATGTCGAAGGACCCGAAGGACCCCCCGACCCCGCAGGATCAGCAGACCATCGACCTCGCCAAGGAACTGGATCGCCAGGGCCGTTATCTGACGCTGAATGCGGTCGATCAGGCCTACCTCGCTGGCCAGATCTTCAACCGTATGCAGGAAGAACAACTCTACCTTGCGCTCGGTTACCGGAGCCATCACGACTATCTTCAGAGCGTCGAGAAGAAGGGTCGGAAGGCCACCACGATCCTCGCGTACCAGCAGATCACACGGGTACTCACCCTGGATCAGGTCGCGCATGTGGGCGTGGGCAAGGCGCGCCTCCTGTCGCAGGACTACGTGCCAGACCCGGCCCGCATCCTGGAGCGTGGCCTCGAAGTTCCCGACGGCAAGGGTGGGACGGTGGTCAAGCCGATTGGAGAAATGAACTACCGTAACCTCAACGCGGCCCTGCGCCGCTTGTACAAGCCCCGGACAGCCCGGAGCCGGAAGAAGGCTGCCGCGGCGGGGGCCCATCCCGGAGAAGCGCATCGCGAAGAGGGGCGGACGCCTGAGCCCGTGACGCCGGTCAACGCTACGCCCGGCAGCGCCGATGCGCCCGACGGTCACGGAGTGGCCGCTGCGGCCGGTCAAGCCCCCGACGGTCCGGCCGGTGGAAAGTCCGGCGCTCCGCGCGCCAGGCAGCCCAAGAAGCACAAGGACGCACCCGCGCCCGAGCCCCAGGCAACCGGCCCCGTCACCGCATCCGAAGTCCGTGGCGAACCGGAAGAGGCCTCGATGGCCGACCAGTCATCGCCAGTTCCGCCACTCGACCTCAAGAGCCCGGCCGGTACGCTGGCCCGGAACCTCGACCCCAATGCGAGCTCATCCATAGCGGCACCCGGGACCGAAGGGTCACGCGGCAAAGGCGAACTGTCGGAGGTGTTCGAACCCGACCACGCCCATGGCCAGCACGCGGAGGGGCCGGGTTCGCCCGATGTGGAGCGGAGCCCCGTCGACGACGGCCAGTTCCTCGAAGACCAGGGCTACCCCGAGGACGAAGACGCGCGCGTGCTCTTCGCCGCTGCCATGGCCCAGGCCTCGCCTTAGGGCCATGCCGAGCTCAAGGCTCACGAGCTGGACGGTTCTATGCGCATAGAGTGTGGTCCGGTGGCACCAGGTTCCACATCGAACGGCAACACGAACGCCGCGAGAGCCCCCAGGGCCCCGGAGCGCCCGGGCGCCCGGCGCGACAAGCTGGCCGAAGGCCAGGGCCTTGCCTGCATGGTCGAGTGCCAGATCCTCGGCGGCCGGGTTCACGTCCTGAGCGTGAGACCGCGAGAGTAGCCGGGCAGTGGAAGGCCGTCGCGTCGCCAAGCTGGTCGAGGAATCACTCGACCGGTTCTTCGGCGGCGCGGCGTGGCGCGGTGAGCTCGAGGGCGAGTCTCTCCTGCTCGACGCCGTGGTTGGCCCGGGCGGCGTTACCATCTTGTCGATCACCTTCGTGGCGGACGGAGTGCGGCAGGTAGCGCCGCCCAGGCCGTTCGACGCGTTGCGCTGCGCCCGGGCCCTGAGAATGGCGATCGATCCAGGCCAGGAGCTGTAAAATGCCCGACATGGCCTCCGAGTCGCGCCCGCTCAGGGTCTTCCTCTACCTCCGGACGTCGACCGACCAGCAGGACGACAGCCCCGAGGTGCAGCTCGCGAAGATCCGCCCGTTCCTGTCCAACAAGGGCTGGGAGGAAGTGGACGTCTACTACGACATCGTCACGGGCAAGGCGGGTATCGAGAAGCGTCCCCGGTTCCGGCAGATGCTGGAGGACGCCAAGCTGCATGGCGTCGAGGGGTTCGTGGCGCTGGTTTGGGACCGGTTCCTGCGCTCGACCCGAGTGAAGACCCACATGGAGGACCGCCTCCTCGCCGATGGGCTGTTCATCTGGGGCATCGACGACAACCTCCGGATGGGCCGGCTTCCCGGCCACGAGCGCCAACGTGCCGGCGAGAAGGCCATGGTCAACATGACCACCGCCATGACGCAGTACTACTCGGACTTCGTGAGCGACAAGATCGCCGACCACCATGAGTTCCGGGTCGGCAAGGGGCTGCACCACTCCGGGGCTCCCCCGTTTGCCTACAAGCCGGCCAAGGATGCCTACGAGATCGACGGCCGGCGGTACGACGGGTGGGTGCCGGACGACACGCCGGACGGCTCGGCTGACGGGCTCACGATCGCCGAGCGCTACAGCTGGATCATCGACCGCTTCATCGCGTGCGAGAACCTCACGGACATCGCGTGCGACCTGACCGCGAAGGGGGTTCCCACCCCCCGCCTGGTGCAGTGGAGCCGCCTTTCCGAGAGTGAGAGGGCTCGCCGCCTCGACATCCAGGCCAGGAACAAGGCCGCGGGCCACAAGACGATGGACCTCCCGCCCTCGCAGGTCTGGGACTCCAGCGTCCTGAGCGACATGCTGCGCTCCGAGGCCTACCTGGGTCGATGCTGCTACACGCCCTCGCACCTCCAGGAGCCCGGCAAGAAGAAGCTCAAGGTCTGGTACGACGGCCACCACCGGCCGCTGAACACCCCGGAGCGCCACGCGCAGGTCATGGCGATCCTCGACGGGCGGGGCCGGGACAAGCGGATGCCGGCCAGCCGGCGGACAGACGCGCTCATGGCGGGCATGCTTATCTGCACTTGCGGGCACGCGCTGACCTTCGACTCGGCCGATCCCACTACCGACAAGAAGCTCCGGTACCGCTGCAACATGGCCAAGAAGTCGCGGGGCGCCGCGTGCGCCATGAGCCCAGTTCCCGCCCGGCCGGTCGAGCGGGCGGCGTACGACCTGCTCATGCGCGGGCTCAAGCTGCGCATCTCGGAGCTGCGGGCGGCGATGCCGCTGGTGAACGGCGCATCCAACTCGGACCTGGAGACCGAGCTGGCCGCGCTCAAGGCCAAGCGGGGCCGCATCCTGGAGAACTTCGAGGACGGCGCCTACGGCGATGGCCCCGCCGCCAAGATCGAGCGCGACGCCCGGCTCTCGCCGCTCCTCAAGCGCATCGAGCTGATCGAGGAGGAGCTGGCGCCCGGCAAGGTCGAGGACGCCGACACGTACGCCGAGGCCCTGACGAACATCCGCAACCTCTGGGACGGCTTCCCCATGGCCGTCAAGCGTGACATCCTGCGCACGTACGTACCCGAGGGCTTCCGCGTCCGCGAGGTGCCGTCCGAGGACGGGAAGGACCGCCCGCGCCGGATCCTGCGCGCCGAGGTCTGCGGCAATCTGCTGGAAACTGACATCGAGATCCTCGATCCGCCCACTCCCGGGCAGCGCCCGCAGCGGTACTCGAAGCCCGCAAACCCAAAAGGCTGGCCGGCTTCAGTCTCTATGACAGAGTACCGAAGCCGGCCAGAACATGAGGAGGGAAAGATCGGAGCGGCGGGATTCGAACCCACGACCTCTTGCACCCCAAGCAAGCGCGCTACCAAACTGCGCCACGCCCCGGAATTGAGGGTAAAGCGCAGTATAGCAAAGATGCTTGCGGCAGGACAATCCGCGCAGGGTACCGGCCGGCCGGCCGGGGCTAGATGAGCAGATCCAGCAGCATCCCGCGGATCTCGTTGAGCCTGGCCAGCAGGTCCAGGCCCTTCTCCTGGTCTTCCAGGACCGCCCGGGTCAAATCCTCGAGCTTGTCGTCAAGGCTGCGGATGATGACCAGCGTGCGATTGCGGCGATCGGTCCGCTTGTCCAGCTTCCCGAGCTTGTCGCTGACGGCCTTGAGGAACTTCCGCACCGCCTCGCGATAAGCGGCGATGCCGGCCATCGTCGGGTTGGCGAGCAGGCGCTTGGCCTCCTCGTCGACGCGCCGCATGTGGATGTCGGCGGGTTCGGCCGGATCCAGGTTGCTGTGGTAGGCCAACTGTTGCCGGAACGCTAGGGGATCAGCGCGATCCTTGGGCGCACCGGGCCCTACGGGGTGCGGCCCGCCGGGCTCGAATTGCGGGACGTCTCCGACCTTGATGGTCATGAAGGGATCTTACCCGCCAGGCATGAGGCCGGCACGGGGGCCGGTCGGAGCGCCCGCCTGGCTGGGGGCCGACATCACGAGCGCGGCCCGCCGGCGAGAATGCGGCCGACCCTCCGGCGGGCTAGTCGAGGCCGGCGCCGCCCCAGATCTCTCGAATCGCGAACAGCGCCCGGCGCGCCGCGTCCATGGGCAGGCGCAGAAAGCGCTTGTCGTTCGGCTTGTAACCGGCGGCCAGCATCTCCTGCCTTTCGAGGGCTTCCAGGGCGCGGGTGTCCTCGGCGCGGAGGATCTGAGTCGGGCTGTTGCGCAGCGCCTGCTTGACCCGGCCGACCGAGTACTTCAGGTCCTCGCTCGTACCGGGCTTGCGGCCGCGGCTGCGGCGTTCGCCCCGCTTGTGCTTGGTGTGCCGATCCTGGCCGAGTCCTGGCATCTTGCTCGCGTGCGTCTCCCGAGGCCATTGTTCCCGGCGCGGAGCGTTTTTCTAACCGACCGGCAGCGTGCTACGATCGGGCGTTCCCGCCCCCCGTAGCACCCATGGATAGCGCGCGCCCGCATGGCACAGCTCCTCCTCGGCAACCCCTTGCTCGACGGCCTCAACGCCGAGCAGGCGGCCGCCGTGACCCATGGCGCGGGGCCGGTGCTGGTCATCGCGGCCCCGGGCTCGGGCAAGACGACCGTGCTCACGCGGCGCATCGCCTTCCTCATCCTGGGCGGCGTACCGCCCGAGCGCATCCTGGCCGTCACGTTCACCCGCAAGGCCGCAGCCGAGATGAAAGAACGCCTGATCGCCCTGCTGCGCGACCGGCACCTGGTGGGCCGCCTGACCATCTGCACCTTCAACTCGCTCGGCCTCAAGCTCCTGGACGGCCGCTACGAGCGCCTGGGCTTCCCGCGCAAGCCGCACATGCTGGTCGACTCGCTGCAGCGCAGCCTCTTCGACGTCATCCGCCGGGAGGTGGACGCCGAAGAGATATCGGCCGGGGACCTGGCCGGCTACATCACCCGCGCCAAGAGCAACCTGCTCGATCCCACGCAAGTCAGCCGCGTGAGCTCCGACGAAGCCGAGGTCAAGAAAGCGCGCCTGTATGCACTCTACGAGCAACGGCTGCGCAAGCAGGGCCTGATGGACTTCGACGACCAGATAGCCCTTCCCGTGCGCCTGATCGAGCGGGATCCGGCATCACGGGCCGAGCTGCAGGGCCGCTTCTCGCACATCCTGGTCGACGAGTTCCAGGACACCAATCGCGCCCAGTACCTCCTCACCCGCCTGCTGGCAGCCCCCGAGGACAACGTGTTCGCCGTCGGCGACGACGCGCAGGGCATCTACGGCTTTCGCGCAGCGGATCTCGACAACCTGCTCGGGTTCGAACGCGACTACCCGCGCGGCCGCCGCATCCTGCTGGAGACCAACTACCGCTCCACCCCGCCGATCGTGGCGATGGCAAACCACCTCATCCGCTGCAACTCCCGCCAGATCCCCAAGACCATCCGGGCCGCGGCCGCCGGCGGCGAGCCCGTGACCAGGATCCAGTGCGCCGATTCGTTCGACGAGGCCCGCGCCGTGGTCGACCAGGTCAAGCTCCTGGCGCAGGCCGGCGTCAAGCTGGATCAGATCGCCGTCCTGTACCGCACGCACGCCCAGTCGGGACTGGTCATCGAGGCGCTGGCCACCGAGCGGATCCCGTACTCGGCCAAGAAGAGCGGCCACTTCTTCGAGCATCCCGCCATCCAGGAGGTCCTGGGCTACCTGCGCCTGGTCGCGCCGAGCGCTCGCGGGCACGCCCAGGAGACCCTGGCCCTCGAGCAGTTGTTCAAGCGGCTAGGGTGTACGATTGACACGTTGTCGCTCCTGCGGGCCGCCGCGGACAAGCACCATTGCTCGCTCTTCGAGGCGGGGGAGCGCGCCGACCAGTTGCCCTTGCCGTCGCTCGCCCAGCGGGGCGCGGTCAAGCATGTCGTGGGCATGATCAAGGCCTGGCGGGCCGACAGGCGGCCGGTGGCCGACGTCCTGCTGCGCATCCTCGACGACACCCAGATTCGCAAGTCGCTCGAGCGGCAGAAACGGGAGGAAGCCCGCCAGCGCCTGGACGTCCTGGCCACGTTCCACGAGCAGGTGAACCGCTGGAACCTTCGGACCGCCACGGAGGTCTTCAAGATGGTCGAAGAGCACCTGGAACCAAGAGACAAGAAGTCCAAGCGCAAGGAACCCGCCGTTCAACTTCTCACCATCCATGCCGCCAAGGGCCTCGAATGGGACGCCGTCTTCGTCGTGGGCCTCGAAGAGGGCACGCTTCCCTATCAGATGGCCATCGAGGAGGGCGCCATCACCGAGGAGCGACGCCTCTGCTACGTCGCGATCACGCGCGCCCGGCGCTACCTGTACCTGTCCTACGGGCGCGAGCGGATCCGTTTCGGCCATCGCCGGGACGCCATACCATCGCGCTTCCTGCGCGAGATGAGTGGACAGCAGGCATGACATGAGCACCCTTATTGACGTCGCCGTCCTACTGGTGATCATCACCGGCATCATCATCGCCTGCGAGGCGTTCACCAATTCCATCGAGTGGCTCGGCAAGCTCCTCAATCTCAACGAGGGCGCGGTCGGCAGCGTCCTGGCGGCGGTCGGCACCGCCCTGCCCGAGACCATCGTGCCCATCATCGCGATCACCAGCGCCTACATGTCTGGCAACCCCGGCGGCGCGGCCATCGGCGAGGGGGCGATCGTGGGCGCGCCGTTCATGCTCTCGACGCTCGCCATGTTCATCACCGGCGCGGCGATCGTTATCTTCGTCCGCCAGGGTCGTCGGGGCCCGGAGATGCCGGTGGACACCGTGGTGCTGGGGCGCGACCTCACGACGTTCCTGGTGGTCTACGCGCTGGGCATCCTGGCGACCTTCGTGCCGGACTGGGGCCTCGGTGGCTGGCTCACGGTCAAGCATTTCATCGGCTTCGGCCTCATCGGGATCTACGCCTGGTACGTGGCGCGGACCCTGGCCGAACCGGGCGAACTCGGCGGCGACATCTCGCCGCTGTACTTCGCCCGCAAGCACGACGAGCCGCCGATGTGGCGCGTGGCGCTGCAGATCCTGGTCGCCCTGGGAGCCATCATCGTGGGCGCCCACTTCTTCGTCGAGCGCATCGAGCACCTGGCCGAACTGTGGCACGTTCCTGCCCTGGTCCTCTCCCTGCTCATCACGCCCGTCGCGACCGAACTGCCCGAGAAGCTCAACAGCGTGCTCTGGGTGCGCGTCAAGAAGGACACCCTGGCCCTGGGCAACCTTACCGGCGCGATGGTGTTCCAGAGCTGCATTCCGGTCGCGGTGGGCCTCTGGATGACGCCCTGGAACTTGAGCAAGCCGTCACTCCTGTCGGCGGCAATCGCTTTGGCTTCGGGGGCGGTCCTGGTCCTCTACATGCGGCGTACGGGGAAGCTGACCCCGTGGATCCTGATGGTGGGCGGCGCCTTCTACCTGGCTTTCGTGATAGGCCTCTGGTGGGTCAAAGCTTGACCTTCCTCACGGTGTAGCCCTTGCGCTCGAGGGCCGCGATCAGGCCGTCCTTGCCCAGCAGATGCCCGAGGCCGACCGCGACCATCGCGTCGTGATCCTCGACGGCCGCTTCGATCTTGGGCAGCCATAGCCGGTTGCGGTTGAAGAGCAGCATGTCGTAGTACTGCGGATACTTGCCGGCACGACCGTCGCCGAACAGGATCGTCTGGATTCGAGCCAGATCGCCGGCGTGGTACGCCCTGGCGATATCGTCCACCTGCTTTTTCTGGCCCTGCAGATCGTCGAGGGTCTCGATCAGCATCGCCACGCCCTCCTTGCGGGGGACCCCGTCCATCGCCGAGAGCACGTCGTGGGCCGTCTCGAGGAAGCCGACATCGACGCGCTGGCCCTGGGCGGCCTCGCGCAGGACGCTGTCGAGCATCCGCTTGGCGTCCATCTCGGGCAGCGTGAGCACCATGCTGAGGTACCAGGGCTCGAGAACCTGCAACGTCTCGGCCGCCAGACCCAGCGGCTTGGCCGCGGCCACGAGCTTCTTCCAGGCTTTGGGCGGCAGGAGCTTCTGCAGGCTTTCGCCCTGCGGCAGGATGATGTACTGGCCGACGACCTCGGGCGTGACGCTGTCGAGATCGGCCTCCATGTAGAACTTGTCGCACTTCGCCAGCACCGCCGCGAACTCGGCCGACAGGGTCGCGGTCTTCGCCAACGGGAAATGCGCGGTGCCTACCAGGTAATCGGGCACTTTCTCGCTCCCGGCGCTCGGCGGGCGGATCTCCCAGGCGACGAGGCTCGCCGGCTGGAAGACCACGGCGCGGGCTAAAGCCGGGGCCTCCAGGCCCAGGGCGAGGACCAGGCCGACCAAGGCGGAGCGGAGCGCGCGGGCGATCGCTTGCATACCTGATTAAAGCAGGTTCAACGCCAGGACAGCACGGCCAGGACCGGAGAATGGTCCGAGCCAGTCGCCCCGTGGTCGATCGACGCCCGCTCGACCTGGATGTCGGGCGAGACCAGGACGTTGTCGAACCGCTTGTTGGCTCCCTGATGCGACACGCCGTCCGCGGCGTTCATGAGGCGGTCGAACGCCGCCGATCCCGGAGCGGCCTGGCCGGCGCCCAGGGCGGCCAGGGCCGCGGCGGGGTCGCTGGCATCGTCTCCACGCCGGATCCGCCGCTCGGCGGCCGCGTCCCAGGAGTTGTCCAGCACGCCGAGCAGGGCGTCCACCGCCGCCTTGTCCTCGGGGGTGGCGATGTTGCCCACGACCGATCGCGGATAGCGGTCCAGAAACTCCTGGACCGTGTCGGTGGGCGTGGCGAAGCGCCCGGCGGGATCGGCCTCTCCCTTCCCCGCGAGGGCGAAGTTGGTGTTGAAGTCGCCGGCCACGACGACAGAGTGTCCCTTTGACACGGATTGCTTGGCCAGGTCGGTCAAGACGCGCAACTGCGCGGCGTTGGAGCCCGCATGCCCGAGAGCCAGGTGCGTGTCCAGCACGTCGACCTTGCGACCGCCGACCGAGAGCGTGGCGCGCAGCGCGCTCCGCTGGTAGAGCGGTTCGACCTTCTCCCAGTCGCCTTGCGAGGCCGAGACCTGCCAGTAAGCCCCGATTCGCTTCCAGAGCGGAACTTCATGAATCGGCCGATCCGCGAAGCTCTCGATCGGGTAGCGCGACAGGATGGCCTTGCCGGCGACGTGGCCGGCCGTGGAGGCGAAGGCGTAGTGATAGCCGAGCTTTTCGGCCAGGTGCCGCACGGACGCCAGGTTGGCTTCCTGCAAGGCGACGACGTCGGCATCCAGATCCCGCAACTCGTGCTCGACCTGCTCCAGGTACTTGCCCCCGAGCAGGATGTTGTAGCTGAGCACGGACAGTTTCCCCGGCGTGGCCGGCGGCCTGGCAGCAGGATTCGTCCAGCGGTCCTCGTGGTCGAAGACGTTGTGCAGCCACGTCGCCGCGCCGCTCGCCCAGCCCTTGACGCGCTCCCAGAGGCTCGGGGCGGGCCGGGGGACGGCGCTGGCGTAGGTGTCTCGGGCGATCTTCCCCGGGCGCACCTCGCCGGTGGACGCAGCATCGGGAGTCCCGGACGCTCCGCTCCGGTAACCCCTCCTGACCTCGCCGATGTTCATAGGCTCTCCAAGTTATCGACCGGGCCGGAGGATCCTTGCCTGGGTACGATCACCTCGTGCCGCCCGTCAGGACCCGCACCGCCGGTAAGGCCGGCCCCAGGCCCCGCGCCGGGCCGGCGGCGGGCGCCTGCAAGCAGTGCGCCAAGTCCGGCGCCACGGTCTCGTTCGGGCCCTGGACCTTCTGCTCGGGTCGGTGCCGGGCCCGGTACCTCACGGACCGGTCGCGCAAGGCGGCGGCGGCCGGCAAGAAGCTCAAGTGCCCCCTGTGCGGGAAGGGGAACCCGGCCCGGGCGCGGCGCTGCGGGCACTGCCGGAAGCCGATCCTGTGGCGGGCCCGCGGAAGGATCGCGACGGTGCTCGTGTGGGGCTTCCAGATGTGGCTCCTGGCGTCGCTGGCCGGCATCGGCTACATCGCCTACCAGTTCCGCGACGTGGCACCCCTGCTGGGCGGCGGTAGCGATCCTGCAGGGGCGATCGCGCTGCTGGGCCAGCCTGGCGTCAAGAGCTCCGAGGCCATGCTGGGAGAGTCGCTCGCCAGCGCAGGCGCTACTCCGCAGGAGATTCGCGCCGCCGTCATGGAGCGCGCCCGGCCGACCTCGCGCCCGCCGGGGCCCGGCACCTGGCTCCTGCCGGGATCCGGGATGCCGCCGATCCTGCTCGCCGAGGATCCGGCCGCAGGGACGCTGTTTCCCCCGAACTTCGGGGAACTCGGCGCGGCGGCCCGCGGCAAGGCCGTCCTGGGCCTGGTCACCTCGGGCAAGATCCGGCCGCTCCTCAGGCCGACGCGAGTCCGCGTCCTGCAGGCGGGCGACGCGTTCAGCCAGGTCGAAACCCTGGACGCGCCGACCAGGGTCGGCTGGGCGCTAAACGCGCAGATCGTCTCGCACTAGGCCGCAAAACTGCGCCCAGCTCGGATTGCGGGCGTCCTTCTCGGAGACGAGGGCGTCGGCGACCGGCCATGCGATGGCGAGATCCGGATCGTTCCACATGATGCCGCCCTCGTGATCCGGAGCGTACTCGGTCGTGCACTTGTACAGGACCTCCGCCTCGGCGGTGACGACCTGGAACCCGTGCGCAAAGCCCGGCGGGACGTAGAGCATCGCGTGGTCCTCGCCGGACAGCGCGCGTGCCACCCACTGGCCGAAGGTCGCCGAGCCGGGCCGGATGTCCACCGCCACGTCGCAGATCTCGCCGACCAGGCAGCGAACGAGCTTGCCCTGCGCGTGCTCGCCGCGCTGGAAGTGCAGGCCGCGCACGGTGCCGCGCACCGAGCGTGACTGGTTGTCCTGCACGAACTCTCCGGGGATGCTCCCCGCTAGGAAGTGCGATTGCCGGAACGACTCGAAGAAGTGGCCGCGGCTGTCGCCGAAGACCCGCGGCCGGACCATGACGACGCCGGGCAACTCGGTCGGCTCGAACGTGAAAGGCATGACAGGCCGATGGTACCACGCCGCATGTCGGTCCCCTCGGGCGCCTCATCAGGAACTCCCGGGCCGGCGGAGACGCCGGCCCCACCCAAGATCGAGTGGCGCCGGCCTCCGTGCCGGCGCTTCGTTCGCTGGTGTCGGCGCACGCCTCGCGGTCGCCTACTTGATCTCGATCGTCTCGGACTTGCCGTCCTCGAACGTCAGCTTGACCCGATCGCCTCCCGCGGGCTGCAACCGGGCGAGGAGCCGGCCGCGGGCCTCGCGGATCTCGCCCGCGGCGAAGACTTTGCCCTTGCCGTAGCGGAACTCGACCACGATGCCGTCGAGGTTGCGAATGGTCGTCGTCGCGGCGTCGGTCGCCAGGTTTACGCGCCGGTCGAAGTTGATCGGCTGCCGGTTGCCCGACTCGGGCAGGATCATCGTGCCCTTCAACGAGAACCCCCTGAGGTCGGCATCGCGCGTCAGGACCTGCTGCAGGACCATCCCGTCGGGCCAGACCTGCTGCTCGTCCTCGACGAGCGGCAGATCGTCCGCGCCCGGGACCGGCATGTAGTTGTACATCAGCTTCTTGAGCACGAAGGGCTGGCCGTGAACTCCCGGCACTTCGGGCAACTCGAACCGCAGATCGCGGCTGGTCTGCACCTGGCGCAACTCGCGATCGCGGCCTCCCCCGCTGCCCGGCACGTAGACGCGTTGCGTCGCGACGGTCCCGCGCAGCGGGAAGGGCGCCTTGACCAGTTCCATCCCGAGCAGGTGCGCCTGGGCGCCGGGCGGCGCCTCGGCCGGCACCGAGAGCGTACTCTCGACGGTCGCCCGCACGTGGCTGACGATGTCCGCGTCGGGCACGTCGAAGGATCCGCTCGCCGTGGCGCGGTTGCGCGTGCGCGTCTCGACAATGCGGAACGAGGCGGTGCTCTCGGCCAGGAAGTAGCCGAAGGTGCCCTCGGGCTTCGCGGATTCGCTTACGGCGAGCAGATTCTGGTAGATGGCCTGGACCCGGTAGCCGGCCCCGGGCCCGCCCACCAGGGCGAAGCCGTCCGTGCGATCCTTGAGCAGGGCGCGCTGGGCGACGAAGACGATGCCGCCGTCGTGGACGACCTTCGAAGGCGGCTGCAGCACGGTGGCAGGCGTACCGCCCAGGAGCCGATCCGCGGTCCCCAGGGCGGCGCCCGCGCCGGCCTGACAGCCGGGTCCCGCCAGGCACCCCGCCGCCGCGAGCGCCAGTGCCGCCCGGGGCCAGGTTTCGATCGCCATCGTGTCGCTCCCTTCAGCTAACCCTATACCGCGACGCGATAACGGGCCCATAACCGGGCGGGCGAATGCCGCCGCCGTGCTAGAATTTGCCAATGCGGGCGGCCCTGTTGCGGCGAAAGCTTGCCGTGCCTGCCCCGTGGGAAGGAATCATCCCACGCGAGCGCTTGCAGGCGCGGTTGTCGGCCGCCGTCCAGGAAGGGCGACACGTCGCCGTCGTCGCCGGGCCCGGGTACGGCAAGACGGCCCTGCTGGCGGCCTGGTGCCGCGGGCCCGGGGGGCCGGCCCGGGTCGTCTGGCTGACCCTCGATGCCGAAGACGCGGACCTCGACTCCTTCCTGGCCTACCTCATCCGGGCCGTGGAGGCCGCCTGGCCCGACTTCCGCACCGAGGCGACGGGGTTGCTCGAACGAGCGCGCGATCGCGAGGGGGCGCAGGCCGCGACGACGGCCCTGCTGGCCGACCTGGACGAGCAGGCCGACGGCCTCGCCGCCCCCGGAGCGACCCCGGCGGTGCTGGTCCTGGACGACTACCACCTCGCGGCGACCGCTTCCCTGGATGCGGTGGTCGCCCGCCTCTTGAAGTACCTGCCTCCCGAACTGCGCGCCGTGCTCCTGACACGGGAGGTGCCGGACATCGATCTGGCCGGGCGCCAGGCGCGTCGCGAGATCGCCGTGCTCGGCGAAGCCGATCTGGCGTTCGATCAGGCAGACCTCGCGCGGCTCTCTCCCGCGGCGGCGCCGGCGGACCTCTCCGCCCTGCTGGACCGATCGGGCGGGTGGCCCGCCGCCGTGGCCTTGCCGACAGGATCCGTCGATTCCTATCTGGCCGAGCAACTGCTGCGCGGGGTGGAGGCCGCCGATCGTTCCTTCCTGGCCAAGGCCGCCCAGGTGGAGGCCTTCGACCCGGGCCTCTGCGAGGAGGCCCTGGAGGAACGCCTGGATCGCGACCGCCTCGAACGCCTGGGCAGGCGCCGCCTGGTCCTGGCGGCCGGCGAGGGGACGTACGAGGTGCCGCGGCCCTTGAGGGACGTCCTGCGGCGCAACTTCGCGGTCGAGGTCTCGCGGGCGGATCGCGCCCATCTCGCCGGCCGCATCGCCGGCGTCGCCTGGAGCCGGGGGCAGGCGCTGACCGCGATCGCCACCTGGGTCGAGGCGGGCCACGCCGGTACGGCCGCCGCGCGACTGGCCGAGGTCGCGGATGCCTGGCTGGCGGAGGGGCGCCTGGATGCGCTGGCGCGCGCCATCGCCGCTCTCGGAGACGAAGCGCGGCGGCCCGACCTGCTCCTGGCCGACGGCGAGGTCGCCCGGCGGCACGGCGAGTTCGACCGCGCCGACCACCGCTTCGAGCAAGCGCTTGCCGCCTGCGAA
>Ga0194120_10005131_pt1 | contig 19524 bp, 18 predicted proteins | sample TA2MahCa65mmetaG_FD_148642 | JGI IMG/M metagenome (GOLD analysis project Ga0194120, IMG submission 148642) | Freshwater microbial communities from Lake Tanganyika, Tanzania - TA2015019 Mahale Deep Cast 65m | ecosystem: Environmental > Aquatic > Freshwater > Lake | place: Tanzania: Lake... | reverse complement strand
GCTTTGCCAGCCGCGTGATCCGCGGCATCGATCCGGCGGCAGCGACGCCGCTGTGGCTGCGCGAGCGCCTGCGTCGCGCCGGCCTGCGGCCGCGCGGGCCGGCCGTGGACGTCACCAACTACGTGATGCTCGAACTCGGCCAGCCGCTGCATGCCTACGATCTGCGCCGGATCACCGCGCCGGTGCGCGTGCGCATGGCCGAAGCCGGCGAACGGCTCAGACTGCTGGATGGCAGCGAGATCGCGATCGCCGCCGACACGCTCGTGATCGCCGATGCCGTGGGCCCCGTCGGCCTTGCCGGCATCATGGGCGGCGAGAAGAGCGGCATCGCCGACGATACGACCGATGTGTTCATCGAGGTGGCGTACTTCGCTCCCGAGGCGATCGCCGGCCGGCCGCGGCGCTACGGGCTCACCAGCGACGCCTCGCAGCGTTTCGAACGCGGCGTCGATCCGCGCCTGCAGGAACGCGCGCTCGATCGGGCGACGCGCCTGCTGCTCGAGATCGCCGGTGGCCGGCCGGGGCCGGCGCTGATGACGCAGGTGGACGCGGCACTGCCGCGCCGGCCTGGGGTGACGCTGCGGCCCGAGCGCGTGCAGGCGCTGCTCGGCATCCAGATTCCGCGCGCGGAGATCGAGGACATCCTGCGCCGGCTCGGCATGCAGGTGGCAGGCGCCGGTGATGTGCTCGGCGTGATTCCGCCGAGCCACCGCTTCGACATCACGCTCGAGGCGGACCTGATCGAGGAAATCGCGCGGATTCACGGCTATGAGCGGATCCCGGCGCTGGATGCAGCGATGCCGCAGCAGCCGCAGCCCGCGAGCGAGCAGGCGGTGCCGCGCGAGCGCCTGCTGCTGCTGCTGGCGGATCGGGGTTACCAGGAGGCGGTCAACTACGGCTTCGTTGATGCCGGGCTGCAGCGCCTGCTGTTCCCGCAGTCGGTGGCGCTGCCGCTCGAGAACCCGATTGCGGCGGATCTTGGCGAGATGCGCGTGTCGCTGTGGCCGGGGCTGATCGAGTCGCTGCGTCGCAACCTGCGGCGGCAGCAGGAGCGCGTCCGCCTGTGTGAGATCGGCACGCGCTTCGAGCTGACGGACGGGACGTTGCGCGAATCGGCGGCGATTGCGGGTCTGATCAGTGGGCCGGTGCTGCCCGAGCAGTGGAGCGGCGAGTGCCGAGCGGCGGACTTCTACGACCTGAAGGGCGATGTCGAAGCCTTGCTGCTGCTCACCGGGCGGGCGGGCGAACTGCATGTCGCTGCCGCGGCGCATCCGGCGCTGCATCCGGGGCGAAGCGCGCGGATCATGGACGGGGATCTCTGTACTGGCTGGCTCGGCCAGTTGCATCCCGAGATTTCCAGAAAACTGGATCTGAAGGATGGCCCCTGGCTGTTCGAGCTGGATATCGACCTGAGCTTCCGTTCGCAGGTGCCTGTGTTTGAAGAGATTTCCAGGTTTCCAGCCCTCCGCCGCGACCTGGCGGTCGTGGTCGATGAGACGGTGACCTTCGAAGAACTGCGATTAAGTGTTAATTTGGCGGCCGGAGCGCTGCTGCGTGAGTTATATGTATTCGACGTGTACCGGGGGGCAGGGGTAGAACCCGGTCGAAAAAGCATCGCTTTAGGGTTGATTTTACGGGAAACTTCTCGCACCCTTACCGACGCAGAAGCCGATGCGGTCATCGCGGCCGTGGTCGGGCGGGTCAAGGGTGACCTGAAGGCGGGGATCCGGGAATAAGACGAATGGCACTGACCAAGGCCGAAATCGCCGAGGCGCTGTTCAATCAACTGGGCCTCAACAAGCGCGAGGCGCGTGAACTGGTGGACCTGTTCTTCGAGGAAATCCGGGCGGCGCTCGCGATCGGCGAACAGGTGAAGCTGTCCGGCTTCGGCAATTTCGACCTGCGCGACAAGAACAAGCGTCCCGGCCGCAATCCGAAGACCGGCGAGGAAATCCCGATCTCGGCGCGGCGGGTGGTGACGTTCCGCCCGGGCCAGAAGCTCAAGGCGCGAGTCGAGGTCTATGCTGGAAGCCGGTAACAACAAGGACCTGCCGGCGATCCCGGCGAAGCGCTATTTCACGATCGGTGAAGTCAGCGATCTGTGCGGCGTCAAGCCGCACGTGCTGCGTTACTGGGAACAGGAGTTCCCGCAATTGAAGCCGGTCAAGCGGCGCGGCAACCGGCGCTACTACCAGCGCCAGGACGTGATCACGATCCGCCAGATCCGCGGCCTGCTGTACGACGAAGGCTTCACGATCGGCGGTGCGCGCAATCGTCTCGATGGCGACGAGGCGCGCGAGGACAGCTCGCAGAGCCGGCAGGTCGCCCGCCAGCTCCGCATCGAGCTCGAGGATCTGCTGCGCCTGCTGCGCCACTGAGCGCGCCGCCCCGGCGCTGATCGGCTATCATGCCCCGGTCGGAGCGTGGCGCAGTCTGGTAGCGCACTTGCATGGGGTGCAAGGGGTCCCGGGTTCAAATCCCGGCGCTCCGACCAATCACCGACGCGATCAGGTCGCTCAGGCTGCGCGCTGCCAGGAGCAATCGCAGCGCGGAGCAGGAACACCGCGAGATCCTCAAGGCGGCGCTGCAGTGCCCGCGTCGCCGCCGTCTAGTGGACGTCCTGACGGCCATGCCGAACGTCGGCGAGGACGCCGACCTGTGCCGATGCGATCCTGCCCATCGACGAGGAAATCGTCGCAGGTGTGGGGTCGGCTGCGCGTGCCGAACCCCTAGAATCCCCTCGACAAGCAGATCGCTGCCACGGCGCTCATGCACGATCTTGTGGTCGTCACTCGCAACACGGGACACTTCACCCCAACCGGCGTGCGGCTGTTGAACCCGTTTGCGTAGCGTCCGCGCGTTCCGCTGAGGACGACGGCCCGGCGCGGGCGATGACCTGCGCTGCGAGGTCGGTGCGGTAGCGCTCGCTGGCAAAGGCCGCGTAGACATCGACGGGCGCTTTGCTGCCGAGTGCGAGGCGCTGCAACAGCTTCAACGGACCGGACAGCAGCCACAGCAGCCACGCGGGAAACCAGAGGAAGCTCAGGTCGGGGCGCAGCGTGTGCAGGCGCATGGCCAGCTCGCGGCGCGTCGGCGGCGGCGCCTCGACCAGGTTCAGCAGCGGTGGCGCGGCGGCGAAGTCCTCGGCGTAGGAGCGGATCACACGCGCAGCGGTGCTGACGTCGCAGACGCTCAACGGTGCCCTCCTGCCGCCGATCGCGACGAACAGCGGACCTACTTCCCGCCCGAGGCGTCCGGGCGGCTGGAACGCCGAATAGTCGACCAGCGGGCCGGGCCGGATGATGCGGATGTCGAGGTTGCGCTCGGCGGCGAGCTGGCGTACGAGCAGCTCCGACTCCGCTTTGCCCCAGACGTAAGGACCGCGGCGCAGGTGGCCGGCGTCGAGCGGCGTGTCCTCGTCGAGAATGCCGCGCACCTCGTGGCCCGGTTTGAGCACCGCGAGACTGCTGACATGAATGCCGCGCCGGATGCCGGCGGCGGCGGCGGCCTCGAACACATGCCGCGTCGCATCGAGCGAATTGCGCCGGTGCTCCGTTTCCCCGCCAGCCGTTGCGGCGGCACAGTGCACGATGAATCCGACGCCGTTCAGCACCGCCGGATCGAGCGGCTGCGCCAGGTCGGCGACGACATATTCGACCCCGGCGGCGCGCGCGCTGAAGCGCGGCACACGGCGCGCCAGCACGCGCACGCCGAAGCCGGCGTGGCGCAGCTCGCCCGCGACCGTCGTTCCGAGCAGGCCGGTACCGCCCGTCAGCAGTACCAGCGGGTGGTCAGTGCTGCGGGCCGGCAGTCGTTTGGCGGCTTCGGCGAGCTGGTGCCGGGCTTCTGCCTCCGCATCCCGCTCGGCCTGGTCGAGCGCCGCGCCGAGCTGCTCGCACAGATCGACCGTGTCGAGGATCGATTGCGGCGTCAGCGGTCCGGCCGAACCCCGGACGATGGCGGAGTAGAAGCGCTCGAGAATGGCGACCAGGCCGGGATACGAGGTCTTGCGGCCGAAAACCAGCCTGGCGAAACCGCGCGTCGCGCCGCTGAAAGTCTGCCAGGCGCGGCGGTAGGGCGTGAACAGCACGCCGAGGCCGGCGCCCGGCCCGGTCAACCGGACCACATTACCGGTGACGTAGTCGGCGCGGAAGGAGCCGTTGGTCGAGACGATCTGCTGATACTGCTCGACCGGCCGCCCGTTCAGCGTGACGAGCACGAGGCCGGTGGCGGAGCCGAGCTGCAGCACAGCGTAGAGGTCACCGCTGGCGCGAGCGCTGCAGCCACGGATTGCGATCGGTGCATCGCTGCCGGTTCCGGCGCGAAGCTGGGCGATCAGCGGATAGACCGCGTGCGGCAGGATGTCTTTCGCCTGCTCGACCGGCGTGATCGTGCGCCGCGCAGTGCGGAACGAAAAGTAGCTTTCAACGTGGACGAGCCGGCCGATTGCATTGAGTTCATCGATTACCGCGAGCGCCGGCGGCTCGAACAGCACCTGGTGGCCCGCGCACACCAGCCGCCCGTGTGCGGCGGCCGCGGCCATGATGGCTTCTGCTTCCGCGCGCGTTGGTGTGAATGGCTTCTCGACGTAAACGTGGCAGCCGGCCCGGACGGCCTCGAGCGCGAGGGCGGCATGGGTCGCGGGCGGTGTGACGATGTGCACGACGTCGGGTCGGACCGCCGTCAGGAGTTCCTCAGTGGTCGCAACCACTCTGGCTCCGGCTGGCAGCAGGCCGGCCAGCGCCGCCGGATCGGCGGCCGGGTCGGCCACGCCGACGATCGTCGCGGACTTGAGGGTCCTGATCGCGCGCAGATGCTGGAGGCCCATCTGGCCGCAGCCGATCAGGCCCACACGAACTGGAGCGGCGGACGGCGCCGCGGGCGAGGCGGGTGAGTTCATTCAGGTCCCGTCACTCCAGGGATTGAAGACTGCGACCCGGGTCGCGCGGAAATCCGCCGTGTTGCGAGTGGCAAGAACGAGACCGTAGTGCAGTGCCGTGGCGGCAATCTAGTCGGACCAGTCATTCCGGTCAAATCGGACCCAGCCGTTCCTCCGGCGGCTGCACGTGCCGGAAGCCCCACAGCAGGGCGAGGTCGTAGCCGATCTTCAGCACGCCGCACAGTATGAACGGCCAGGCGCTGAGGCCGCCGGCGAGGAGCGCACCGGCGAGCGCCGGACTGAGCGCCGCGGCGAGACTGCGCGGCACGGAGGTCACGCTGGCCGCAGCGGCGCGCTCCGGCAGCGTCACCACGGCCATCACATAGGATGAGCGGGCCGGTACGTCCATCTGGGTGAGCGCGGCGCGCACCAACAGCAGACCGAGCGCGAGCGGGAGGGTCGGCGCGAATGCGGCCAGGATGAGGCACAGGCTCGCCGGGATATGCGTGAACACCATCGTGTTGACGAGGCCGATGCGACTGGCGAGCCAGGCGGCGACCGGATACGAGGCGGCGGTCAGCAGGCCGGTCTGGAAGAAGAACACTCCGGCGGCTGCCAGCGACAGGCCGAAGCGGTCGAACAGCCACAGCGCCACCATGGCCTGCACAGCAAAACCGCCGGCGAAGGCGTCCACGCTGAACAGTGCCGCGAGGCGCAGCACGATCCGGCGTGACGGGCCGAGCGCAGCCACGGGCCCCTGGCCGGCCGGGCGCGGCGGCGATGGCGGAATACGCCAGTAGCAGAGACCGCCCAGCAGCCCGAGGGCGGCGTACAGCACGAACATCGCGCGCAGCGCCGTCAGGCGATTCCAGCCGGCGGCGAGCAGCAGGTCCGGGGTGCCGGCGGCGAGCGCACCAAGCGCTGCGGCCAGCGCCCCGGCCAGACTGTAACGCGCGAACATCCGGGTCCGGTGCCGTGCGCTCGCCAGGTCGGCGAGCACGGCATGCTCCAGCGGGACGAAGATGCTGACGCTGCCCGCGGTCGGATTGATCGTGCCGGCGAACGCGACCAGCAGCAGCATCGCGAAGTCCGACGCGAGCGCGAAGGCGAGGCCGGTCGCGAGCATCAGCAGCGAGGCCAGCAGCAGCAAACGGCGGCCACCGCAGCGATGGCCGAGCAACCCGGCGCCGAGCGTGATCAGCGCCGAGCCGAGCAGGGCGGTGGTGGCGACCAGCCCGATGCGGAACGCGTCGAGACCGAGTTCGGCGAGATAGACGACCAGCAATACGGCGACGAAGCCGTCGCCGAAGTCACGCAGCGCACGCGCGGCGTAAATCGCGGCGGCGGGACCCGGCCACCCGGCCCCGCCGCCGGCCGCTTGAATTACGGGTTGCTGAACTTGATCTCCCACAAGTAGTCGGCGTGCGGCCCGCAGGCCTCGGTGAAGGTATCACTGAGCGAGTTCTTATCGTACATCGCCTCGATCAGTTCGCCGCGGGCCTGCATCAGCGACTTTACGTCGGCCGCGCTGATCGTCGCCATGCGGCGGAAGTTGCCGCCGACGATGTGCTCGTTCCAGCCCCAGGACTTGAGCCGGCCGTCGCTGACCATGCGGTCGAGGGTCGGTGCGTAGACCTTCTTCATCAGCTCGTCCGCCTGCTCTTCGCGCATGCTGTCGCAGGCATGATAGACGGAGAACGCGGCCCCGCCGCGCGCGGCGCTGCCGATATTGCCGGCCACGACCTTCCAGATGTAGTCGTCATGGGCGTTGCAGATGCCGCTGAATTCGTCGCTGAGCTTCTCGTTCTTCGCCTCGATCTGGTCGCCGATTTTCTGCTGCGCGTCCAGTAGGCCCTGGATGCTGGGCGCCATGTAGTACAGCACGCGGCGCCACTTGCCGCCGGTGTGATGCGCCAGCCAGCCCCAGCTCTGGAGCGTGCCGTCGGCGACCGCGGCGTCGTAGACCGGCTTGTCGAGCTGTTCGACGATCTGGTCGGCCCGTTCCTGACGGGTCAGGTCACAGTTGTGGTAGGTCGCGTAGATGTAGAGGTCGGCGGCCTGGTCCGCGGCCGTGGCGGTCCCGGCCAGCGCTAGCAGCAGAACGGTCGGGAGCGCGACGGCTCCATGGATTGAGGTGCGCATTCTACTTCCCTGTCTTGTACCGGGCAGGGGCTGGCCCGGTGGCAGCCGGGGCACTATACCCGGGCCGGGCCGAAAGTGGTACTTAAGATATATCTTTAAGGCCCGCGGCCTCGGCTCGCGCTTCGACCCCGGGGGCGAAGCTGCGGTGCGGCTCCGCCGCGAGCAGCGGCACGAGCGCCGGCGGCGGGCGGTAACGCTCGCTGAACACCGGCGGCATGCGCCGCGGCTTGCCGCTGTCGAGGTCGGCGCAGACGTAATGCACCAACGCCCGCAGCAGCGTGCGGCCATCGGCCGGGCGCAGCACCTGGAAGCGGCGGTCGACGCGCAGGCGGCCGTCGCTGAACACGATCCACGTGGCGACGGTGAGTGCGTCGCCGGCGTGGGCAGCGGCGAGGTAATGCATCTGGCTGCGCCAGAAGATCATGCCGCGGCGCAGCGTCAGGCAGTCCTGCAGCGTTACACCGAGCGCGGCGGCGTGCGCCCACGCGGTGGCGTCCAGCCAGCGCAGGTACACGGCGTTGTTGACGTGGCCGTAATCGTCCACGTCGGCTGGCGCGGCGATCAGGCGGTGGACAAATGCGGCAGGCAGGTCCAGACCATCAGCCCGCATGGGACGTTCCTTGCCGCCGTTCTAAAGGATCGGCAATTCGGTGGTGCGGCGGACCACGCGCAGCGCAAAGCTCGACTGCACACGCGCGACACCGGGCAGGCGGGTCAGGTGCTGGCTGTGCAGGCGCTCGAAGTCCTCGGCGTCGCGGCACGAGACGCGCAGCAGATAATCCGCGACACCGGTCATCAGGTAGCACTCCATGACCTCCGGGACATCGCGGACGGCAGCTTCGAAACGCTGCAGGTCGTGCTGTTCCTGACGTTGCAGCGTGATGGTCACGAAGACGTTGGTGCCGAAACCGGTCCGCTGCGGGTTGAGCAGCGCGACATAGCCCTGGATGACGCCGCCGTCCTCGAGCGCGCGCACCCGGCGCAGCGTGGCCGACTCGCTGAGGTGCACGCGGGTGGCCAGTTCGACGTTGCTGAGCCGGCCGTTGCGCTGCAGCTCGGCCAGGATGCGCCGGTCCACCGCGTCCATAGTGCCTCCGCAGAAACTGCCAATGCCTGGCCGTCAGATGGCATCTTATTGCGCATCGTCAGGATATGACAGTGCATGTCGCAGATCATGGCGGCCAGACGAGCGTATTCTGGTCCGGGTTCTGTTGCGGACGGAGTGCGCCATGAAGATCGGATGCCCGAAGGAAATCAAGGTCCATGAGTACCGTGTCGGACTGGTCCCGGCAGGAGTCCGCGAACTGGTGGCGGCCGGGCATGAGGTGCTGATCGAAGCCGGCGCCGGTCTCGGCATTGGTATCGGTGACGACACCTACCGCGCCGCAGGTGCCCGGGTGCTGCCGGACGCGGCCGCGGTGTTCGCCGCCGCCGAACTGGTCGTCAAGGTCAAGGAGCCGCAACCACGGGAGTGCGCGCTGCTGCGCGAGGGCCAGGTGCTGTTCACCTTCCTGCACCTGGCCGCGGACCCGGCGCAGGCCGCCGCGCTGCAACGGTCCGGTGCGACGGCGATCGCCTACGAGACCGTGAGCGCCCCGGACGGCTCGCTGCCGCTGTTGACGCCGATGAGCGAGGTCGCCGGGCGGATGTCGATCCAGGTCGGTGCCACGGCGCTGCAGAAGGCCCATGGCGGGTTCGGTGTATTGCTGGGTGGGGTACCCGGCGTGGCGCCGGGTCGGGTGGTGGTCCTCGGCGGCGGCGTGGCCGGGACCAACGCCGCACAGATGGCGGTGGGTCTTGGCGCTCAGGTCACGATCGTCGATCGCTCGTTGCGCCGGCTGCGCGAACTCGACGCCTGGTTCGGCGCGAGGATCGCGACGGCTTATTCAACCGCGGAGACGATCGAGCGGCTGGTCACCAGTGCCGACCTCGTGGTCGGCGCGGTGCTGGTGACCGGGGCCGCTGCGCCGAAACTGGTGACCCGGGCGATGCTCGGGCGCATGGAAAAGGGTGGCGTGCTGGTGGACATCTCGATTGACCAGGGCGGCTGTTTCGAGACCAGCCGGCCGACCACGCATGCCGATCCGACCTATGTGGTCGATGGCGTGGTCCATTACTGCGTCACCAACATGCCGGGCGCGGTCCCGCGCACCTCGACCTTCGCGCTGACCAACGCGACGCTGCCGTACGTGCGGGCGCTCGCCGACCTCGGCTGGCGCCGCGCCTGTGAGCGCGATGCCGGTCTGGCGGCCGGCATCAACGTGCACGCGGGAGCGATCACGCATCCGGCGGTCGCCCGCGCGCTCGGCCTCGCCTGCCAGGCACTGGCGGCCTGAGCGCCGCGGGCCGGGCGTTCAGCCTGCATTCAGCGCCGGTGGCGGATTCTTGCGTTAGGATATCCCGGTCGGAAACCGGGGGAGTCAGCGCAATGAGACGGGACGGAGTCTTCGGTTGGCTGCCGGCGATGCTCGCCGGCCTCGTCGTCGCGATGCCGGTGTGGAGCGATGAGCGCTGCGTCGAGCAGTGCGACGAAAAGTCGGACCAGTGCATGCAGGATGCCGAGGGCGACGAGGAAAAGGCCAAGGCCTGCGACGACGCCTACAGCGAGTGCCTGGCGGCCTGCAAGTAGTACCGGCGCTGCGCCATGCCTGCCCGTGGGCCGATGCGCGGCATCGTGACGCTGACGACTGACTTCGGCCTGCGGGATCCGTACGTCGCGGTACTGAAAGGGCAGCTCCTGCGGCACGATCCCGGGCTGCAGCTCATCGACGTGACCCACGAGATCACCGGCTATGACCCGGCCGAGGCCGGCTTCTGGCTTGAACGCATCGGGCGGTACTTCCCGGATCGTACGGTGCACCTGGCGGTCGTCGATCCCGGCGTCGGCACGGCGCGGGCACTGGTAGCGGTCAGCTCCGACCGCCAGTTCTATCTCGGTCCGGACAACGGCCTGCTGGCCGCGATCGCTGAGCGGCCCGGCGCGATGGCCCGGAGCATCGAATCCGGAGTTCTTCAGTCGCTGGGCATCGCAGTCCACGGTGGACCGACCTTTCATGGCCGCGACCTGCTGGCGCCAGTCGCGGCCCGACTGGCGGCTGGGAAGCTGTCCTTCGAAGCCCTGGGCGACAGGACCCGGCTAGAGCCGGGCGGCGGGCGGCTGCGGGTTACGCCAGCCGTCCGCGGCTGGCGCGGAACGGTCGTGACCATCGATAGCTTCGGCAATCTGATCAGCAACCTGGAGAGTCAATCTCACGTTGGATCGGGCTCATGGGCGGTCCTGATCCGGGGCGTCAGGGCGCGCTCGGTGAGGACCTATGGTGCCGCCGAGCCAGGTGAGCTGGTTGCCCTGGTGAACTCCTGGGGGCTGGTCGAAGTCGCAGTGGTCCAGGGCAGTGCGGCCCGGCGGCTCGGCGCGGAGCGCGGAGACGAGGTTTTACTGGAAGAGGTGGTTCCTGATGCTTGAAAACCACGCCTTTTCGTATATATTGCGCAGCCCGCCAGCGGGTGGGCATAAAGTCGATATCGTTGATTTCTTTGGGAATTCAGCGACATGAAAGAGCGCAACGGTGAATCCTTCGACCTCGACGGCGAGTTTCTGGTCGAGGCTGGAGGCGATCAGGACGGCGATCTCGACCGGCTGATCGTGGAGCGCCGGCCGCCGAAAGCGAGCCAGCGACGGCCGGCTCAGCAATCGGCCTGGTCGCGCGTCGAGGACGCCCTGGCCGAACGGCGCCTGCGCCGTGAGCTGTCGGAGTTTGCGGACCCGGACGAGATCTGATCGGCCGCGAAATGCGTGAATCGCAGGCGGTCTCTTGGGTCGTCCTGAAGTTCGGCGGCACGAGTGTTTCCTCCCGCGCGAACTGGAATCGTATCGCGGCGATCCTGCGGGTCCGGTTGGACGAGAGGCTGCGGGTCGCGGTCGTGCATTCCGCAGTGTCGGGAGTCACCGACGCGTTGCTCCGGCTGCTGGACCGGGCCGCCGGTGGCGCGGCACAGGAGGAAGTCGCGCGGATTGCTGACCGGCATCATGAGTTGGCCGCCGCCTTGGGGATCGGGCTGCCGGAGGCGGTCGCACAGCAACTCGACGAACTCGCCCGAACGGCCGGCGGCATCGCTCTGCTCGGTGAGGTCAGCGACGCAGTGCGGGCGCGGGTGCTGGCGGCCGGCGAGCTGATGGCGACCGCGCTGGGTGCCGCGTACCTGAATGCCCAGGGGATCACCACCACCCTCGTCGATGCGCGGAGCTGGCTCACGGCGCAGCCGGCGCGCGGCCAGAAGCTGTCGCTGCTGTCGGCCAGTTGCAGTCATGAGGCCGACCCGGCGCTGGTGCAGCGTTTCAACGCGTTGCCGGGAGTGATCCTGACCCAGGGATTCATCGCCAGCGGCGAGGGCGGCCAGACCGTCGTGCTGGGGCGGGGCGGTTCCGATACATCCGGCGCCTACCTCGCCGCCCGACTGACGGCCGCCCGCCTCGAGATCTGGACCGATGTGCCGGGCATGTTCTCGGCCAACCCGCGCGCGGTGCCGAGCGCGCGACTGCTGAAGTCGCTGCACTACGACGAGGCGCAGGAGATCGCGACCAGCGGCGCGAAGGTACTGCATCCGCGCTGCATCATGCCGGTGCGGCAGCATGGCATTCCGCTGTATGTGTACGCGACCCAGGCGCCGGAGCTGCCGGGCACGATCATCAGTGCCGGGCCGGCTGACGGCGGCGCGCGGCTCAAGGCGATCGCGCTGCGCAAGGGCATCACGCTGATCGCCATGGACAGCCCGGGCATGTGGCACGAGGTCGGTTTTCTTGCCGATGCCTTCGCCGTGTTCCGGCAGCACGGCATGTCGGTCGATCTGGTGTCGACCTCGGAGACCAACGTCACGGTCTCGCTCGATCCGCAGGCCAACGCGCTCGACGGCGACGAGGTGGACGCGCTGGTGGAGGACCTCGGCCGGCTGTGCCGCGTGCGGGTGATCGGACCGTGTGCGTCGCTGTCGCTGCTCGGCCGCGACATCCGCGCGATCATCCACCGCCTCGGTGAGGCTTTCGAGCTGTTCGAAGAGCAGCACATCTACCTGATCAGCCAGGCGGCCAACGACCTGAACTTCACGTTCGTGATCGATGAGGACCAGGGTGACCGGCTGGTCACGCTGTTACACGAGCTGCTGATCCGGCCGACCGCGCACGACCCGGTGCTGGGTCCGACGTGGGAGCAGATCACGCAGCCACGACCGGACGGGGCCGCGCGTGACGACTGGTGGCGCCGGCGCCGCGCCGAGCTGCTCGGGCTGCTCGACCGCCGCGCAGCGGCGTACGTGGTTGACCTGGCGACGGTGCGCGCACAGGCGCAGGCGCTGCTCGCCCTGACCTCCGTCAGCCGCATCTGTTACGCGGTGAAGGCCAACGCCCATCCCGACATCCTGCGCTGCCTGGCCGCCGCCGGGCTGTCGTTCGAGTGTGTGTCGCCAGGTGAAGTGACGCGCGTGCGTGAGGCCGTCCCGGCCCTCGCGCGCAGCCGACTGCTGTTCACGCCCAACTTCGCGCCGCGCAGTGAGTACGAGCTGGCGCTGCGCGATGAGGTGCCGCTGACGGTCGACAATCTGCACGCGTTGCGCGAATGGCCGGAGCTGTTCCGCGGGCGCGCGCTGTTCGTGCGCATCGACACCGGCCGCGGGCACGGTCATCACCAGAAAGTCCGCACGGCTGGCACGCTGTCCAAGTTCGGCGTGCCGCTCGCGGAGCTGGATGAGCTGGAGTCCGCGGCGGCGGCCGCCGGCGCGCGGGTCGTCGGCCTGCACGCGCACACCGGCAGTGGCCACTTCGAGATCGGCGCCTGGGTGGAAGCGGCCGGAGTGCTGGCCGGCGTAGCGCAGCGCTTCGCCGAGGTTGGCGTGCTGAACCTCGGCGGCGGGCTCGGTGTGCCTGAGCGACCCGACCGGCCGCCGCTCGATCTCAGCGCGCTCGATGCGGCCCTCGGCCGGTTCCGGGCCGCGCACCCGCGGTTCGAACTGTGGCTGGAACCGGGGCGTTTTCTGGTCGCCTCAGCCGGCGTCCTGCTCGCCCGCGTGACTCAGTTGAAGGGTAAGGGTGAGCTGCACTACGTGGGTGTGGCGACCGGCATGAACTCGCTGATCCGGCCGGCGCTGTACGGCGCCTGGCACGAGATCGTCAACCTGTCGCGGCTCGACGAGCCGGCCGGCCGGTTGTGCACCGTGGTCGGCCCGATCTGCGAGAGCGGTGACGTACTCGGCCATGACCGGCTGCTGCCGCAGTGCCGCGAGGGCGATGTGCTGCTGGTCGCGACCGCCGGCGCCTACGGCGCCGCGATGGCGTCACACTACAACCTGCGCGAACCGGCCCCCGAAGTAATGCTGTGAGGCGGAAAAGGGGACGCTTCCCTTTTTCCCTGTGCCGCAAAGCGGCACAGGGAAAAAGGGAAGCGTCCCCTTTTCCGCTCAGCGGCTGGCGTGGCGCAGGGCGAGTTCGTTGACGGCGGCCGTGAGTGACAGGCCGCGCTGCTTCAGCAGCAGCGCCAGGTGATAGAGCAGGTCGGCGGACTCGGCGACGACCGCCGCGTCATCAGCGGTCACGGCCGCGAGTGCGACCTCGACGCCTTCTTCGCCGACTTTCTGCGCGATACGCCGCGGTCCCTGCGCGTACAGGCGCGCCGTGTAGCTGCCCTCCGGCTGTTCCGCGATGCGTTGCGCAATGACTTCCTCGAGCCGTTCGAGAAAGGCGAGGCGGCTGCCCACTGGTTCGGCCTCGGCGAAGCAGCTCGGGCTGCCGGTGTGGCATACCGGACCGGCCGGCCGGGCCTGAATCAGCAGCGTGTCGCGGTCGCAGTCGGTCGTGATCGACACGACCGACAGGAAGTGGCCGGAGGTCTCGCCCTTGGTCCACAGCCGCTCGCGGCTGCGGCTGTAGAAGGTCACGCGGCCATCGTCGAGCGTGCGCTCGAGCGCCGCTCGATTCAGGTAACCGAGCATCAGTACGGTGCCGGTCTCGGCATGCTGCACGATCGCCGGCAACAGGCCGCCGCCCTTGTCCCAGTCCAGGCCGGCAATCGCACCGATCTTCATGGCCGCACCTCGATGTCCTGTACGAGCAGCCAGCGCTTCAGCTCCGGGATGCGGATCGCGCCGCTGTGGAACACACTGGCGGCGAGTGCCGCATCCACGCCGGCCTCGCGAAACACCTGGGCGAAATGCGGCAGCTTCCCGGCGCCGCCGGAGGCGACCAGCGGCACGTCGCACAGCGCCCGGACGGCAGCGAGCTGCCGCACATCATAGCCGTCGCGGACGCCGTCCGCGTCCATGCAGTTCAGCACGATCTCGCCGGCGCCGCGCTGCTGGACCTCGCGCACCCACGCGAGGGTATCCCGGCCGGCCGCGCGGCTCTGCGCCGGGTCGCCGGTGTACTGGTGCACGCGCCAGCCGGCCGGCGCCGCCAGGCTGTCGATGCCGACGACCACGCACTGCGTACCGAAGCGGCGCGCCAGCTCGTCGATCAGCGCCGGCCGTTCCAGCGCCGGTGAGTTGACCGAGATCTTCTCCGCACCGGCACCGAGCACGGCCTCGGCGTCGGCGACGCTGCGGATGCCGCCGGCGACGCAGAACGGGATGTCAAGCAGGCGCGCGACGCGCTCAACCCAGTCGCGCTCGACCCGCCGTCCGGCGGGGCTCGCGGAAATGTCGTAGAACACCAGCTCGTCCGCACCTTCGTCGCGGTAGCGCGCGGCCAGTTCGAGGATGTCGCCCGCGACCCGATGATCACGGAAGCGCACGCCTTTGACGACCTGCCCGTCGCGAACGTCGAGGCAGGGAATTATGCGGCGGGCAGGAATGGCGCCATCTCCTCGTCGCTGATCCGCCCCTCGAGCAGGGCCTTGCCGCTGATGGCCGCGGCCACGCCGGTGCCGGCGAGTGCGTGCAGGTCGGCCGCATCGCGCACGCCGCCGGAAGCCTGCCACGCAATGGCGGGAAAGCGCCGGATGCAGTCGCGATAGAGATCGAGGTTGGGCCCGCCGAGCGCGCCGTCGCGACCGATGTCGGTACACAGGACGTGCCGCAGCCCGGCGTCGCCGAGCCGGCCGACCAGGTCCCACAGCGACTGCTGCGTCTGCCGCTGCCAGCCGCGGCTGGCGAGCCGCGGTGTTGCGCCGGCGTCGAGTCGCACATCGAGTGCGGCGACGAGGCGGTCGGCACCGAACTGCGCCAGCCACTGCAGCAGGTCGTCCGGGGACTCGATCGCGACGCTGCCGACGACGACGCGGGCCGCGCCGGCCGCGAGCAGGCGGGCTGCGGTGGCTGCTTCGCGCACTCCGCCGGCCGCCTGAATCGCCAGCGCATGGCTGCGTGCCAACTCGCGCAGCACGGCCTCGTTGGCCGGCACGCCGTCGCGGGCGCCGTCGAGGTCGACGACGTGCAGGCGCCGCGCACCCGCCGCTGCATAGCGCGCCAGCAGTCCGGCGGCGCTCGTCGGGTAGCGGGTCTCGGCGGCGAAGTCGCCGTGCCGGAGCCGCACGACGGTGCCAGCGCGCAGGTCGATCGAGGGGATCAGCTCCATCCGCTGAGTCCGAGGAAGTTCGCGAGCAGGCGCGCGCCGGTGGCCGCGGAGCGCTCCGGGTGGAACTGCGTACCGTGAAAGTTGCCGCAGCTGACGACGGCGCTGAACGGCCCGCCGTAGTCGCCGGTGGCGATCGTGGCGGGTCCCGGTCCGAGCGCGTAGCTGTGCACGAAATAGGCCCAGTCGTCGTTGCCGATGCCCTCCAGCAGCGGGTGCGGGCCGAGCGGCCACAGCCGGCTCCAGCCCATGTGCGGGACCGGACCCACGGTGGCGGCGAATCGCCGCGCGCGTCCGGGCAGGATGCCGAGGCAGCGCACGTCGCCCTCGTCGCTGGCCTCGAACAGGAGTTGCATGCCGAGGCAGATGCCGAGGACCGGCTGGCGCAGCGCCGGCAGCAGCCGGTCGAGCCCGGCCGCGGTCAGACGCGCCATGCCGTCCGCGGCCGCGCCGACCCCCGGCAGGATCACATGCGTGGCGCGGGCGATACGCGCAGGGTCAGCACTCAGTTCGGCGTGCTGGCCCAGCCGCTCGAGCGCGAACTGCAGCGAAGCGATGTTGGCACCGCCGCCGGCGATGATGACCGGGTCGGTCACAGCACGCCCTTGCTGCTCGGTACGCCCGTGCCCTCGACCCGGATCGCCTGGCGCAGCGCGCGGCCGACGCCCTTGAAGCAGGCCTCGATCATATGGTGCGTGTTGTCGCCCTGCACCTCGATGTGGATCGCCGCGCGCAGCGCCTCGGCCAGCGAGCGGAAGAAGTGCGGCACCATCTCCACCGGCAGCGCACCGGCGCGCTCGCCGGGGCAGCGCCCGGCGAACGACGCATACGGCCGGCCGGACAGGTCGATGGCGACCTGCGCGCGGGCCTCGTCCATCGGCAGCACGAAGCCGTAGCGGGCGATGCCGCGGCGTTCGCCGAGTGCTTCGGCGAGCGCCGCGCCGAGCGCCAGCGCGCAGTCCTCGATGGTGTGGTGTTCGTCGACGTGCAGGTCACCGGTGCAGCGCAACCGCAGCGCGAAACCGCCATGCCGGGCGATCTGTTCCAGCATATGGTCGAAGAAACCGATGCCGGTGACAACCTCGACCGGTTCCTCGGCGCCGAGGTCGACTTCGGCCTCGATCGCGGTTTCGCGTGTGCGCCGCTCGCAGCGCGCGCGACGGGCGCGCGGCAGCGCGAGCCGTGCGGCGATGTCGGCCCAGGCCTGCGGGTCGGTCTGGTCGAAGCGCAGCGCGCCGAGGCCGAGCCGGCGCGCCAGTTCGAGGTCGCTGTCCCGGTCGCCGATGACGAGGCTGCGACTGCGGTCGAGCGGATGCTCCGCGACCCAGGCGTCGACCAGTGCGGTGGCCGGCTTGCGGCAGTCGCAGCCCTGCTCCGGAAAGTGCGGGCAGAGCAGAACCGCATCGAAAGAGATGCCCTGCGATTCCAGCAGATCCAGCAGCAGGCGCTGCGGCCCTTCGAACTGTTCGTGCGGGAAAGCCGGGGTACCGAGCCCGTCCTGATTCGTGACCATCACGAAGCGGAAACCGGCAGCGCGCAGCCGCAGCAGCGCCGGGATCACGCCGCGGGTCAGGCGGAACTTCGTGAACGAGTCGACCTGCTGGTCGGGCGGTTCCTCGATCAGCGTGCCGTCGCGGTCGATGAACAGGACGGCCGTACTCATCGCAGTTCTCCGAGCGCCGCCAGCAGGCGGTCGTTGTCGGCCGGTGCACCGACCGTAATACGGATGCAGCCGGCGAGGCGCGGCTCGCGCGAGAAATCGCGCAGCAGCAGGCCGGCGCGCAGCGCGGCGGCGAGCGCCGCGCCGGCCTCACGGAATTCCACCAGCAGGAAGTTCGCCGCGCTCGGCCAGACGCGCTGCACGGCGCCGAGCCCGGCCAGTGCCGCGGCAAGCCGCTCGCGCTCGGCGATGATCCGACCGGTACGGGCGGCGCTTCGTGCCAGTCGCTCCGGCGCGAGTGCCGCCAGTGCCGCATCGATCGTGGGCGAGGGCAGCGCGTAGGGGTGGATCAGGCGGGCGAGCAGTTCGATGATCGCCGGATCCGCGAGCACCGCGCCGCAGCGCGCGCCGGCCAGACCGTGCGCCTTCGACAGCGTGCGCAGCAGCACCAGTTCCGGGTAGCGCGGCAGCCGGTCGAGCAGGCCGCGCCCGGGCGCGAACTCGGCATAGGCCTCGTCGACGACGACGATCGCGCGGCCGGCCAGACTGTCCAGCAGTCCGGCCAGTGCGCTGGTGGCGAGGCTGTTCCCCGTCGGGTTGTTCGGCGAACACAGGAACACGAGCTTGACGGCCGGTGAGCAGGCGGCGCGCACGGCCGCCGCGTCGAGGCCGAAGCCCGCATCCAGCGGCACCTCGACGATGCCGGCGCCCTGGATTTCGGCGGCGACGCGATACATGCCAAAAGTCGGCGGACAGATCAGCACGCGATCCTGGCCGGCACGACAGAAGGCACGCACGAGCAGGTCGATACCTTCGTCGCTGCCCCGGCCGGGCAGCACGGCGGCCGGCGCCAGACCATACAGGCGCGCCAGTGCCGCGCGCAGTTCCTCCGACAAGGGCTCCGGATAGCGGTTCAGCGGCGGGCCGGTTGGGTCGTCCGGGTCGGCCCACGGGTTCTCGTTGGCGTGAAGGCGCGTCACCGACGGCAGCCAGGCCGCATGCCGGTAGGGTTCGAGCGCGAGCAGTTCAGGCCGGGCCAGTGCGAGCACTGAGTTCATGTTCCGGCCTCCGCAGCCCGCAGTCGTACAGCCATCGCCTCGGCGTGGGCTTCGAGTCCCTCGAGCCGCGCGAGGCGCACGGCTACGGGGCCGAGCGTCGCGAGGCCGCGCTGGTCGGCTTCCTGCACGGTCATGCGCCGTTCGAAGTCGGCCAGCGCCAGGCCGCTGCAGGAGCGCGCGTAGCCCCAGGTCGGCAGCACGTGATTGGTGCCGCTGCAGTAGTCGCCGAGCACCTCGGGTGTCCATGGGCCGAGGAACACCGACCCGGCGCGGGTCACGTGCTCGAGCCAGTCGCGTGGGGCGCGAGTCTGGATCAGCAGATGCTCGGGCGCATAGGCATTGGCGACCTCGATTGCGGTGGCGAGGTCGGTGGTCACGATCGCGCGGCCGTGCGCGAGCGCGGCGCCGGCGACTGCGGCGCGGCGCCGCAGCGGAAGCTGGCGCGCCAGTTCGGCATTGACGCGCCCGGCGAGTTCGCGCGAGTCGGTCACCAGCAGCACCTGCGCGTCGCTGCTGTGCTCGGCCTGGGCCAGCAGGTCGGCGGCGATGAAGTCGGCGCGGGCGCCGGCATCGGCGACGATCAGCACTTCCGACGGACCGGCGGGCAGGTCGCTGGCCGCGCCCTCCGGGTCCACCGCGACCAGCTGCTTCGCCGCGGTCACCCAGGCATTGCCCGGCCCGAAGACCTTGTCCACGCGTGGCACGGTGGCCGTGCCGTAGGCGAGTGCGGCGATGGCCTGAGCGCCGCCGAGCGTGAACACCTGCCCGACGCCGCAGGCGCGGGCGGCGTACAGCACGGCAGGATCGGCGCTGCCGTCGGCCCGCGGCGGTGTGCACAGTACGCGCACGCGGCAGCCGGCCAGCCGGGCCGGCACCGCCAGCATGATCGCGGTCGAGGGCAGGGGGGCGCCGCCGGCCGGCACGTACAGGCCGACCGCGTCGATCGGCCGCGTCAGCCGCTCGCAGCGGACGCCGGGGGCGGTGTCAACCGTGAGCGGCACACTGCGCTGGGCCTCGTGAAAGCGCGTGACGGTGGCGATCGCGGCATCGATCGCGGCGCGGTCCTCAGGATCCAGCCGCTGTGCCGCCGCGGCGAGTTCCTCGCTTGCGACCTGGAGCGCCTGGAGCCGCACGCGGTCGAAGCGCGCGGTGCAGTCGAGCAGGGCCGCGTCGCCGCGGGCGCGGACCTCGGCCAGGATCGCGCGCACGGCCTCGTGCAGCGCCGCCCGGT
>Ga0194120_10005126_pt1 | contig 19534 bp, 20 predicted proteins | sample TA2MahCa65mmetaG_FD_148642 | JGI IMG/M metagenome (GOLD analysis project Ga0194120, IMG submission 148642) | Freshwater microbial communities from Lake Tanganyika, Tanzania - TA2015019 Mahale Deep Cast 65m | ecosystem: Environmental > Aquatic > Freshwater > Lake | place: Tanzania: Lake... | reverse complement strand
GGGTTGAGTACGCGCAATCAAGAAAATGGGTACCGCAACAGCCCTGGTGGTTTAGCCCCCTATTGAAACCGGACCATTTGGGTCGCCAGAATGGAGGCGATCATTGGGATCTGCGCGTTCGGCGCCACGGCCGCCATCTGGCGGCTCACATGGCGCTGGCTCAAGGACCGGCGAAGCTCGTCCGCCGATAGGCACCGCTACGCGGTCCTCAACGACACCAGGCGGCGGACCGTGCGGCGGGCCTTCCAGAGGGTGGAAGCACGCACCGCTCGCGCAGGATTCAGGAGCCGAATTAAGACGGAGCCCTACGCCGCATACACCGAGGCGGTCCACGCTCGTTTCTCGAGCTGCCCTGGCCTCGCATAACCCGGCGGGCTTGCCTGGCAGGTGGCGTGCGGCGCGGCGCCCATGGCGCAAGCCGACGCCCTGCGGGCCAGATCGCTAAGCAGGTCGATCGTCGCCGGACTGCGGGCAAGATCCCCGAGCGTCCATTGGACGAGGCCGGAGTTCAGCGGAGCTTGGCCCGGGTCTTTCCCGCTATCTCAGGGTTGATCCAGTTCTGCGGGCGCTCCCCGTTCAGCACCCTCACGACCTCGCCGGCGGTCCTGAGTTCCAGCTCGAGTAGCGATTCCTGCGAGTAGAAGGCGGTGTGCGGTGTGATGATCACGTTCGGCATCGTCAGCAGTGGGCTGGCCGGGGATGGCGGCTCGGTCGCCAGTACGTCGAGGCCGGCCCCGCCAATCTTCCTTGCCTGCAGCGCCTCGACCAGTGCTGCCTCGTCAACCAGAGGGCCTCGGGCCGCGTTGATCAGGAACGCCGTCGGCTTCATGAGCTGCAGCTGCGCACGGCCGATCAAGCCGCGCGTTTCCTGTGTCAGCGGTGAGTGGACCGTCACAAAGTCTGACGCCTTGAGTAATTCTTCGAGCGAAACCATACGCACGCCCGCGGGCGCCGATCCCGGTTTCACGTAGGGGTCGTGGGAGACCATCGTCATGCCGAACGCGCCAGCCTTGGTGACCAGCGCCCGGCCGATCCGGCCAAGCCCGATGATGCCCAGGGTTGTATTCCGCAGGCGGCGAGAGTGCTTTGGCAGCGGCACCTTGCCCCAGCCTCCCCGCTTGACGGCAGTGTCCAGCTGCCCGAGGTCGCGGTTATGGGCCAGGATCATTGCCATCACGTGGTCGGTAACTTCATCGATGCAGTAGTCGGGCACGTTCGTGATTACGATCCCCAGCTCGTTGCAGGTTGCGCGGTCGACGTTGTCGACGCCAATCCCGTAGCGGGCGGCGATAACGCATCTGGGCGCTGCCCGCAGGACGGCCGGGGTGACGCGGGCAAAGCAGAAGAGGATTGCGTCGACGTCCGCTGCAAGGCGCGCGAGCGTCGCCTCGTCGGCGGCTGGCGACGCGACCAGTTCGATGCCGGCATCGGCAAGCGCGCGCCGTTCTGGCTCTATGCTCGGCCAGGTGTAGTCGGTCGCGAGGGCCTTAAATTTGAATTTCGGCAACTTCCCCTCCATCTACCGCGCCGAGGACGAAAACACGGGCGACTGTTCTTCCGACGGCCGACGTGAGTAGTAACCTGCCGCAAACTACCGATCGCGTCAAGGAGAGCAGAGAGTGGTTTCAGAACCGGCGTTGAGGATCCTGGGACTCTCGGGCAGCCTTAGGGCCGCCTCGTTCAACACTGCCTTGCTGCGTACGGCGATCGCGGCTGCCCCTCCGAACCTGAGCTTCGAAGGTTTCGACATGAGCCAGCTGCCGTACTACAACACAGACGTCGATCACGCGGGGCCGCCGCCTGAGGTGATTCAATGGCGAGAACTGGTCCGCGGCGTCGACGGAATCCTGATTGCAACCCCCGAATACAACCACTCGATAACGGGGGTCCTGAAGAACGCCCTCGACTGGGCCTCTCGTCATCCCAGGGGCATCGCGTTTGCGGGGCTCGCGGGCAAGCCGGTCGGCATCACCGGCGCGGGCGGCGGGGCGGGAACGGCGAGGGCTCAGCTGCACCTGCGCCAGGTCCTCGCTGAGACCCGATCGCTAGTGATGGTGCACCCGACGCTAATGGTGCCGCTTGCGCGGCAGAAGTTCGACGAGTCGGGCAAGTTGATCGAACCATCGCGAGCCAGGTCGTTGACTTCATGGTTGCGTTCGCGGCATGGGTCAAGCGGATCAAGGCCACCGCCTGATTCGTCCAGGCTGCTGGGTTGACCCACCCGACCGCGCCAAGATCATTCCTTGCCGAGTTGAATCGCGATGGGGCGGCGGTCACAGTCAGGATCACCCGGCACTGATGGCCTGGCTCGCTCTTCTGACCGAACTCAGCCGCGGGCGGCGTCGAACATCGGCCTGAAGTGGCAGCCCTCGACGAACAGCTCGAAGAAGTCGGGCTCCGTCTCGAGCTCCACGTGCTCGATCGTCCGGACGAGCCCCTCGACCCTGCTTCGAAGCTCGCCCGACAGTAGCATCACTGACGCGCCCTCTAGAGAGGCGTTTCCGATCTTCGTGATTCGTGCGCGGGGAACGTTGGCGACGAAGCCAATGGCCAGCGCGTTGTCGACATCCACGTAGTTGGCGAAGCCGCCCGCAAGGTACAGCCGCTTGAACTTCTCGATGGGCAGCCCGTACCGCCGGAGGACGATCTGCTGGCCGCAGAAGTTGGCCGATTTCGCCTGCGCGAGGGCGCTGATGTCCGCCCGCGAGATCGTGAGGCCCTTGTCTGGCACGAATTCGAACTCTCGGTCCCCGCCGGTCAGGACCCCGAGCTCGTTCATCCTGCCGACGCGCCGTAGCTCTGCCAGGAGGTCGATCAGGCCGGAGCCGCAGATACCCTGTGGCGCCTTGTTCCCGATGGTCTTGAATTCGACGCCCTCGGCGGCCAGCTTCAGTGTTTCCACCGCGCCGTCATAGCCGGGCATCCCGTATGTAATCGCGCCCCCTTCGAAGGCGGGTCCAGCCGGGCAAGACGCCGCCAGCATCCGGTGCCGGTTGCCGACGACTACCTCGGTGTTGGTCCCGACGTCCACGAGGATTACTGGATCTTCCTCTTCATCCATGGCGATCGCGAGCAGGTCAGCCGCGATGTCCGCGCCCACATGGCTGCCGATCAGCGGTCCGGCGTATACGTTTGCGGACGGATGGATACGCATGCCGAGTTCACCGGCCTTGACGTTGAGCGCGGTCGTCGAGCGCTTGCCGGCCAACAATTCGTGCTCGGTGAGCGATCGATACGGCTTTTCGCCGATCGATTGGACGTCGAGGCCGAAGAAGATATCGCGCATCGTCGAGTTGCCGACGACCACCATCTCGTAGATCTGGCGCCGGCGGATCTTGAGCCGCCTCACCATGTCGCCGATTTCGAAGTTGACCGATGAATGGGCGACCTGTTTCAACTCGCCCCGGTACTTCCCACCGTCGTAGGAGATCCGATTCATGATGTCGCTGCCGCCAAACCGCTGCGGGTTTTCGAACGATGCGGTGTAGGCGATGCGACCGGTTTCCAGGTCGACGAGGTGCATGGCGACCGTCGTGGTGCCCAGGTCGAGAGCGATACCGTAGATGGCGCCCGAGTACTCGTCCAGGCGTACCGGGCCACCGCGCCCGCCCTCACCGCCGAGCCAGATGACGTCATCGCCGCGTCGGACGGTCAGCGGATCGAGCTTGAAATCCCGCTTGACTGAAGCGGTCAGGATCTTGGGCTGGCGGCGCAAGACGTTGAACTCGACCAGCGCCTCCGGGTCGACAACTGCGGCCTGGCACGCCAGCCGGTAGTTGCCGCGCAGGAACGACTCTTCGGGCGTAGGAGAGGAAAGCGCGTCCATCCCCTGACGTACTTCGACGATGCATTCGTGGCAATCGCCATTGCGCCCGCACGACGTCGGTACCCGCAGGTGAAGGTCGTCGGCGAAGTCGAAGATGGTCTTTCCGGCAACCAGCTTCAGCTCACGGTCGCCGTGCTTCAGTGGGGACATGATTCTCCGAGCGGGAAGTTCAGGCGGAGCCGAGGCGCTTTTCGGACTCCCAGGCCCTGCTGTAATCGAGCTTATCGCTTCCCGTGCAGATCGGGAGATCGGCCGGAACGCGGGTGAAGTACTGGTTGCGACACTTGAACTGCGCCGTGCAACGCGCCTGCGCGTTCTTGTACGGGCACCGGCGGGTTGAAACCTCGTCGGCGGTCTCGGAGATTCCCCGGTAGATCTCCATCAGCCGGGCGATGCTCGCCCGGGCGCGTTCGGGGTCGGCCTGGGGCTGCTTGCGAGGCTCGGGGTTGGTCATGAGCGCTCTGGCCGCGGCCGTCAGGCCCGGGCCTTGACCCCGACCAGTTCCTTCGCGCGCTCGACGCATTCGATTGCGTTGGCGCCGTATCCGTCGGCGCCCATGTCTTCGGCGAACCGGGCGGTTACCGGGGCGCCGCCAACCATCACCCGGACGAGATCACGCATGCCGGCGTCCTCGAATGCCTGGATCGTCCTGCCCATGTTCGGCATGGTTGTAGTGAGCAGGGCGGACATTCCCAGGACCTGGGCCTTGTGCTGAACGACCGCATCGATGAACTGCTGCGGCTTGGTGTCGACTCCCAGGTCGTGGACGGTGAAACCTGCGCCCCTGAGCATCATGATGCAAAGGTTCTTGCCGATGTCGTGGAGATCACCTTTGACAGTGCCCATGATGACCGTGCCGACCGGTTCGACGCCCGAGGCAGACAGGATGGGTTCCAGGTGCGCCATTCCGGCCTTCATGGCCCGGGCTGCGATCAGCACTTCCGGGACGAAGATGATGTTGTCGCGGAACTTGACCCCGACGATCGCCATGCCGGAGATCAGCCCGTAGTCGAGGACGTTGTTGGCCGTGTAGCCGCTGTCCAGCGCCTGCTTCACCAGGCGGTCGACTTCGTGGTGGTTGCCGGTGATCAGGTTGTAGGCGGTCTCCTGCATCAGCGCGTCGGCGTGATCGAAAGTCTCGCTGATGTGCCGGCGCTCGCCCTCGCGCGTCACGTGGGTGAACTCTTCCTGTAGGCCTTCGTGAGTAATGGGCATGACTAGTCCTGGTTGCTGGCCGATACGTAGATGTTAACCGTTTGCAACGAAATTCGTAACCGACGTCGCGGTGCAGTGCGCGACCGCTTCAGGCCGTCATCCTTTCGGCCGCCCAGTCTTTCACGGCGGCGGGGATCTCGAGGAGGTTCTCCAGCTTCGTGCGCAGGGGAATGGCGCACTCGGGCGCGATGATCTGAACACCGGCCTCTAGCGCCCGGTATACCTCCTCGCGTACGGTCTGCGGCCCCTTCGAATACAGGGTGACCGGGTTATTGATGTTGCCGGCCAGCCGTATGCGGTCACCAACGATGTCCATCGCCTTCTGCGGATCGTTGCGCGAGTCGAAGTGAAACGCGGCCATCCCGGTGTCGGCGATGTGGTTCATGCGATCGAGCGTGTTGCCGCAGATGTGGAGGATCAAGGGGACGGGCAACCGTTCGACCATTTCGCCGTGCAGCTCCTGCAGGAACCGCCGGTAGTACTCCCCGGAAACCAGGTCACCCGTGGCGTGGTCGGGGAAGGTCAGTGCGTCTGCGCCGGCCTGGATCTGGGCCATGCCGAACAGCACCGAGATCTCCTTCAGCTTGTCCAGGCAGCGCATCGTGCGGTCCGGGTCGTCGATCGTCATGAGCAGGAATTTTTCGACACCGAACACGTGGTATGCGAGGGTCCATGGGCCCATCGTCTTACCGATGATCGCGACCTCCTTGCCGTAGTCGCGCTTGAGGATTCGGATCGACTCGATGATCGTACTGGTGTCGCGGTGCTGCAGGAACCCTTTCGGGATCTTGACGTCTTCCGGGCCGTTCCAGATCGGCCTGGTCATGCGGACCGTTGGCCAGTTGTCCTTTTGCTCCCATTGCATCTCGCAACCCAGCGCGGATGACTCCTGGATGATCGTGAAGTAGGGCGTGATGGAGTCGAACCCGAGCTCGGTGTAGCCGGTGGCGGCGAGACGGGCGTTCATTTCCGGGTCGCGATTGGCATCCGGGAACGGAGCGTCGACCATGTCCATCAGCTCGACGGTCATGACGTTGGTCGGATTGCAGATCGGGGGGCGGTCGACCGGGCGTCCGTCGAGCGCGTTGAGGACCCGCTGCCGCGGGGACATCGATTCTCTGGCTGTCATCTCTTTCCTTGCCTCGCTAGGTGCTAGAGAAACCGAGGGTCTGGGTCGTCATCTGGCCGCGCAGTGAGTCCGCCTCCAGCACGTCTTCGATCGTGGAGACGTTCCGGGCGTACGGGAGCAGGAGGCGGGCGAGCGGATCGTGCCGCGCCCCGCATGGGAACGAGAACTCGTGTGGCGATACACGCTGCGCGCCGCCGTAGCGCAGGAAGCCGCCAACGACCGCCCGCAGGCGCATGTTGGAGTCATTGCTGCCCTCGCCGGTCGCAGTAACCAGGTAGACGGTGCGGCCGTCGCGCTCCTGCGGTTCGACCGCCAGCTGCATCCGCGTCTTGGTGTCGGCCAAGGAGATATCGCCTTCGCCCACATGGCGGTCCGCCCGCTTTTCGACGCACTCCATCATCAGGAAGCGCATCGCCTGTTCGTGCGTCTGGCCACACGTGTAGCGGGACTGGTTGATCGTCCCCGGGACCGGGGCCATGTCTCCGAATGCACAGATGAGGCCTCGGATCTGTTCGATGCGGGCCTCGATCCCCGGGCGCCGGCTGAAGCTCCAGGTAGTGAAGACGTCGTTCTTCAGGTACAGGCCCACAGAGACGTCGTGGAAATGGGGATCGATGCCGACCAGTTCCAGGCAGCGGCCGAAGCGGCGCACGACCTCCCTGGCATGGAGCCTCTCGAGCGTCGCCGAAATCGCCAATGTCATGTCCTCCCTGGTTGAAAGATCAGGACGGGCGCACCGCACGGCAGAGTGCGGCGACGTGGTCCGGTCCCGTGCCGCAGCATCCGCCGATTACGTTGACCCCGAGGTCGGCGAGCGTCTTGAACCGCTCGGCCATCCATTCCGGTCCTTCGGGGTAAACGATCTTTCCCTTGATGATCGCGGGGATGCCGGCGTTGGACTTGACCATTACGGGTCCGTCAGTCGCCGCGCGGATACGCTTTGCGATCTCGATCATGACCTCGATGCCGTTTCCACAGTTGGTTCCGACGACGTCGGCCCCGGCGGCCTTGAGCTCCCTGGCGGCACGCTCCGGGGTTACGCCCATCATGGTGAAAAAGCCGCGCGGGCCCTTGTCGAACACCATCGTCGCGAACACCGCGAGCCGGGTGTTTTCCTTGGCCGCGCGAACGGCGAGCACCGATTCCTCGATCGCGGTCATCGTCTCGATGTCGACGCCGTCTGCGCCGCCCTCTTCAAGCGCGGTGGCCTGTTCGACGAACGCCTCGTACATCTCGCGTTCGGGGACGACGCCGAGGGGCTCAAGGAACTCCCCGGTCGGGCCCATCGAACCGATCACGTACTTGCCGGGGGGCGCCACGCTCCTGGCAAGCCGGGCGGCGGTACGGTTGATCTCCCGCACTTTGTCGCCATGGCCGTACTTCTTGAGCATGTAGCGGTTGGCGCCAAAGGTATCGGTCAGGACAAAGTCCGACCCGGCGGCGAAGTAATCGGCAGCCATCTGCCGGATGATCTCCGGCTGGGTCAGATTGAACGCTTCAGGGCAGCCGCCCGGCTCAAGTCCGTGCTGCTGCAGGTACGTGCCAGTTGCGCCGTCCGCAACCAGCAGGTCTCCACGCCCGAGCCTTTCGAGGATCGTAAGCTCAGTTGTCTGCAATCTGGCCACTATTTGCTGTCCTCGTACCAGTGGTCGACCGCTCCCGCAGCCGGGTTGCGTGTTCCGGCTTTCTGCAGGTCCCGGATTCGGCTGACGAAGTCCCTCGGGAACCTCTCGTTGATGCGGGCTGTCATCTCGTCGGCGGCCCGTGCGGGATCTTCTCCCGGAACCTCGAGGTATGGTCCCCAGGCGTACGACTCCAGGTAGGCATCCTCTCCCGCGCTGCCGTCGAACATCGCGATCGCGTCCACGCCTTGCTGGAACCTGGGATCAAGGGGTCGCGAGATTTGCTTGCGACCATCGACCGCCTGGACCTGGAGCGGGATCTCTTTCCAGTACATCAAGCGAATCCGCGCCAAAGCTTTGCCTCTGGATCGTCGTGAGCATGTGCGGTTCATGTTAACAAAGGCAGATATGAAGGCGGTTGCCAGGGAAGCTTCTGCCGCCGCTCGTTCAGGTAGTCACGGGCGGCCGACATGGCGCTCATCGGCGCGGGCAGGCTGTTCTTGATTTCGATGCCGATCGTGCCCCGGTAGCCGCACCGGGAGAGAGCGGCAAGAAAGTCGTCGATGACCCTGGGACGCAGGACACCGTCAAAAAGGCCCCAGTGGAGGTCAGACCGGCCGTCGTTGTCGTCGATGTGGACGTATCCGAGGCGATCTCCGGCGTCGCGCGCCGCCTGATCTGGCGGTTCGCCGGTAATCAGGTTATGCCCCAGGTCGATCAGCACGTATAGGGCGGGATGCCCCAGGCGGCGCACGAACGCAAGCACCTCCGCCGAGGTCGCCAGGGCTCGGCCGGGCGTCGGCTCGATGCAGAGCTTCATGTTCAGCCGCTGGGCCTCATCCGCCAGGCGCAGCACCGAAGTCCGGTAGAACCCGGTGTCGGCCACCCGGCCCGCGGGAGTCACCATGTAGGCGTTAGGGGCCCCGAGCGCGGCCCCGCGCTGGAGCGCGCCTAGCAGGTACGGGAGCGCATGCACGGCCTCGCCCGTCGCGATCGTGTCGAGCGACATCCCTGGCGCCATCTGGACGGGCGTAATGCCAACGCAGCCGACGGTGAGTCCCAGTCGCCGCACGTCGTCCCGGTCGCCGATGCCGGCCCAGCAGTCAGATCGCAGGTCGACATAGTCGAATCCCGATCTCCGGATGCGTCCGAGGGCGGCGCGCGGCTGTCCGGTGAGCGACCACAGGCATGCGGATGGATGAAACATGTCGCCTCGTGATTGGGCTTCCTGGCCCGCATTCTGGCCGGCCATCGGTTCAAGATAGCGGCGTATCCTAGCACCCGGTTTTTCCGTACACCGGGAGGGCACTACCGCGGAACATGGTCTTCATCGCAATACCGGACGACGATCCGCCCGTGATCAGCCAGTCCCGGGCGCTGCAGCGCCTGCAATCTACGCCGGACATCACCGTCAAGACATGGAACAGCAAGCCATCGAGCGACGCTGACCTGCTGCGGCGCATCGGCGCGGCCCATACCGTCATCAACATCAGGTCTTCGACCCAGTTCACGAAGGACGTGCTCGAATCGAGCCAGAACCTGAAGCACATCGCGATCTGGGGCGCAGGCACCGATCACGTTGATTTCTTCACGGCCAGGCGCCTAGGCATCGGGGTGACCTACACGCCGAACACCGCCACGGTGTCGGTGGCAGAACACGCACTTACGCTCGCGCTCTCACTCGCTCACCGGATTGCGGAACTGAACAGCCGCGTGCGTGAAGGTGAATGGCCGCGCGGGCTGCTGATCCAGCTGGCCGGCAAGACGATGGGTGTGGTGGGCACCGGCGCGGTGGGTTCCCGCATGGTTCGCATCTCGCAGGGGATCGGCATGAAGGTGCACGCGTGGACCATGCACCCGTCGGACGAGCGTGCCTCCCTCCTCGGGATCAGGTACGTGGACCTCGAGACGCTGCTCAAGGAGTCGGACGTGGTGTCGATGCACCTGCGGCTTTCGAATCAAGCGAGAGGCATGATCGGCGCGCGCGAGTTCGACCTCATGAAGCCATCTGCGCTGTTCATCAATACCGCACGCGGGGCCCTGGTCGACGAGCGCGCGCTCTACGAAGCGCTGCTGGCCGGAACGATCGCCGGGGCGGGGTTGGATACGTTTGCCGAGGAACCGATGAAGGACGATAACCCGTTGCGGGAGCTGCCGAACGCGATCTTTTCGCCGCACACCGCTGGCACGACGACGGAGGCGCTGGCAACTGGCCTCGATATGGCGGTGGACAACGTCCTGAACTTCCTTTCCGGGCGTGTCGAGAATCGGGTCGTGTAGCATCTGCGCCGGCGTCTTGCCGGCCGGTTGATGAACGTATTTTGGACTCCCGAGGAGTGTGTAAGTGCGAGTAGGTTTCATTGGTCTGGGCAATATGGGCATTGGAATGGCCAACAACCTGCTGAAGGCCGGCGCCGACCTGACTGTCTGGAACCGGAGCCAGCCGAAGGTCGACGACCTGGTGAGCCGCGGCGCCAAGCGGGCCGCTAGCCCGGCGGAGCTCACGCGCGCCGTCGACCTGGTGCTGGCATGCCTGGCCGACATCAGGAGTTCACGCGACCTGTTTCTCGGCGACGGTGGCGTCGTCGCGGCGGCACGCAAGGGCCAGATCCTGGTCGATCACGGCACCGTCGACATCCAGACCTCGCGCGACTTTCACGCCGCTGCTCAGCGCAAGGGCGCCAGCTTCCTCGACGCGCCGATCAGCGGCGGACCGATCGGCGCACGCGACGCTACGATGTCGATCATGGTTGGCGGGGATCGGGCGGCGTTTGACCGGGCCCGGCCCACGTTCGACCAGATGGGCAAGACGGTCCGGTACATGGGGCCGGCGGGCGCCGGCACCGCCATGAAGCTGATCAATCAGCTGCTGGTCAGCGTGAACGTCTGTGCGGCAGCCGAAGCCTACTCACTGGCGAACAAGGCCGGTATTGACATCAACGAGGCGGCATCGTTGCTCTCGGCGAGCTTCGGCCAGAGCCGCATGGTGGAACGCAGCGCTCCGATCACGGCGAAGCGCGATTTCGAGAAGTCGGCGGCGCCGGTGCGAAACCTGGTAAAGGACATCGGCATCATCGTCGACCTCGCGAAGCAGTTGAACCTGGCGCTTCCGCTGTCGTCGACTGCCAAGCAGGTGATCGAAGAAACCCGTGACCTTGGTTATGGTGAAGGTGATATTGCGGCGGTCATCGTCGCCCTGGAGAAGCGCGCAGAGAAGTAGTGCCGTTACTGGCGGCAACATTCATCGAGAAGGAAGTTCGCGTGGCAAATCACAAGATTGCGGTTATTCGCGGCGACGGCATCGGGGTCGATGTCGTTGAAGAGGGGATCAAGGTCCTGAAGGCCGGCGCCAAAAAGTACGGCTACACGATGGAGTTCACCGAGTTCCCGTGGAGTACGGACTATTACTTCAAGCACGGCGAGATGATGCCGAAGGACGGGGTGGATACGCTGCGGAAGTTCGACGCGATCTTCCTGGGCGCGGTGGGTCACCCCAAGGTCCAGGACCACGTCACTCTCAATGGGCTGCTCCTGCCCATCCGCAGGTCGTTTGACCAGTACGTGTGCGAGCGCCCCTCGGTCCTGTACCCCGGCGTGAAGTCCCCGCTGGCGGGCAAGAAGCCATGGGACATCGACCTGGTCGTGGTCAGGGAGAACACCGAAGGCGAGTACGCCAACGTGGGCGGGTTCCAGTACCGCGGGCAGCCTGAAGAAGTGGCTGTCCAGACGTCAGTATTCACCAGGCGCGGCTGCGAGCGCGTGATTACGTATGCCTTCGAACTGGCCCGGAAGCGGAATAAGAAGAAGCATCTGACCTCGATAACCAAGTCGAATGCCCAGGGCTACGGCATGGTCCTCTGGGACCGCACATTCCAGGCCGTGGCCGAGAAGTACCCGGACATCCAGACCCAGTCGCTTCTTGTGGACCGGGCGTGCATGGATTTCATCCGCAGGCCCGAACAGTTCGACGTCGTGGTTGCCAGCAACCTGTTCGGAGACATCCTGACCGACATCGGAGCCGTGATCACCGGCAGCCTCGGCCTGGCATCAAGCGCGAACCTCGACCCGAGCCGCCGTTTCCCGTCGATGTTCGAGCCGACCCATGGCAGCGCTCCGGATATCGCAGGCAAGGGCATCGCCAACCCGATGGCGCAGATCCTGACCGCAGCGTTGATGCTCCGTAACCTCTCCGAGGAGAAGGCCGCGCAGGCGGTCGAGGCGTCGGTTCAGAAGGTGTTGTACGAGGGCAAGGTGATATCGCCAGACCTCGGCGGAACGGCCAGGACGAGCGAAGTCGGCGACGCGATCGTCGGAGCGCTCGGGGCACCCGCTCGTTGAACGGCGGTTGGACATTGACTCAGCTTGTCGAAGCCTCGCTTGCGGGGCGGGATGGGGGCGTATGAATCCCTTTGAGAGGGTCGAGATTCGTAAGACTGGTGTGAAGGTAACCCGGCTGGGCCTCGGGGGTGGCCCGCTGTCCGGCATTGAGCTCGCCGGCGGGCTTCATGGCGGCTCGGCGTACGACGAAGCGGTCAAGATCGTGAAGCGGGCCCACGAACTCGGGGTCCGCTACTTCGACACCGCACCTCTGTACGGGGCAGGTAGGTCGGAGGCAAGGTTAGCGGCCGGACTCTCTGGGATAAAGCGGGACTCGTTCGTCATCTCCAGCAAGGTCGGCCGGGTGCTGGAACTGGAGTCGCCGGGCAAGGCGGAGGCAACCGGTCCGGAAAAGCTGCCCAGGCTGAAGGCCCGTTTCGACCTCTCCGCCGATGGCATCAAGCGGGCGCTCGACGAAACGCTGTCCAGGCTAAGGACCGACCACGTGGAGATCATCTTCCTGCACGACCCCGACGTGGAGAACCTGGAAGAGTCGGCGAACAAGACCGCCTTCCCCACGCTGCTCAAGCTACGCGAGGAAGGCCTAATCAAGGCGATAGGGACGGGCATGAACGAGTGGCAGATGCCGCTTCGGTTCATTCGCCGTTTTGACATAGATGTGGTCCTGCTTGCAGGGCGCTATACGCTGCTCGACCAGTCGGGCCTTGCCGAGTTCATGCCGGAGTGCGAGAAGCGCAATGTGAAGGTCGTCGTGGGTGGCCCCTATAACAGCGGGATACTCGCCCGCGATCTCTCCGGACCTGTCACCTTCAACTACGAGAAGGCGCCGCCCCAGCAGATCGCGAAGGCAAAGGCGCTCAAGGCGGTCTGCGACCGCCACAGGGTCAACCTGAAAGCTGCCGCGTTGCAGTTCGTGCTGGGTCACCCCGCGGTGGCGGCCGCGATCCCCGGGGCCCAGGGCGTGGCCGAGCTAGAGGAGAACATCCGCATGGCATCGGCACGGATCCCTGCGGACCTTTGGCGGGAGCTGAAGGCCGAGAAGTTGATCCCGCCGGCGGCGCCCGTCCCGGCCAGCTGATTTCCGGGTCAGGCGCCGCCGAGGCTGGCGTGCGCCTGTCCTGCCACCTTGCGCCACCGCTCGGCGAAGTCGGTCTCCGACTTGCGCAATTCGTGGAAACGAGTGCCTTCGAGGGCCGCGGGGTGGGTGAGGTACCACTCCGTGGTCAGTTTGACCCATTCGGCGAGGGGTGTGCCAGGCAGGCCGACGATCTGTTCGGCCTTCCAGAGGGACATCGAGATATTGAGGTCACAGAACGGGGCATAGCCCCATTCGTGCCAGGGCAGGCCGCTGTGCCGGTGGAGGAACTCCGATGGCACAGGAACCGCGTTCAGCTTTCTCCCTGCGGCGGCCGCCATCACTTCGAGGAAGTAACCCCAGCGCGGTAGCTCGGGCTGCGCGTAGTTGAAGACCTGGCGCGGGGTACCCCGATTCGTCGTGCAGTCGAGGATGAACGTAGCCAGATCGAGCGAAAAGCCCAGCTGAACCGCGTGTTTGCCGCCGTCCGGCAGCAGGATTGGCTTTCCATCCAGGATCCGCCACAGCCACCAGGCGAAGCGTCCGGTCGGATCGTCCGGGCCAAGCGTGGCCGGCACACGGATGATCACATAGGGCCAGTCGGTGGGCGATCGCAGGTTGACCCGTTCGACATGTCGCTTGCCCTCGCCGTACTTCGACAGGTTGTCCCGGGTCTCCCACGGATGGTCATACACATCGGAATCGGCCTCGCGCACTGGTTCCCGCCCCCGGTAGTCGATCCAGAATCGGTCGGAGTCTGCTACCGGGCTGTCGACGGTCGATCGCCGTAGTGAGTGACCACCCTCGCCGTACGTCGAAACGGTGCTGGCGACCACGTACCGTCCGACATTGCCGCGCAAGGCCTTGAGGGCCGACTGCGCCTCCTCGCGTGTGTAGGCCTGATTGTCGATTACGGCATCGAAACTGCGGCCCGCCAGCCGCTTGACGACGCCATCCGCGTCGGTACGGTCGCCCTGGATGTGTTCGATCTGGTTCCAGAACGGCGGCCGCACGTTGCCGCGCGAGAAGATCGTGACTTCGTGGCCCCGTGACAGGGCAAGCTCGACGGCCGCACGGCCGAAATAGCGGGTGCCTCCGAAGACCAGTAGTTTCACTGCAACCTGGCCGATTCGAGCCGTCGCAGATGTTGTTCGGCGCCCTTCAGCCCATCGCCCATCGTGTTCAGGCTCAGGTAGTTGGCGCCGAGGTCCTCCCAGTCCTTGCGCTTCGACTCCCAGGTCGATTCTTCGCCGAGTTTCAGCGACATGCGGCCCTCGATCTGAATCCCGTCGGGGTTGCGACCGTACTTCCGAGCAAGCTCGTGCAGCTTTGCGAGGCTGGCCCGTGCCGCGTCCCCGGGCTCGAACTGCGGCAGCCACCCGTCTCCGATCCTGGCTACGCGATCGAGCACCTGGTCCGCCATGCCTCCGAACCAGACCGGGATTGGGCGTTGTACGGGGAGGGGCCAGAGGCCTGCATCTGGGATCTTGTGCCAGCGCTTGTCGATCGTTACCGCCCGGTTCGTCCACAGCGCGCGCATTACCTCGACCTGCTCGAGGGAGCGGCGCCCGCGATCGCGGAAGTTCATGCCGAGCGCGGTGTACTCCACATCGTTCCAGCCGATTCCGATGCCGAGCCGCAGCCGGCCATTGCTCAGCACATCGAGCGTCGCCGCCTGTTTGGCCACCAGCACGGTCTGGCGTTGCGGAAGGATGACGATGCCGGTGACGAGCCCGATCGTGGAGGTCGCTGCGGCGATGAAGCCGAAGAGCACGAATGGCTCGTGGAACATCGAGTCCAGGTCGTACGGACGCCTGCCCCAGTCGGGCCTGCTGGCGCGGTTGGCGCCAATTACGTGCTCGTACGCCAGGATATGGCTGAACCCCATGCGTTCGACGGCCTGCCCGTACTCACGGATCCCGCCGGGATCGGTACCTATTTCGGTCTGCGGGAACACAACTCCGATCTGCATGGCGAGCCGTCCTTAGTGTCCTACCGGGGTTTTGCCGACCAGGAAGTCGAGATCGCAGCCGTCGGGCGCCTGCATTACGTGTTCGACATGGAGCCGTCCGTAGCCTCGGTCGTAATGGGCCGCAGGCTTCTTCCACTGCGCCCGGCGCCGGCTGAGTTCCCGTTCGTCCACCAGGAGGTCCAGCTTGCGAGCGGGCACGTCGAGCGAAATCATGTCGCCGTTGCGCACGAGTCCAAGCGGGCCACCGATGGCGGCTTCGGGCGCCACGTGCAGAACCACCGTCCCGAACGCCGTGCCGCTCATGCGGGCGTCGCTCAGACGCACCATGTCGCGAACGCCTTTTTGAAGGATCTTCTTCGGCAGTGGGAGCATGCCCCACTCGGGCATCCCGGGCCCGCCCACCGGTCCTGCGTTTTTCATGACGAGGACGTCGTCGGGGGTTACGTCGAGACCGGGACTGTCGATGCGTTCGTGCAGGTCCTTGTAATTCTCGAAGACGACCGCGCGACCCGTATGGGTCATCAGAGACGGGGACGCGGCGGTCTGTTTCAGGATTGCGCCGTCGGGGGCCAGGGAGCCGCGGAGGGCTACGATGCCCCCCTCTCTGTAGATCGGGTTCTCCATCGTGCGAATCACGGCGTCGTTGTGCACCCGGGCATCCTGGATGTTCTGACCCAGTGTCTTGCCCGTGACCGTCCGGGTGTCCAGTTCAAGCAGGGGGGAGATGCGGCCGAGCACGGCCTGGATACCGCCGGCGTAGTAGAGGTCTTCCATGAGGAACTCGCCAGATGGCTTCAGGTTCAGGATCATGGGTGTCGTGCGGGAGAGGTCGTCGAATAGATCAAGCGGCAACTTGATCCCGGCCCGGCCCGCGATTGCGGTCAGATGTATCACGGCGTTTGTGGAGCCACCGATAGCCAGCAGCAGGCGAATAGCGTTTTCGAACGCCTCTGCGGTCATGATCTGGGACGGACGGATGCCCTCGATCGCCAGTTGTACGGCACGTGCCCCGGCCTGCTGCGCGTGCGCTGACCTGCGGGCATCCGCGCCAGGTATGTCGGCCCCGCCGGGCAGCGTCATTCCCATGGCTTCGGTAAGCGCGGCCATGGTCGAGGCCGTGCCCATCACCATGCAGTGCCCGGGTGACCGGTAGATCGCCGACTCCATAGAGTCGTACTCTTCCTGCGTGATGCGGCCTGCGCGCAACTCGATCCAGAACCTGCGGCAGTCGGTGCACGACCCCAGTTCGACGCCGCGCCAGTTGCCTTTCAGTTGCGGGCCGCCGGTAACCAGGATCGCCGGCACATCGGCGCTGGCCGCGCCCATCAGCATGGCGGGGGTGGTCTTGTCGCAGCCGGAGAGCAGGACCACACCGTCGATCGGGAGCCCGCGGATCATCTCTTCGACGTCCATGGCCATCAGGTTCCGGCAGAGCATCGAAGTCGGTTGCAAGAAGAATTCGCCGAGCGAGATGGTCGGGAACTCGAGCGGGAACCCCCCGGCCGCCAGGATCCCGCGCTTGACGTGCTGCGCGAGCTCCCGCAGGTGGGCGTTGCAGTGTGTCGCTTCGCTCCAGGAGTTGGCGATGCCGATCACTGGCTTGCCGGAGAACGCCTCCTCTGGCCAGCCTTGCGCCTTGAGCCCTGAGCGGTGCAGGAAGCCTTCGAGGTCGTGCCCTCCGAACCACTCCTGCGAGCGAGAGAGGCCGTTGCCTCTTTGGTTCGGTCCGGGACGCTGCGCAGGTCTGGCTCGTGTCTGACGGGTCGGCATCGTTCCTCCGGTCATAGCAGATAGGAATTAGCTTGAGGGCGGCCGTAGAGTAGCACGGCAACCCGTAAAGCCTTAGGCTGTCCGGGGAAGGCCGGAACGGCTGCGGTCGCAGGTCTCTGGCGACCCGCGACGCCGGCGCTTCTGTCAGGCCCGGCATCTGGAAATTGGAATTGAGAGCACATGACCGTCGAGACGCCCAGGCGCACCAGGTTCCCTGAAGTTGAGGTGTCCGGCAAGCCCCGGGAGATGGGCAGGCAGATCGGGGAGGCGTGCCGGGAACAGGTGCGAGGCTTTTCGGACCTCGTCATCGAACGCTTCAACCACGGCAGGGCGAAGCGACTTGAACTTGCCGCCGCGCTAGACGTTTCGCAGGGTTGCTTTCCGTTCGTTCAGGCCTACTCCCCGGACTCGGCGGAAGAGATGCGGGGGATTGCCGAAGGCGCCGGCATCACGACCGAGCAGGTCATGCTGATCAACGTTCGCAACCAGCTCGGCGCAGCGCTCGAAGGCTGCACGTCGGTCGTTCTTGAGTCGCGGGCGACTTCGGTCGGTCACGGGATTGCTGGCCAGAACTGGGACAACGATCCCGCGAGTGATCCGTATTCGGTGGTGCTGGTACGGCGCCCCGCCGGCAAGCCGGCCATCATGAACTTCATCCGGCCGGGAGAGATCGCCTACATGGGCCTGAACTCCGCCGGGACGGGCATCCTGATGAACGCCATGCCCGGCCGGTCACGCCGGATTGGGCTACCGTGGTACTTCATCGTGCGGGCTATCTACGAGCAGCCGAACCTCAGCTGCATTAAGGCGGCGGCCGAGCGGGCGAACCGCTCAATCCCCGCCAACGCTGCGCTGATCACCGCCGAGGGGGCGGCAGACCTGGAAGTGATGCTTGATGCGGTGCGCACAGTTGGACCCGACGAGCATGGGTGGCTGGTGCACACCAACCACTGCGTCCACCCCGACCTGCTGGGCACCAACGACGAGTTCCGAAGCGGGGTGTACGGGCAGTCGTTTGAACGCCGGGGACGGGCGGCGACGATCCTGGGGCGTGAGCCCGGGGCGGCGGATGTCGACACCGTCAAGCGGATCCTCTCGGACCACGAGGGGCATCCGACGTCGATCTGCCGGCATCCGAACGACGACCCTGCCACCGGTTACCAGCGCAGCGTGGTGTCGATGATCGTCGAACCCGCGGCCGGGCGAATGCACCTGAGTCGTGGTAACCCTTGCGAGGCACCGTACGAGATCTATCAATTGAGCTAGGGTTCGGGTCGAGGCGTCGATCAAGATCGCCATTGGAGGGCGCCAATGCCGTCTTCGATGACCAGTCGTGAACGGGTCCGCGCCGCGCTCGACGGGCGGGAGGTCGACCGGCCTCCCGTGAGCATGTGGCGGCACTTCTTCGACATGGAGCGGTCCGCCGAAGATCTCGCAGCCGCAATGCTGGCCTACCAGAAACTGCACGGGTGGGATTTCATGAAGATGAATCCCCGTGCCTCGTACCATGCCGAACCCTGGGGGCTCCGGGTCCGGTACTCGGGCGATCGGCCGCCCGATGTCACCGCGGTGCCGGTCAACGATCCAAAGGACTGGCTGAAGATCGAGCCGGTCAGGCTCGATCACCCGATTTTCCGGGAACAGCTGCGAGCCATCGAGTTGATCAGCCAGGGCCTGGGGAGCCGGCTCGTTTTTCTTGCGACCGTCTTCAACCCCATTTCGGTGGCTTCACGACTGGCGGCCTCGGAAGACGCCTTCATGCGTCACTTGAGGGAGCACACCGCGCAGGTCGACTCGGCGATCGAAGCGATCACGGAGACTTTCACGGCGTTTGCGAAGGCGGCGATGGAAAGAGGCGCCGGCGGTCTGTTTTTTGCCACGACGGCCTTCGCGTCCACCGATCGGATGACGGTGGCCGAGTACCGCAGGTACGCACGGCCATGGGACCTCAAGGTACTGGACGCCGTTCAAGCGCCGGATTTCCACATGCTCCACGTATGCCGCGACAACAACATGCTGCCGGAGTTCCGCGGCTACCCGGTCGATGCCTTCAACTGGGACGTCCGGGGCATTGGCAATCCCGGGCTCGCGGAAGGAAAGGCGATCCTCGGAGGCCGGTGCGTGGTCGGTGGAATCCCGCAAAAGGACGGCATGGTATCGGCGACCCCTCAGCAGATGCGCGGCGAGGTGGTCGGCCTGCGATCGGCGATGGGCAAGAAGGGCTGGATGCTCGGCAGTGGTTGCACCTACGCGCCGGAAACGCCTGAGGCCAATGTGAAGGCGGTCCGTGAGGCTATCGAAGGCCCGTTTGAGCAGTCACGTCCGGGCTAGGCGCGCAGGGGTGCTTGCGCAACACCCCTGCGATCGGTGCCGGGAGCTCTTTGCCGGGCGGCGCGACGGCCGTATCGGCTAGAGCAGGCTGGGCCACTCGGGATGGACCGCCGCCGCCTCGATCGCATCGACGTTCATCTCGATCCCGAGTCCGGGCGCGGATGAAAGCGTGATCTTGCCGTCGTGGAAGTCGAGTGGGCTCGACACGAATCGCCGGTAGGCCGGGATCGCGTCCATCGAGTGCTCCAGGCGATAG
>Ga0194120_10005124_pt1 | contig 19538 bp, 14 predicted proteins | sample TA2MahCa65mmetaG_FD_148642 | JGI IMG/M metagenome (GOLD analysis project Ga0194120, IMG submission 148642) | Freshwater microbial communities from Lake Tanganyika, Tanzania - TA2015019 Mahale Deep Cast 65m | ecosystem: Environmental > Aquatic > Freshwater > Lake | place: Tanzania: Lake... | reverse complement strand
CCGCCTGGGTGCGGGCGCTGGTGCTGTTCGCGTTGGCGCTCCTGGTCAAGGCCGAGGCGCTGTCGATCGCGCTGGTCTTCGCCGCGGCGGACCTGTGCCTGCTGCGGCGGCTGCGTTGGCGCGCGCTGGCACCGGTCGGGCTGGTGTGCGCCGGCTACCTGGCACTGCGCGTCGCGATCCTGCCGCCGGAGCTGCGCGCGTACCACGAGGCGGGTCCGGCCGGTCGCTGGGAGTACCTGCTGACCCAGTTCGGCGCGTGGTGGCACTACGTCGGCCTGGTGCTGGCGCCCGTTGGACTGGTCGCCGATCACGGCGCCTGGCCGGTGTCGCGCTCGCCCGCGGAGCCGCGCGTGTGGCTCGCACTGGCGGGTTGGCTGGCGGTCGCTGCGCTGCTGCTGCGCGCGCTGCCGCGCGCTCCGGCGGCCGCGCTGCTCGGCGCGTCGTACCTGCTGCACCTCTTGCCGCACTCGTCGCTCGTGCCGCTGGCCGAGATGGTCAACGAGCACCGGCCCTACCTGCCCGTCGGCGGGCTGTTCGTGCTGGCCGCCTGGGGCGGCTGGCTCGCGCTGCGCGCCGCCTACGAGCGCCCCGGGCGGCCGGCGCTGCTGTTGCTGCTGGCTGCACTGTTCGCGTACGGCGGGCTGACGCGCGAGCGCAACCGCGTCTGGCGCGATCGGTATTCGATGTGGGAGGACACGCTCGAGAAGGCGCCGCTGTCGGCGCGCGCGAACATGAACTTCGGCGTCGAGCTGCAGAAGCTCAAGCGTTACGAGGAGGCCGAGCGGCACTTCGCGCGCGCGGTCGAGCTGGCGCCGGATTATCCGTACGCGCACGTCAACTATGCGATCCAGCTGCGTTGGCGCGGCGACTTCGCGCGCTCGGACTTCCACTACGACGAGGCGGTGCGCGTCGCGCCGAGGGATCCGGTCGGTCCGCTGTGGCGCGCGCGCGCGCGCAAGGCCGCGGGCGATCTCGTCGGCGCGCAGGCCGATTGGCAGCGCGTGCTCGAACTCGAGCCGCACAACGCCGAGGCGCGCGCCGAACTCGGTCTCAGCGCCCCTTGATGGCCGCGCGGATCAGCGCCTGCAGGTCCTGGTCGGGCGCCGCGCGCGCGGCCGCTTCGACCGCCTTGCGCGCGTCCTTCTCGGCGTAGCCGATCGAGACCAGGGCCGCGATCGCGTCCTGCTGCGCGCGCGAGCCTGGATCGAGCACCGGCGCGGCACCCGCGCGCTCGTCGAGCAGCAGCTTGGCCGCCCTGTCCTTCAGGTCGAGCACGATCTGATCGGCGATCTTGCGGCCGACACCCTTGACCGCGAGGAATGCACGCGCATCGCCGGCGGCGGCCGCCTCGAGCAGCGCACGGCGCGACAAGTGCGCAAGCAGCGACAACGCGATGGCCGGCCCGACACGATTGACGGAGAGCAGCAGGCGAAAGGCCGCGCGGCTGTCGGCGTCGGGGAAGCCGAACAGCAGGTGCGCGTCCTCGCGCACGACGACGTGCGTGTGCACCAGGATCTCGCGGCCCTCGGCGAAGCGGGCGGTGAGCGGCGTCGCGAGCTCGTAGCCCACGCCGCCGACGCGCAGCACCAAACGGCCGGGGGACTGCTCGACCGGCGTGCCGACCAGGTGGTCGTACACGGAGGGATTCCGCTACTCGCCCGACAGCTTGAGCCCGCGCTCGCCGAGCCGATTGCGCAGCTCCTGCAGCGAGGTCTGCCCGAAGTTCGGCATGCCGACCAGCTCCTGCGCGCTGTGCTTGGTGATGTCGCCCAGCGTCAGGCAGCCCAGCGCCTCGACCGTGCGGCGCGCGCGAATCGAAAGCTGCAGCTCGCTGATCGGCAGGTCGAGCACGTCGTTCTTCTCCGCGCCGCCGGTGCGGCGCGAGGCCGCCTCGACGCTCGACACGGCTTCCTCGCGCGTCATGCCCAGGCGCAGACCCTTGCTGTGCAGGATCTCCTTGATCTCGTTGAGCGAGGTCTCGCCGAAGTTCTTGAACGCGAGCAGCTCCTGCTCGGTGCGCATGACCAGGTCGCCGAGCGTGTTGATGTTCATCTTCGACAGGCAGTTGCGCGCGCGCACCGAGAGCTCGAAGTCGGTGATCGGGATGCGCAGGATCTGGTTGAGCCGATCCTCCTTGCGCTCCATGTCCTCGTCGTAATACGAGTTCACCGCCGAGCGCGCGTCCGACAGGAACAGGCGCGCGCGCGTATCGGTGGGGTGGCTGCGCACGATGACCTCGTAGCAGGCCGCCGCTTCCTGGTCGCGGCCCATGTCCTCGTACAGGATGCCGAGGTTCATCAGCGCTTCGGCATCGATCGGCTTGAGCTGGGCCAGGCCCTGGTACAAGTCGAGCGCGAGCGCGTCGAGACCGCAGCGCTCGGCGAGGTGCGCGGCCCGGAACAGGTTCGCGCGCAGCGTCGGATCGATCGAGCGCGCGGAGTTGTACGCGTCCAGCGCGCGCTCCCAGTCACGGCGCGCCTCGTAGGCGCGACCCTTCAGGTAGCAGCCCTCGGCGCTGCCCTCGAAGTTGTGCGGCGCGCGCTCGACGTCGGCGAGCAGCGCGCTGGCGAGGGCCTCGGCGTCCTTGCCGGCGGCGAGGTCGCGCTCGAACTGCGCCTCCAGCAGACCGGCGCGCGGCCGCGGATTGTCCGGATAGGACTTGGTCAGGCGCTCGAAGGTCGGCAGCGCCTCGCCCTGCCGCCCCAGCGCCATCAGCGCGCGCGCGCGGGTGAACGAGGCGACGTCGTCGTTGCCGTAATCGGCGAGTTGCGCGACGGCCTTGTCGTAGGCGCCGAGCATCCAGTGGCCCAGGCCCTTGCGCCGGCCGACCTCGCCCTTGCTCTCCAGGCCCTCGACCGTGCGCCGGAACGAGGCGAGCGTGTGCGCGTTCTGGAACACCGAGGCGCGCGCGGCCTGCAAGACCGGGAAGCCCGGGATCTCGGCGTTGACCAGATCGAAGGGCGGGACCTGCTCGAGGACGGCGACCGCGGTCTGGTCCGCGTTCTCGACTTCGGACTCGTTCTCGGGCTCGTGATCTTCGATTTCGGACATGGCGGAGGGGCGTCGAAGGGAGGGGGCGGGCGGCCGCGGCCGCTCGCGCGGGCTGTGACGAGCCCGGAATCCTAGGCACCGCCGCGGGCACGGTCAAATCGGAGGCCGTAGAGTGTGCCGGCCATGAGCTGCCTGTTCTGCCGCATCGCCGCGGGCGAGATCCCCAGCCAGACGGTGCTCGCGACCGAGCACGTGCTGGCCTTCCGCGACATCCACCCCCAGGCCCCGAGCCATGCGCTCGTGATCCCGCGCCGGCACGTCGATTCGCTGTGGGAATTGCTCGATCGCGAGCTGGCCGGGCACCTGCTGCTGGCCGCCGCCGAGGTCGCGCGTCTCGAGCGGCTCGAGCAGGGCTGGCGGCTGATCGCCAATACGCGCGAGCACGGAGGCCAGGAGGTCGGGCACCTGCACCTGCACGTGCTCGGCGGCCGCGCGCTGGGACGGATGCTGGCCAAGCCCTGAAGCGCGGACCAACGCAACTCCGCAGGTTGCAACATCCTTGGCGCGCGGCGGCGCTCCGGCCTTGCATCCGGTGCCGGTCGTCGCTCCACTCCGACGCGTGGACAAGCTCGTGATCGAAGGAGGCGCGCGCCTCGACGGCGCGGTGGGGATCTGCGGCGCGAAGAACTCGGTGCTGCCGGTGATGGCGGCCGCGCTGCTCGCGGAGCAACCGCTGCGCATTCCGAACGCGCCGCAACTGCACGACGTCGGCACGATGGCGGTGCTGTTGCGCGAGCTCGGCGCCTCGGTCGAGCGCTACGCCGACGGCGGGGTCGAGATCTGCGCCGAGGGGCCGCTGTCGGACAAGGCGCCGTGGGAGACGGTGCGCAAGATGCGCGCGTCGATCTGCGTGCTCGGGCCGCTGCTGGCACGGCAGGGCCGCGCCGACGTGTCGCTGCCCGGCGGCTGCGTGTTCGGCGTGCGCCCGATCGACGTGCACCTGAAGGGTTTCGAAGCGCTCGGCGCGAAGGTCCGCGTCGAGCACGGCTTCATCGTCGCGGAGGCGCCCAAGGGCGGCCTGCGCGGCGCCGAGGTCTTCCTCGGCACGGCCTTCGGCTCGTCGGTGACCGGCACCGCCAACGTGTTGATGGCCGCGGTGCTCGCGCAGGGTCGCACGGTGATCCACTACGCGGCCTGCGAGCCCGAGGTCGAGGATCTGTGTCGCTGCCTGGTCGCGATGGGAGCGAAGATCGACGGCATCGGCTCGCCGATGCTGACCATCGACGGCGTGGCGAAACTCGGCGGCGCGACGCACGCGGTGATCCCCGATCGCATCGAGGCCGGCACGTACCTGTCGGCCGGCGCGATGACCGGCGGGCGCGTGCGCGTGACCGGCATGCGGCCGGTGCACCTGTCGGCGTACCTGGACCGGATGCGCGAGGCGGGCGTGCCGTTCGAGTGCGGCGCCGACTGGGTCGAGACGCAGCCGTACGCGGGGACGGCGCCGGCCGGCGCGGGCGCGTTCCCGCCGCGGCCGCGGCCGACCGATGTGACCACGCAGACCTACCCGGGCTTCCCGACCGACCTGCAGGCGCAGTGGATGGCGCAGATGTGCTTCGCCGACGGCGTGTCGGTGATCAACGAGGTGATCTACCCGGATCGCTACATGCACGTGGCCGAGCTGGCGCGCCTGGGCGCGCAGGTGCGGCGCCAAGGCACGACCGCGATCGTGCAGGGCAAGCCGAGCCTGTCGGGCGCGAAGGTGATGGCGAGCGACTTGCGCGCATCGGCTGCGCTCGTGCTCGCCGGGCTCGCCGCGCAGGGCAAGACCGAGGTCTATCGCGTGTACCACAGCGACCGCGGCTACGAGAAGATCGAGCAGCGGCTGATCGGGCTCGGCGCGAAGATCACGCGCACGAAGGAGTGAGCGGAGCCTGCCGCCCGAGGGCCGCCGGAGCTCACTTCCGCGCTGCTCCAGGGCGATCCAGACCGTGCGCGAGCCTCGCCATGGGTACGCCGTGACCATCGACGGCGAACAACTCATGGTCGATACCCTGTTACCCAGCGAACCGCGTTAGACTAGCGGAGGAGCCACGAGTCTCATCTCGACTCCCCCTTGTTCTCGGCGTCGTTCCATCAGGAAGGAACATGATCCGCCCTTGCCTTTGCTGCTGCAGCGTGCTCGCACTCGCCGCGGCCACCTCCCAACAGCAGATCCTCCCTGACCGTTGGATCCCAATCCTGCCCTCGCCCTTCGACGGTCCGGCGAACTTGCGCATCGAGCACGTCGACGGCGACGGGCGACTCGACGTGCTCGCGCAGCGCTCGGGTGCATTCGGAGTCTTCGATTGGTATGCGAGCTTGTCGAACGCGAGCGGAGGGTTCTCCGCTCCCGCGCTCGTGAGCCACGGACAACCGGTCGGTGATCTGAACGGCGACGGTCGCACCGACTTCGCGCGCGTGGTGGCGACGTCCGTCGCTCCGCCGACCTCGACGACGTTCGAGCTCAGCCTGTCCAACGGCGACGGTGCGTTCACCGTGCTGGCGCCTCAAACGGTGCAGAACAGCGTGTTCACGAGTTTCGTCGCACTCGAAGGCGCGGATCTCGACAACGACGGCGTCGGGGACCTCTTCGCGTACGGGAAGTTCGTGCCGCAGATCCTGCGCGTGCTCGGTGACGGTTCCGGCGGGCTCTCCGACATCGTCGGCATCGCGCACGGCGCGCTGACCATCGTCGACGTCGCGGCCGGCGATCTGGAAGGCGATGGCGACACGGATCTCGTCCTGTGCGCCGACAGCCCGCACTCGGTGCGGGTGATGTCGAGCATCGGCCCCGCCTGGTTCCTCGCGCCGGTCGTCGAGGACACCTCGACGTCTCCCCCGAAAGACGTGCTGCTCGCCGACTTCGACCTCGATGGCGATCTCGATGCGGTCTATCGTTTCACGCTCGGCAATGCCCAGCGTCTGCTCGTCGGCGACGGCGTCGGCGGCTTCGCCCCGGCCGTGGAGCTGGGGGCCGTGCCCGCCGCGGTGCACGAGCGGACCATCAGCGACGTCGACGCCGACGGCGCGCCGGACCTCCTGGTGAGCCTCTATTCGGAGTTCGGCGTGTTCCGGGGCGCGCCCGGCGTCGTGCTCTCGGCGTTCCAATCCCTGGGTCCCTGGCGCAAGTCGAGCTACTTGCGCGACGTGGACCTGGACGCGGACGGGCAACGCGAGTGGATCGCGCATTCCGGTCCGGGCCTCGCGATGGTCGAGAAGAGCGGGCCCAAGGCGGGGATCGTGCTGGAAACCACGTCGACGTACGGCCTGGGCGGGATGTGCACGGCCGATTTCGACGGCGACGGGCGGGTCGACCTCGCCTTGGCTGCCAATACAGCCGCAACCAGCATGGAACTGCGCACCTTCCGGTGGAACGGCGCGAACTTCGACGCGGTGGATCTCGACGTGATCCTCGGGCAGCGCTTCACGTCCCTCGGCAGCGCCGACTTCGACCACGATGGTCGCGTGGACATCTGTGCCGCCGTCGGGGAGACGTTCTGGACGGGCAGCATGCGCCTGTTCACCGGCCTGGGCGGCGCGGCGTTCCAGCCGGGCGCTTCGGCTCCGGCGCTCGGCCAGGCCTATGGTTTCGCGATCGCGGATCTCGATGCGGATGGCAACGCGGACGTCGTGAACCTCGCGCGCGTCGACGACTTCGGGAAGGCTGCGCTGCAGGCCGTGCTGGGGAATGGCAGTGGCGGGCTCGTGCCGGGCGCCTCCACGGCGCCGTGGGGGCAACCGACGAATTGGTACCTGCACCTTGCCGACCTCGATCTCGACGGCGCGCTCGACGCGCTCGTGCCGGGGATTCCCGGATCCACGACTTTCGGGTTCGCGCGCGGCGATGGTAGCGGTGGATTCCTGCCCCAGCAGTCCTACCCCGGCTGTCCGTCCGGCTCAACCGCATCCGACCTGCTCGCGAAGGACCTCGATGAGGACGGCCGGCCGGATGTCCTGGTCTCGGCCTACTCATTCACGCCCGGTCTCGAGGGCGTGTACGCGAGCCGCGGCACGGCCTCGCCAGCTCTTTTCGAAGCGCCGATCGCGCTCTTCACCGGTGTGTACACCCTCGCGTTGGAGAGCGCCGACCTCGACCGCGACGGCGCGTCCGAGCTGCTGGCCGCGAGCGGCACGGCGATATCGATCGCCAAGGGCAGCGGCATGAACTGGTCGCTGCTCGGCGCCGCGAGCCCTGTAGGCAGTGTACTGCGCGTTCACCCGGTCGAACTCGACGGGAATGCGAGCTTGGACGTGCTGACGCTGGGCGCGCAGCTGGGAGCGAGCGGAATCTACTGGGTGTCGCTGTTGCCCAATCTGCTTGCGTTGCCGCAAGGACTGGCGCCGTACGGCACCGGCACGCCAAGCTGCGCGGGCACGATCACCGGCGTCGCGAATCTCGCGCCGAAGGTGGGGGAGAGCCAGTTCAAGCTGTCGTGGACGAACGCGCCGCCGAACTCGACCGCGCTGGTCGGCATTGCGTTCGTGCCCGACGTCGCGGGCACCGACGTGTTCGGCGTCGGCGTGAACATCCACATCGGCCTGCTCGGGCCGGTGCTCGCGTACAACGTCGCGAGCGATGCGACGGGCGTGGCCAAGCTCGCCTTCCCGGTGCCGAACGCACCGGCGCTCGCGGGATTCAAGGCCTACGTACAGTCGCTGTGGATCGAGCCCGCGTGGCAGAGCTGCTCGCCGTCGCCGCTGCCGTGGAGCAGCTCGACCGGACTCGAGATCACGGTGCTGAATTGAGCAGGCTGTGACCGTGCGCCATGCGCGGCGGGCGCTGCTAAAGTCGGGGTTGGAGGACACGCATGAAGACGCTGCTCACCGGCCTTGTCGGCCTGTCGCTGGTCGGATTCGCGCATGCCCAGGGCGCTCCGACGCTGTTTCCGTACCGCTGGCATGAGCTGGGTCTGCCGCCGAGCACCTGGGGGCCCTTGGAGCTCGTGCCGGCGCACCTCGACGGCGACGCGCAGGTCGACCTGATCGTGCTTTCGCACAAGGTGTTCGGCGGTGGCGGTGGAGAGCTCTGGTATGCGCTTCGCTCCGACGGCGCGGGAGAGTTCACGCCGACGCTGGATCTAGGCACACGCGCACCCGCCGGTGATCTCGATGGCGACGGCCGCATCGACCTGGCCAGATCGAAGCAGACATCCGCGCAAGTCGCGACCTTCGAGATCAGTCTGGCGAACGGCGTGGGCGGGTTCACACACCTTCCACCGCAGTCGATCGTCGGTGTGGTTTCCGATACTCCGCGCTGGACCGCGGCCGACATCGACAACAACGGAATCGAGGATCTGTTGTCGGTGCGCTCCAATTCCGACCAGGTGCTGATGGTGCGCGGAGACGGCGCAGGAGGCGTTTCGAATCTCCTCGGCATTCTCCACGGCGGAGCCACGCTGATCGATGCGCTCGCCGTCGATCTCGAAGGCGATGGCGATCGCGACATCGTCGCGCTGCGCACCTCCCCCCCCTGGCCTCAGGAAACGGATCGCCTGATCGTCATGAAGAGCGTGGGGCCCGGTTGGTTTCTCGCGCCCACCGTCGAGGATGAACTCGAACTTCCCAAGCGCGTCCTGGCCGCCGATCTCGACCTGGACGGCGACATCGACCTCGTGCACTACAGTCAGGTGAACTCGAGCCTGCGCTACCTGGAGGGCGACGGCGCGGGCGGTCTCGCGCCCGCCGTCGCCATCGCCGGAACTCCCTCCGGCGCCTTCCCGCACAATGTCGTGCTCGCCGACGTCGATCGCGACGGATCAGAAGACCTACTCGTCGATCTGTGGCAGACGATCGGCTGGGCGCGCGCGACGAGCGGCCAGCCGCCGGGCCCCTACCAGTCCCTCGGCCCCTGGTTTTCCAGCGACCTCCTCGCCGCCTTCGACCTTGATCAGGATGGCCGGGACGAGTGGATCGCACGCCGCACACCGGGAATCACGGTCTACGATCCCGACCTGGCGGGTCCGAGCCTTGCGTTCAGCAAGATGCCCAGTAGCGGACACACACTGGCGGACTTCGATGCCGACGGCCGGCTCGACGTCGCGTTGTTGGCCTACCCGCACGACCTGCCCTTGCATCTGGAAACCTTTCTCGGCAGCGCGACCGGATTCACGCCCGGCCCGGCCCAGCCTTGTCCGCCGCCGGCGACGACCGGTTGGCTCGGGAGTGCGGACTTCGACGCGGACGGGCGGATCGACCTCGTGCGTCCGCTACGCGACTATCCGACGTCGACCGACGGCATCGAACTGATGCACGGCGTCGGCGACGGCAGCTTCACGGTCGGCGCCGCCGTGCTCCTGCCGCAGTACTTGAACCGATTCGCGATCGGCGACTTTGATTCGGACGGCAACGCCGATGTGCTCGCGTCGCAGTATCCGGGCGGCTCTTCGCTGGATGTCCGCCTGTACTCGATGCTCGGCGACGGAACCGGGGCGCTGGGAAGCCCGCTCATCCATCTACTCCCGATGCAGACCGCGACCGCTCATCTCGAGCTGGCGGACTTCGACGCCGATGGCGTGCTCGATGTTCTCGTGGAGACCAGCAACGGCAAGTTCGCGATCGTGCGTGGCGCGGGCGATGGCACGTGGCTCACGCCGAACACGTATGTTGGCAGCACTCCTACGTCGTCGTTCACGGCCCTGGCACCGGGAGACTTCGACGGCGACGGCCGAATCGACGTCGCCGGCTGCACGGGGACCACGGGCTGGTGGACCCGGGCGCTGAGCACCGGATTCGACGCGCCCGTCGTGGTCGCGACCCAGCCGCAGGGCAGTAAATGGACCTATCGCACGGCTCGAGCCGGGGACATCGACCGCGACGGACACAACGAGCTCCTGATTGGCGCGAGGTATTATCCGATCCCGCCAGGTGAGACCGACGTGGGGCGACTCCACGTGTACAGGTGGAGCGGCAACGCGCTGTTGCTGCACAGCCAATACAGTCCCGGCGGACAACTCGCCACGCCCGGCGTCGTCGACTTCGACGGCGATGGCGGCTCGGATCTCATGATGCAAGTTTCTCACGACAATTTCCTACGGTGGTTGATTGCCCCGGGCATGGTTGAGCTTGCCGCCGGCCTCGCGCCCTATGGCACGGGCACACCGAGTTGCCTGGGAACGATCACCGGCGTCGCGAACCTCGCGCCGAAGGTGGGGGAGAGCCAATTCAAGCTGTCGTGGACGAATGCGCCACCGAACGCGAGCGCGCTGGTCGGCATCGCGTTCATGCCGGATCTCGCGGGCTCCGACGTCTTCGCCGTCGGCGTGAACATCCACATCCATCTGCTCGGGCCCGTGCTCGCGTACACGGTCGCGAGCGATGCGGGCGGCGCGGCCAAGCTCGCGTTCCCGGTGCCGAACGCACCGGCGCTCGCCGGCTTCCAGGCCTACGTACAGTCGCTGTGGATCGAACCGGCCTGGCAGAGTTGCTCGTCATCGCCGTTTCCGTGGAGCTCGTCGACCGGCCTGCAAGTGACCGTGTTGCCTTGACCGTCGACGAGCCTCGGACACGAGCGCGTTTCGGCTGGCGCGAGGCTCTCGTGCTGGTCGCATGGCTGGTCTGCCTGTGGGACGTCGCGCGCTTCGTCGCGCACTACGGCAGCGCGATGCCCGCGATGGACGACCTCGAGCTGCCGGCGCTGGTCGACTTGCCGTGGCCGGAGTACCTGCAGGCGAGCTGGCAGCCGGCCAACGAGCACCGCATGTTCGCGCCGTACTTCCTGATGCGCGTGCTGCTGAGCGTGTTCGGCGACTTCCGCGCACCGCTCGTGCTCGTGCTGGTTGCCTACGCGCTCGCCGCGCTCGTGTTGCTGGGACTCGCGCGCGCACTGCGCGGCCGCAGCGAGCCGTTCGACGCGGTCTTCGTGCTGCTGCTGCTGCACATGGGCAACGCCGAGAACCTGCTGCTCGGCTGCCAGCTCGGCACGGCGATGCCGCTGCTGCTGGTGGGGCTGTGGCTGCTGGCGGTGCTGCGCCAGGGGCCCGTCGGCGCCGGACGAGCGGCATGCATCGTGGTGCTGCTCGTACTGCTGCCGCTGCACGGCAGTTGGGGCCTCGCGCAGGCGCTCGCACTCGCGCCGGCAACGCTGGTGCTGGCCGCCTGCGCGCGCGGGCCGTCCGCCGACGATCGGAAGAGCGCGCGGCGCCTGCTGATCGCCGGCGCGCTGGGCCTGCTCGCGATCGGTGCGTACTTCATCGACTACCAGCCGTCGAATCGCGTCGCGGGGACGCGCGAGCTCGCGCGCGTCGCGCCGATCGCCGCGCAGGTGCTGAGCCTGAACCTCGGCCCGGGTCAGCCGGCGAACTCGCCGGCGTCGGGCTGGGCCGCGTTCGCGTTGGCGCTGACAGGTTTGGGCTGGTGTGCGTTCGCACTGCGACGACGCGAGCAGCGCACGCGCGCGCTCGCGCTCGGCGCGGCTCTGTGGGGCGGCTTCGCGATCGCGCTGGCGATCGGGTGGGGTCGCCAGGATCAGGGTTCGCTGGGCGGCTATTCGCTGCGCTACTGCACGGCCACCGCGTGGGCCGCCGCCGCCGCCCTGCTCGCCTGGATCGCGTTCGCGCCGCGCGTGCTCTCGGTGCTCGTCTGCGCGGTCTGGCTCGGCTGGATGCTGTCCGCGCATGCGTCCGCGCGCGAAGTCGGGCACCAGTTCGGGCAGATGCACCGGCGTCGCACGCAGGGGCTCGCCGCCGACGCCGCGGCGGGCCTGCCGCTGCTCGCGCTCGCCGAGCGCTGGCACGGGGACTTCTACCCAGCGGCCCTTACCGAGTCGCCGCAGGCGGCGCTGTACGAGCGGCTGCGCGAACTGTGGAGGGTAGGCCTGCCGCCCTTCGACTCGCGCGTCGATCCGCAGCCGGCGCTCTCGTTCGAGGAGCAGCGCGCGTTCGCGCCGCTCGGCCTGGAGGTCGTCTGGGTCTCGTCGCCGGCTCCTCCCGAGGTGTCCGCGACCGCGGAGCAGCGCGCGATCGCGCTCGCCGGTCCGTCCGAGCTGTGCCTGCGGCTGCCCAGCGCATGGCGGGGCGTGGCGCTCGCGTGCGGCGGGCCGCTGCCGCTGTCCGTCGCGCTCGAGGTCCGCGCCGCCGACGGAGCTGTGCTGGCGCGCGCGGAGCAGACGGTCGATGCGCGCGTGGGTCCCGCCGCGCACGCGTTCGAACTGCGCTTCGACCGCGCGCCCGCCCTGCTCGTGCTGCGCGCGGAGTCGGCCGAGCCGCCCGCGCAAGCGCATGTGGTCTGGCAGTCGATCCGGCGACTGTGAGCGCGGCGCGAGCGGCGCCTCAGCGCACCTCGACCCACCAGCCGCGCTCGCTCTCCAGCAGACCGCGCTCGTCCTTCAGCACCCACGCGAATCGTTCGCCGGGCAGCTTGGTCGTGTCCACGACGCGGCACACGATGCGGTAGCGACCGGGTCCGAGCTTCCATTTCTCGAGTGCCTTCCGATCGAGCGTGAAGGTCGTCAGCCCGTCCTTGCCATGGCGATCGACGGAGCGCGGCTCGTCGAGGATCGGCACCAGCGCGCCGCGGTCGCGCCGATCCTGGAAGCGCCGCTCGCGCGGCTTCTCCTTCAGCGCGCCGGGCGGCGGCTTCGAGCCCGGCAGGGGCCCGGTCGCCGGTCCGGTCTTCGGCTTGTCCGGGCCGACCGGCGTCACGCCGCCCAACGGATCTCCGGTGCGCAGGCCCTCGGCGGCGCTGAGCACGTACCAGCGCGCCTCGAGCGCATGCTTCGCCGGCAGCAGCGTGCGCACGCTGAACTCGAGTTTCGCATCGCCGTCGAGCACGCGTCCGTCCCACGGCGAAATCGGTTGCGGCGCCGGTTCGCAGCTCTCGATCGGATCGACGAAGTGGTGGATGCGCAGCACGACCGCTTCGCGGCAGACCGGGCAGAGCTGCTCGCCGTGCTCCATCAGGCAGTCGCTGGCGACCGGCTTCCAGCAGCCGCGCTCGTGCCCGCCGGCGCCCTGGTACACGCCGATGCCCGGCACCTTGGCTTCCAGCCAGTGGGCCCACGGCACGAGCTTGGGGTCCTCGGTCGCCGAGACGTTGATGCCGCTGCGCGGCTTGCCGCGGTCGTGCGTGCGCTGCGCGTACTCGTCGCCGAGCCCGGCGAAGGCGTGTCCGAACTCGTGCAGCGTCGTGCGATCGCTGCGGCCGCCGATCGTCGCGATGCCGCCGCCGCCGGTGCCGAGCAAGCCCTGCTTGACGAACACGATCGCCAGGCGGTCCAACGCGGGGATCTCGTCGAGCACTTTCCAGACCAGCGGACCGTTCACGCCGACGTGCCCGGCATCCGTGGCGCGCGTGTAGCCGCCCAGCGCGGTGTCCGCCTCGCGCCCGTACCCGTCGATGCCGTCGTCGGCGCTGACGACGTGCGCGACGTGGAAGTTCAGGTACGACCAGTACTCGCGGAAGACCTGCTGGCGCTCGAACAGCGGCGGCACGTCGGCCGCGAGCTTGGCCAGCGAATCCTGGTGCTTGAGCATGTAGCCGTCGCCCGTGATCACGACGTCGACGCGGTTGGCGGCGGGACCGTTCTCGACCAGCGCATTCCACCCCAGCAGCGCGTTCTTCGCGCTGCGGCGCGCGGCGAGCTCGCCCTCGGGCTCGTTCGGATGGACGCGCGCGATCGAGCGATACTCGCGCGCGGCCTCCTCGAAGGCGCCGCGGCGCACCAGGTCCTCGGCCCATGCGATCGCGCGCTCGGCGTCGGAGCGCTCGTCGGGGGCCTGCAGGGCAGCCGCGAGCGAAAGGCACAACAGCGTGGCGGCACGCATGGCTCTTTTGTACCCAGAATGTGCGCGAGGGTGGAGCCGCCGCGGCGCTCCGCCCTCTGGGTGCCGGTTCGATTCCCGACCCGCGTTGCCGTCCCTGCCCGCCCTGCCTCGCTGCCGCTGGGCTACCATCTGCGCCCGCCCATGTTCGAATCCCTGACCCAACGCCTGTCGTCGGTCTTCTCGTCGCTGCGCGGCGCCAAGGACCTCAACGCCGAGAACATCGAGGAAGGCCTGAAGAGCGTGCGCTCGGCGCTGCTCGAGGCCGACGTGAACTTCCAGGTCGCGCGCGACTTCACCGAGCGCGTCAAGCAGCGCGTCGTCGGCGCCGCGCGCCTGCCGGGCGTGGAGCCCGGCCAGCAGTTCGTGCACGCGTTCCACAAGGAACTCGTCGAGCTGCTCGGCCCCGAGGACGCCAAGCTCGCCGTCGCCAAGAGCGGTCCGACCGTGATCCTGATGGCCGGCCTGCAGGGCGCCGGCAAGACCACCACCTGCGGCAAGCTCGCGCGCCTGTTGCGCGACACGCACAAGCGCCGGCCGCTGCTCGTCGCGGCCGACGTCAAGCGCCCGGCCGCGGTCGAACAGTTGCAGGTGCTCGGCCGCCAGCTCGGCATCCCGGTGTTCCACGAGCCGGGCATCGCGCCGCCCGAGCTGTGCGCGCGCGGCGTGGCGGCCGCGGCCAACGGCGGTCACGACCTCGTGATCCTCGACACGGCCGGCCGCCTGCACGTCGACGACGAGCTGATGAACGAGGTCGCCGAGATCGCGCGGCGCACCGAGCCGCACAACCAGATCCTGGTCGTCGACGCGATGACCGGTCAGGACGCCGTGCGTTCCGCGCAGGCGTTCCACCAGCGCCTGAAGCTCTCCGGCGTGATCCTGACCAAGCTCGACGGCGACGCGCGCGGCGGCGCGGCCGTGTCGCTGAAGGCCGTGACCGGCTGCCCGATCCTGTTCGTCGGCACCGGCGAGAAGCTCGACGACCTGACCGCCTTCCAGCCCGAGCGCATGGCCGGCCAGATCCTCGGCCTGGGCGACGTGGTCGGCCTGGTCGAGAAGGCGCAGACCGCAATCAGCGAGCGCGAGGCCGAGGAGAGCTTCGAGAAGATGATGCTCGGCAGCTTCACGCTGGAGGACCAGCTCAAGCTGCTGCGGATGATGAAGCGCATGGGCCCGATGAAGAAGGTGCTCGGCATGCTGCCGGGCATGGGCAACATGCTCGACGGCGTCGACATGGACGATCGGCGACTGCCGCGCATGGAGGCGCTCTTGACCTCGATGACCGCGCGCGAGCGCCTGCGGCCGGAGATCATCGAGATCAGCCGGCGCCGGCGCATCGCCAAGGGCGCCGGTCAGGACGTCGCGGCCGTCAACGAGCTGCTCAAGAGCCACAAGATGATGGGCTCGATGATGAAGCAGATGGGGCGCATGGGGATGGGCGCCGGCCTCGCTTCGAAGGAGAAGCTGGCGACGCTGCGCGACATGAAGTCGGCCGGCGAGCTCGGGGCAGGCTCTGTCCCGGGCCTGCCGCCGGGCGGCATGTTCGGCGGCGGCGCGCCCTCGGGCGGGATGTTCGGCGGGGGCGGCGGCGGCGGATTCGGCGGCCTGGGCGGCCTGGGCGGGCTCTTCGGCGGCGGCCGGCCCGGCTCGATGCCCGAGCAGCGGCCGAGCGGCGGCTCGAAGAAGCGGAACAAGAAGGACAAGAAGAAGCGCCGCTGAAGCGCGGGAGGGCCGGGCGGGCCGGGCGGACCGGCGCGTCGGGGCTGGCCCCGGCGCGGTGGGGTTGATAGGCTCTTCGCCCTTCCAAACCCGTCCATCCGGTGCCGGAGCGCGCGTTCGCCCCGGCCACGACTCACCGCTCCACAAGCCCTCCCGTCGATGTCCGTCCTCATCCGCATGAGCCGCATCGGGCGCAAGAACCGCCCGTCGTACCGCATCAGTGTCGCCGATGACCGCTATCCGCTGGATGGCCGCGTCATCGAGGACATCGGGGTGTACGACCCGTTGGCGCCGCGCGCCGAGATGCGCATGAAGGTCGATCCGGAGCGCGCCAAGCACTGGCTCGGCACGGGTGCTCGGGTCAGCGACACCGTCCGCTCGGTCTTCAACAAGCTCGGCGTGTCCGTCCCGGTTCCCAAGCGGCGCCACCGCACCGGCCGCGTCGCGACCAAGACGCGCGGGCACAAGCTCGCGGCGAAGGCGACGCGCGTGGAGCTCAAGGCGCAGCGCCGTGTCGCGCGCCTGGCGGCCCGCAAGGCGGCCAAGGCCGCTGCCGGCGATGCCCCGGCCGACCCGAAGGCCGCCAAGCAGGCCGGCGCGAAGGCCGCCAAGAAATAGGCGACCCGCGGCGCCCGCGACGGCGCGCGAGCTTTCGCCGCATCCGTGAGGTACGCGTGCCTCCGTCGCGCGCGCGGCGCCCATCCTTTCTCTCCTCCCTCCAGACGAGACCGCCCCAAGCGTGAGCGCGAAATCCGAAGCCGTCGCGAAGATCCTCGCGAAGATCCAGCCCACCTGGCAGCCGCCGACACCGTTGGAAGGCGCGCCGCTGGTCGAGAACGCGCTCTTGTGCGTGCTCGTGCGCACGCTGTCGCAGGCCCAGGCCGAGGCGACCATCAAGTCGCTCAAGCAGGCGGCGGGGGATTGGAACGAGCTGCGCGTGTGCCAGCCGCAGGAGCTGCAGCCGCTGATCGCGACGAAGGACGCCGCCCGCTCGCTGCGCGCGGCGCGCGACGTGCGCGAATGCCTGCAGGAGATCTTCCAGTGGAGCCACGGCTACGACCTCGAGTCGCTCAAGGAGGACTGGGTCGCGGCCGGCAAGTTCGTCACCTACCTGAGCTTCCACGGCCACCGCATCAGCCACTTCCTGATGTGGCTCGCCGCCGACAAGAAGACGCTGCCGATCAGCGCGGCGCTGGTGCGCATGGTCGATCGGCTCGGCGTCGGCGAGCGCATCGGCTCGCTCAAGAAGTCGCGCGCACCGATCGAGAACCTGGCCGGCGGCTCCAAGGAGGTCGGTGCGAAGGAGCAGGACTTCCTGCTGCGCATGTCCGAGGTGATCGACCGCTGGTGCCACGCGCAGAAGCCGCTGTGTCACCAGTGCCCGCTGGTCGACGACTGCGTGTTCGGACGCAAGGCCTTCAAGGAGTGGAAGGTCCAGCAGGTGCGCATGGAACAGTACCGCAAGAAGGAGGAGCAGCGCCGCGAGATCCTGCGCAAGAAGGAGGAGGAGCGCGAGAAGAAGCTCGCCGAGCGCGAGAAGAAGCGCCGCGAGGCCGAGCAGGCCAAGGCCGAGCGCGAACGCGCGCGCATGCAGCGCGAGGAGCAGCGTCGCAAGGCCATCGAGTCCAAGGAGAAGGCCCGCGTTGACGAGATCCAACGCCGCAAGGCGGCGGCCGAGGCCGCCCGCGTCGAGAAGGAGCGGCAGCGCAAGGCCGCGATCGAACAGAAGCGCAAGCAGGCCGAGCAGCGCAAGCGCGACGAGGAAGCGCGCAAGATGGCCGCAGCCAAGGCCAAGGCGGCCGCGCAGCTCAAGCAGAAGGCGGCTGCGCAGAAGGCCGCCGAGCAGAAGCGCAAGGAAGCCGAGCGCAAGGCCGCCGAGCGCAAGAAGGCCGCCGCGGCCAAGGCCAAGAAGTCCTCGAAGACGCGCCGGCGCTGAGGCGCCGGGCCGGCTTCGCTCGCCGCCGTGACGCTCATCCTGCTGGCCTCCGCGTCGCCGCGTCGCGTCGCGCTGTTGCGCGAAGCCGGGCTGGAATTCGCGGTCGAGCCGGCCGACGTCGACGAGACCCTCGCGCCGGGCACGCCGGCGCGGGCAGGGGCGCGTGAGCTGGCGCTGCGCAAGGCGCGCGCGGTGGCGGCTCGGCACCGCGGCGAGTCGCTACTGGTGATCGGCGCCGACACGATCGTGGCGCTGGGTCTGGAGCCGGGCGCCGAGCTGCTGGGCAAGGCCGCGGACGAGAACGACGAGCGGCGCATGCTCGGCCTGCTGTCCGGCTCGCGCCATGCGGTCGTCACCGGCGTCGCGGTCGTCGATGCCGGCTCGGGCGCCGAGCAGATCGATTCCGAGACGACCCACGTGCGGATGCGCGTGCTCGATCCGGCCGAGATCGAGGCCTACGTGGCGAGCGGAGCATGGCGCGGCAAGGCCGGCGGCTACGCGATCCAGTTGGGAGCCGATCGCTTCGTGACCGGCCTGGAGGGTGCCTACGACAACGTCGTCGGCCTCCCCGTCGCGCTGACGCTGCGCCTGTTGCGCGCGGCGGGCTCCTGATTGCGCGGCGCCGCCGCGCGCGCTACCTTGTTCGGCCCAAAACTCGCGCCGCTCCGATGGCGCGCACCGACAGGAATGCACCGATGAAGGCCGACATCCACCCGAAGTACCACGACTGCAAGGTCACTTGCGGCTGTGGCAACACGTTCCAGACCCGCGCGACGCTGAAGGAGATGCGCATCGAAATCTGCAGCGTCTGCCACCCGTTCTACTCGGGCAAGCAGAAGTTCGTCGACGCCGCGGGTCGCGTGGACAAGTTCGTCAAGAAGTACGGCACGCAGAAAGAGCGCGCTCCGGGCGCGACCAAGTAGCTCGGCAGGCGCTTCGCGCGGTGGGTGGCGCGTTCTTGGCGCGCGCCGCGCAAGCGCCAGCTCGGCCCCGAGCTGGGCGCCGAGCTGGATCCTGGCGCGATGCAATACCCCGCACCGATCGTCGCGAAGTTGCGCGAGCGCGCCGACCGCTACGGCGAGTTGACCGCGCTCGTCGGCAGCCCCAACGTCGAGCCGCGGCGCATGCCCGAGCTGTTGCGCGAGCGCGGCGCGCTCGAGCACGCGTCCGAGCTGTGGGAGCGCTACCAGGCGCTGCGCAAGCGCCGCGCCGAGGCCGACGCGCTGGCCGGCGACAGCGAGATGGCCGATCTGGCGCGCGAGGAGCTCTCGGCGGTCGAACAGGCCGAGCGCGAGCTCTACCAGGAAGTGCAGGAGGAACTCGTCTCCGATGCCGACCTGCGCCGGCGCAAGGTCATCTTCGAGATCCGCGCCGGCACCGGCGGCGACGAGGCCGCGCTCTTCGCGGCCGACCTGTTCCGGCTGTACTCGCGGCTGTGCGACCAACAGGGCTGGAAGCTCGAGCTGATCGAGGCCTCGGGCACCGAGCTCGGCGGCTACAAGGAGGTCGTGTTCGGCGTCGAGGGCGAGAACGTGTGGCGCTACCTGCGCCACGAGTCCGGCGGTCACCGCGTGCAGCGCGTGCCGGCGACCGAGGCCCAGGGCCGCGTGCACACCTCGGCCGCCACCGTCGCCGTGCTGGCGGAGGCGGAGGAGGTCGACCTGACGATCCGCCCGGACGACCTGCGCATCGACACGATGCGCGCCGGCGGCGCCGGTGGACAGCACGTCAACAAGACCGAATCGGCGGTGCGCATCACGCACATCCCGACCGGCGTGGTCGTCGTCTGCATGGACGGCCGCTCGCAGCACAAGAATCGCGAGACCGCGATGCGCGTGCTGCGCACGCGGCTGTTCGAGGCCGAGCGCGCGCGGCTGCACGCCGAGCGCTCGGCGCAGCGCAAGAGCCTGGTCGGCAGCGGTGACCGTTCCGAGCGCGTGCGCACGTACAACTTCCCGCAGAACCGGCTGTCCGACCATCGGCTGGGCGAGAACTGGTCGCTCGAGCAGGTCATGGCCGGCAAGCTGATGCCGGTGCTGCTCGCGCTGGACGAGCGAGACCGCGCCGAGCGGATCGCGAACCTGTGAGCGCGG
>Ga0194120_10005120_pt1 | contig 19546 bp, 18 predicted proteins | sample TA2MahCa65mmetaG_FD_148642 | JGI IMG/M metagenome (GOLD analysis project Ga0194120, IMG submission 148642) | Freshwater microbial communities from Lake Tanganyika, Tanzania - TA2015019 Mahale Deep Cast 65m | ecosystem: Environmental > Aquatic > Freshwater > Lake | place: Tanzania: Lake... | reverse complement strand
GGTGCGGGTGGGACTGATCGATGGCCAGTATGTGATCAATCCAACCAACGGACAAAACGACGAATCGAAACTGAGCCTCTACGTCGTCGGCAGTCGCGATGCGATTACGATGGTCGAAGGGCATGCCCGGGAAGCCTCGAATCAGGAGATGATCGACGGCATATTCTTCGGGCAGGAGCACATCCGGAAGATCGTCGAGTTCCAGGAGGCGGTCCTGGACGGCATTCGGAAGCCGCCGCGAGCCTTCGAGCCGCCGGTCCGGGACGCGGAACTGGCCGCCAAGGTAACCGCCATCGCCGAAGCGGAGGTTCGCGCCATCGCCCGTGAGACTGACAAAGCCCGGCGTAAGGAGCGCAACAGCGCTCTGCTCGACCGAATCGTTGCCGAGACCGGTGTCGAAACGACCAAATTAGGCGAAGTGAAAGCGCTCCTGAAGGAGATGAGCAAGCGCGAAGTGCGCAGCAATATCCTGAAGGATAATTTCCGCATCGACGGCCGGAAGGACACCGACATCCGGGAGATTACCTGTGAGACCGGCCTCCTGCCCCGCGCTCACGGTTCGGCGCTCTTCACCCGCGGCCAGACGCAGGCGCTGTCGGCAGTTACCCTCGGCACCAAGGAAGACGAACAGAAAATCGACAACCTGGACGAGGACGGCTACCGGAAGTATATGCTCCACTACAACTTCCCACCCTACTCGACGGGCGAGGTGAAGAACTCGTTCGGCGTCAGCCGGCGTGAGATCGGTCACGGGAAGTTGGGCGAGCGCGCACTCGAAGCAGTGCTGCCCGATTGGGATGAGTTTCCCTATACGGTGCGGGTAGTGTCCGAGATCCTTGAGTCGAATGGATCATCATCGATGGCAACCGTCTGTGCCGGATCGCTGGCTCTAATGGATGCCGGGGTGCCGGTGCACAAGGCTGTCGCGGGCATCGCAATGGGCCTCATCAAGGAGGGCGACGACTACCGTATTCTGACCGACATCCTGGGCGACGAGGACCACCTCGGCGACATGGACTTCAAGGTCGCCGGGACGCGGGACGGCATCACCGCCTTCCAGATGGACATCAAGATCAAGGGGATCACACCGGAGATCATGTCGAAGGCGCTGACCCAGGCGCGCGACGCCCGGCATCAGATCCTGGACGCGATGGATCGCTGCATCGACCGGCCAAACGGGGACATCAGCCCCTTTGCGCCGAAGTTCATCACGCTTAAGATACCGACCGACCGGATCGGCGCCCTCATAGGCCCCGGCGGAAAGAACATCCGCCAGATCATCGCCGATACCGGCTGCACCATAGACGTCGAAGATGACGGGACGGTGCGGATCGGCGGGACCGACGGACCGTCCAGCGAGGAAGCGCGGCGGCGGGTCGAACTGGTCGCAGCGGTGCCCGAAGTCGGCAAGATCTACAACGGGACGATCAAGCGAATCATGGACTTCGGCGCGTTTGTCGAAATCCTGCCCGGAACCGAAGGCTTGATGCACGTCTCGCAGATCGATCTGAAGCGTGTCGATCGGGTGGGAGATTACTTCCAGGTCGGCGACAAGGTCGAAGTGAAACTGCTGAAGATTGAAGCCGATGGCAAACTCGACCTCTCGCGCAAAGTGCTCCTGGCGGGTTACGACCCGGCGAACGACGTTCCACGGGAACGGCGTCCGCCGCGCGACGACCATCGGGGCGGCCGCAACGGTGGTGGTCGGGACGGCGGCCGGTTCCGCCGGTAACAGCAAGTAAGGACTCTCGCAGAGACGTGTGAGGCGCTGGACACTGCGCTCTCGCGCGTCTCTGTGAGAAGTTTGAATGGCTAACTCCAACATCAAATTAACGGTCTCCAACGGCTATCGGAAGACCACCCTCCCGAATGGCCTGCGGATCGTAACCGAGGATATGCCCTCGGTGCGAAGCCTCTCGATCGGGGTCTATTACGACACCGGCAGCCGCGACGAGCCGGAGGATCTTTCCGGGATCTCGCACTTCCTCGAACATATGAACTTCAAGGGAACGAAGCGTCGGTCGGCGGCGGCGATTGCTCGTGCCATCGAAGGTCGTGGCGGGCATTTGAACGCCTTCACCTCGAAGGAATCGACCTGTTTCTATGCACATATCGTGCAGGATCAACTGCCGGTGGCAGTCGATGTGCTGCTCGATATGACGGCGCACTCGCTCTACGATTCCGACGAAGTGAATAGGGAGCGGGGCGTAATTCTTGAAGAATTGAAAAACGTTGAAGATACCCCCGATGACATCGTCTTCGAGCATTTCATGGCGCAGGTCTATCGGGGACACCCCCTCGAACGGCCGGTCCTGGGGACACGGGAGGCGTTGGCGCGGATCGATCACAGCGCACTGATTGCTTATCGCGACCGGCATTACCTTAACGGGCGGACGGTAATCGTCGCTGCAGGACGGATCGATCACGACTGGCTGGTGCAATTGGTTCAACGGCGTATAGGCGGAGGAGCCGACAACGGCCTGCCGCCGCGGGCAACTCCACCTCCACCGAACGAAACCACCTCGCGGCAGGACCTAAAGACGACGACCCAGCAGACGCACATCGTAATCGGCTGCCGGTCGTTCCGGTATCAAGATGAACGTAAATATGCGCTCCTGGTGCTCAATACGATCCTCGGTGGCGGGATGTCGTCGCGGCTCTTCCAAAGAGTGCGCGAACGGCACGGGCTGGCTTACTCAGTCTATTCGTTCAATGACACCTACGAGGATACCGGCGTCTTCGGGGTCTATGCCGGAACCGAGCCGAAGCGGGCTGAAAAGGCGCTGCGGCTCATCCAGCGCGAGATCGACGACCTGACGGCACGGCCGGTGTCGAAGCGGGAGTTGAACTTCAACAAGGACCAGTTGAAGGGTTCGCTGCTGCTGAGCCTCGAGTCTCCCACCAGCCGGATGCAGCGGATCGCCAAAATGGAGATCTACACCGGACGGATGTATTCGCTTGATGAGGTAACTTTGCGGATCGAGGGAGTGACTGCCGATGATGTGCAAGCCGTGGCGCGGACGCTCTTCCTCGACCAACCGATGCTGACGACGACGCTCAGGCCGAATTAGGCGGGCGAGCTATTGCATACTTAGGTTAATTATGAACAAGAAATTACGCGCAGACGAACAAGCCTTTCGCTTCGCTAGATTAGAGCGCGTCGCAGGTTTGATTAGACATATGCTCAATCTAGCATGCTTGGTTGTCTCACTTTGGATCATTGGATCTACACAAAGGCCTTCGCGGGCAACATACATTGGCTGTTGTGATCGCAGAACTTCATAGTAACTTCATTAAAATGGAGTTATCGATTCGATGGTCTTTGAGCATCTCTTGGGCTATTACTATCCTCAGCATTGCATATGGCAGAGACAGCGGTATCTTAGAAAGAAGTCAATAGCCGCCAAGCAACCACATGTCATCAATCTCGAGAAGCAGATTGATCTCAATCGTTCAAGCAGCGGCATCTCCGAAATGGGCAACACCCAAAGCGAAGACAGATAGCGATGAGTAATGAGCTCTTTGCTACTTTATTGCTACTCTTCAGTTTGCTGGGACTTGGGTTGGTCTGGCACCTATTCGTCAAGGAGCTGCAACGCGACGCCTTCAGACAGAGGGTGTTTGCACTTCGTGACGAACTATTCGACTACATAGCCAGTGAAAACCTGGGGTTCGATCATCCGGCCTACATTCACTTCAGAACCCTCTTCAATGGCGCAATACGCTTTTCGAATCGGATCCGGTTGTTCGACTTATTGGTTTTGCGTCTCTTAGGGAAGCGCCTCGGCTTTACAAAAGAGAACGGCGATGAGTATCAGGCTGAACTGCTCTCTCTACTTAATGGCATAGGTGAAGAGCAAACGAGGAAGCACTTTGAGCAGTTGCATTTGAGGTTCACCGTTTCATTAGTTTGGCTAGTCGTATCGACATCTCTTCCGCTTCTGGCGTTCGCTTCCATCACACTATTGCTGGCGTCGATTTACTTGTTAATGCGTAGCGGGTTGCAGTCCGCAGGGCGAGTGGGCTTGATCTTGGTGGGGAAATTGACTGATCGCCAACCAGCTGGAATGCCATCAGTACTGGAGGCTTATTCATTCGTTGAAGGAGGGCGCTTCAACAAGTGATCATTCGCTAAGGGCATCCAAAGGCCGCATTTGGAATTGGCTTCAAGCCGCAAGTCGGAGTCCTCTTGCCATCTTCATCCCCCATCCTTTCCGCAACCCGCACCCACAATATCACCTACGCCGTCCGCGACGTAACGCTCGTCGCGGATGAGGTCGCCCGCACCGGCCGGGCGATGCTCTACCTCAACATCGGCGACCCCAACAAGTTCGACTTCGCCACTCCTCCTCACATCGTCGAGGCCATCACCCGGGCGCTTCGAGACAACCTGAACGGCTATGCGCCCTCGTCGGGGACGAGTGAAGCCCGGGAGGCTGTTCGCCGCTACGCCGAACGGAAGGGCCTTCGGGGAATCCAGGACCTCTTCATTACTCACGGCGCCAGTGAGGCGATTGAACTCTGTCTGACGGGCCTGCTCGAGCCGGGCGATAACGTCTTGGTGCCGATGCCGGGCTATCCGCTCTACACCGCTATTCTGGCGAAACTGCAGGCAGTTGAGAACCCCTATTACTTGAAAGAAGAGGACAACTGGCAGCCCGATTTGGACGACATCGCAGGTAAGGTCGATGCCCGGACAAAGGCCATCGTCGTCATCAATCCGAACAACCCGACCGGTGCGAACTGCTCGCGAGAGTTGCTTGAAGGCTTGCTTGAAATCGCAAGGCGCCATAACCTCGTCCTTTTCGCGGACGAAATCTACGACCAACTCCTCTTCGATGGCCGGGAGCACGTCTCTCCGGCGGCGCTCGACGACAAGCATCCCATCATCACCTTCAACGGCCTCTCGAAGAACTATATCGGCCCGGGACTGCGGATCGGCTGGGGGATTGTATCGGGCGAACGGTCGCGGTGGGGAGACTATCTTGAAGGCGTCAACCGCATGCTGCGGGCACGGCTATGCGCCAATCATCCGATAATGACTGCGATCCCTGCTGCGCTCGATGGCGATCAGAGTCACCTCGCCGATTTGAACGCCCGCCTCACCCGACGGCGGGACTTGACGGTGAAGATGTTGAATGCCATCGAAGGCGTATCCTGTGTGGCACCGGGCGGGGCGTTTTACGCCTTCCCGCGCATAGAGATCGAGGACTCGGATGAGGAGTGGGTGAAAGGACTCATTAGGAAGACCGGAGTTGTCGTCGTGCACGGCAGCGGGTTTGGACAGAAGCCGGGGACGCATCACTTTCGGGTCGTCTTCCTGCCTCCCGAGGAGACGCTCAGACGCGCTTATGGGCAGATCGGGGAGTATATGAAGGGGAGATTCATCTGAAGATTGCGATCAAGAGGCTCCCCCATTCGGAAGGCTTGCCGCTTCCCCACTACGGAAGTGCCGGCGCAGCCGGCATAGACTTACAAGCCGCGGTTGAGAGTGAGGTTGTCATATTTAGCGGGAAGACTGTTGCGATACCGACCGGTATTGCAGTGGCGATTCCGGAAGGATTCGAGGGCCAGGTGCGACCTCGCAGCGGGCTGGCGCGCAAGTTCCAGATCGGAATATTGAACGCACCCGGCACCATTGACAGCGATTATCGCGGTGAAGTGACGATCCTCTTGACGAACTTCGGCCCCGAGCCGTTCGTCGTCCGACGGGGCGACCGGATCGCGCAACTAGTCATTTCCCGTTATGAACGGGTTGCTTGGGAAGAGACACAGGAACTTCCCCCCACTCAGCGTGGTGATGGCGGATTCGGGCATACGGGGATCTAATGGGCGACGTCCCGGCACTTCTCTATCATAAGATTACCAATGAGTGGGAAGTCGGGGTCACCTGGGTGACCCCGATTGCATTTGAACGGCAGATGAAAGCGCTCGCTGATGCCGGATGGACGACGGTTCTGCCCGGCGAAAAAGCCGGTGAGCGGGTGTTTCATCTGATCTTTGATGATGGATATGAGGGTATCTTTCAGAATGGGCTGCCGGTCCTGGAGCAACTGGGGTTTCAAGCGACGGTCTTTCTGCCGGGAGCTTATATCGGACTGGAGAATAGTTGGGATCATCAGTTGCTGGGGCGTCGGCACCGGCATTTGGGCAGCGCGATGATTCGCCGTCTCGTCCAGGCCGGATGGACAATCGGCTCACACGGGATGACTCACCGCGCATTGACCCACCTGACCGACGACGAAGCCCGGCAAGAGTTGATTCAGGGCAAAGCCGTTATAGAGGAGATCACCGGAGAGGCCTGTCCGTGGGTCTCCTTTCCTTTTGGACGCTACGATAGCAAGATCATAGACTTGTCCCGGGAAGCGGGATACTCTGGAGCGGTTGTTCCGACAAGGAGTAATGCCGTTGAGCCGGACTTTTCGCTCATCGTTGCCGATGCCGTCTATCAGCCGGCGACCCGTAGTCAGGCACTACGACTGGTAGGGCGGCAGGGGGCGCTCTATTATGGAGGACGGCTCGGGCGCCGGTTCGTCAACCGGGCATCAGCCGGGACTATACTCTGGAAAACGTTGTTTCAGTCGAAATTGCAGTAGCAGGCTCTCGCCAAGCTGCAACGCAGCATGGAGTCCCATACCTTGCTGAAATGCCGCGAGCGCGGAGGGAGAACGGCTTGTCCAAGGGCTGAAGGGACGCTATATTGGGAAAGTTGTTTCAAGCGTTGGATGCGGTCCATCCTGCAACGCAAGGGAGCGTTCTTGCCTTCAAGCCCGCTGGCTAAACTCTACTACTCCATCGGCGAGGTGAGCCAACTCACCGGAGTTGAGCCGCACGTTTTGCGCTACTGGGAGAGCGAATTCCGCGAACTTTCACCGCGCAAGAACCGCGGCGGCAAGCGGCTCTATCGCGATGGCGACATTGCTCTGGTGCAGAAGATCAAAGAGTTGCTATATGAGCGGCGTTACACCATCGAAGGCGCCCGGCGCTATTTGCGCGAGGCGACGGTGAAACAGAACGCCAGACCTGTACCGGTTCACGCGGCGATGGCCGGGGAAATCCGGGAAGGGCTGCTTGAACTGCGCCGAATGATTGATGAGCGATAGCGGAGAGATTATCTTACAGGTCGGAAGAAAGCCCGGGGCGTAGCGCAGTCCGGTAGCGTACCTGAATGGGGTTCAGGTGGTCGCTGGTTCAAATCCAGTCGCCCCGACAGGAATGAGGAAGCCCGGTCCCTGGTGGATCGGGCTTCACTGCTCAGGTCTCACACAAAGCGCAGTTTGCCCCGATTTATCTTGGCAATGCCGCAATGAATGCGGCAAACATGTAGTTGTAGTGATGCATAATCGCACTATTTGAGCAATATCAACCGGCCCGAGTGTCGCTCGCCGCCCGCTGAAAGCGTAACAAAGTATAGCCCGGCGGGAGCGCGCCCGGCATGCCATATAAAGGCGTTCCTTCCAGCGGGCAGCGGGCCTATGTTCTGATCGAGGATGCTCCGACCGAGCAGGTCGGAGAACGTGAGGGATACCTCCGAGGATCGGCGCAGTTCGAACACTATGCGCGCTGTGCTATTGAAGGGATTGGGCGCAATGGAAATCATACTAAGGGTGCGCGGTATTTCGGGCGCGGTCTCGCCAGGACTTGGGGCATCGAGCCGGACGCCTCGGGTGGCGAGGCTGATGTTGAAGACGGGTCTCATTTCGCCGCCTCCTACGATCGAGAGGTAACTATAGAGCAAGCGGGGTTCGCCTTCCCACTCGAAAGCGCGGGCGCCGAGGAGCATACCATCACGCTCAACGCCCTCTTCGCTCAGTTCCAGCACTGCTCCGCCCCAGGCTGCGCCTGCTCTGCGCGTCAGCAAATCCTCGTAGCGAACCGCCGCTTCGCCGAGGCGATAGTTGCCTTCCGCGTCGGCGCCGAGATAATAGAGTAGTCCTGAGTCGCCATCCAACTTGATGGAAGGTGAGAATAGGCCGGATTCATCGAAGGACTCCTCGTCGCCCGAAGGAAGCAGGAGCGGCTCGGGCTGGACTTGCCATTCCCCACCGACATCTGACCTTGCTCGACCAATGGCTTGGACGCCGCTGGTATCGACGGCTCCGAAGTCGCAGATGAAACCGCTCTCCGAGTGGTTCAGGCTGAGATTGCCAAAGAGAGACAGTTCGTCAAACCACTCATTTGCGCCGCGAATGAATGGCTCGGCAGCGATCTCCCACTCAAGTCCATCGTCCGATCGAGCCGTTCCCAGTGCTGGAATCGTGAGGTTGCCGTCGGCTTCCATGCCAATCATTGCCATTAGATATCCCTCAGGCGTCCGAAGGATGTCGAAGCCCATAATACCGCGCGAAATCCACTCGAGGTTCGGATTAGGCCGCATCACCGGCATAGCGCGCCGTTGCCAGGTGCGACCTCCATCATCGCTTTCAGCATAGCCGACCGCGAATTCCCACTCCACCGGCGCTTCGCCACCCCCTACGCCAACATACCAGCACTTCAGGACGCCGTCTTCCACCAACAGGCAGGGAAGCGCAGCACCAAAGCGGTCCCATGAGCCATCCCGCGCCGACATTACAGGACTTAAATCGAATTTGAACCACTGATCGGGATTGCCGTAGGCGACGGCAAAGGTGAAGCGAGATTCAATAGCCCGCATCCCGTCGGTTCCTCGCACCAGAAGGTCGAAGTCTGCCAATCCCGAGGCTGGAGCCGTGTCGCTTAGTGCGAGCAGGAACTCTGTCTCTCCTGCCCGATTGCGTCCCGGGTCGATATCCCCGAAGTGAATCGAATCGATAACCACTTCGAAAAGGGGCGAGTCCGTCACGAGGTGCGCCAAGATCTCTTGCGCTGTGCGGTTACCGTTATTGGCGAGAACGATTCGTAAGAGACCGGCTTCGCCGCTCTCGAGGCGCCCGTCACCATCGCCGTCCGGATCGGTTAGATTAGTTCGGTACAGGCTCAGCACGGGACCGTCGGGTGCGGAGACCCGGACATTACAACGAATGATACCATCGATCAGTTGGATATTGCTCACTTCGACTTCGGTCGGCTCGCCGGTATTGCGGTGACTGGACGGGACGCTATAGGCACCGAAATAGTTGCGGACGCGCTCGCCCGCCCAATCGGTAGAGTCTTCGGCGGTAGTATCATAGCCGGGCCAGAGGTCTCCATCGTCGCCGCGATTGGGGTTGTAGAGATTTCGGTCTGCCGGGCGGACGCGACGGCCATTCAGTTGCTCAAAAGGCTCGCCATCGTGCAGGACCGGGGAGGCTTCTTCGATATCTACAAGGCGGCGGGCATCGTTGCGGTTCGACGAGCGCGTCTCGTCGATATGCATAATGAGCAAGCCCTCGGGACTACGAAGATTGTGGTCGAACTGGCGTCTGGTGAGTCCGGCGTCGAAATTGACAGGCTGGCGATTCTCGAGCAGAAAGTACTCGCGTCCGGCAGCACCGCCGGTCCATAGTCGATAGACAACGCCGCTCTCAATGACGGGCGCGATCTGAAGGCCTTCCTGGCTGCGGTCGATGTTGACCACCTCGACCCAGCCGAGCCGTTTCTTGGCCCAGCCGCAAAGGTGCGACGGCGTCGAGCCTTCGGGATCGCCATACTTGCGGCACCATGCGCCTCCGCCCATCAGGCACCACTCTCCGACTCCCTCCGAGGTGTCATCGGTATCATAAAGGTCGGGCAGGCCAATGGCGTGGCCAAACTCGTGGCAAAAGACGCCAATCAGTCCCGTTTGCGGTTCGATGGTATAGGTCGAGAAGGTTACGCCGTCGTATTGCCGCTCGTTGATCGACCACTTGTGAGACCAGATGTAGTCGGCGCCGACTTCTTCCGGGAGTTCCTCTGCGCCGGGTCCGGCGTGAACGATGAACAGGCCTTCGGCGACGCCATCGCCGTCGTTGTCGAAGACGCTAAGGTCGAGATCCTCGTTGGCGAGGGCGAGGGCATCTTCGACCAGACGCTGCACATTGCGGGGGTATGAGCCGAAGCCGTAATCGTCGTCAGTCCCGGCCTGGCCGTCGCTGTTGCAGTAATAACGGTAGTTCTGGGGTGCGCGGTACCACCGGGTGACGGTGCCGGTGACGGTGAAGAGGCCGCCCGAGACCTCGGTGTAATAGTCCCGCATCGAGCCGGTGTAGCGGCTTCGCGAACCGGGATAGCGGAAGGAGTTTTCCGAAAAGAGCATCTCCCGGATATGATCGTCGGTGTAGATCAGGTCGTCGTTAGGGAAGTTCTCATCCTCGCGGTGATCCCAGGGGTAGTCGGCGAAGTCGATCAGAATCACGAGGCAGCGCCATTCGCCTTCGAGGTCGGGGGCGTCACGACGGGCGAAGATCGGCGACGGCTCGTTGACGCCGGCCGAATATACCGGTTCAGGCACTCCCAGACGGGACGGAACTGCCATGAGTTGGGACAGGCAAGTCGATAGCAGCAGCGCGACAAGATGGGGACGCACGGAGCAGAGGTTCATCGGGTCGGGGATGCCAGGTTGAACTGCGAATGAGTGTGCGCTATGCAGTACATTAACATAATATAGAGATAGTCTGGGGGCATTCCTATAGCCACCGCACGTTGGGGAGCCCAATGGCCTGGCTGTGCGAAATAACGCATACGGGTGATTTAGAGGGTTGGCTGATGGAGAAGCAAGTATTGACTTTGATGGCCCGGTTGTTGCAAACTTGGGGAGTCCGATGAGCCGCCCGATGAGGCTGACTCGTGCGTAAAAAGTGATTCAAATGCAGTTCACCCCCATACTCATCTTTTTCGCAACCGGTGCGCTGGTCGTTTTGGCCGCGCTGGTTGTGAACCGGCTGCTCGCACCCCGTAAGCCGGGTCCGGTCAAGGAATCGACCTATGAGTGCGGCGAAGAGCCGGTCGGGTCGCCTTGGATCCGGTTCAACACGCGGTTCTATGTCATAGCGTTGATCTTTCTCGTCTTTGACGTCGAAGTGTTATTCACCTTTCCGTGGGCGCTCAATCTGCGCGAATTGGGTCTTTTTGCCTGGATTGATATGGCGGTCTTCTTTGCAATTCTGGCGGTAGGGCTGGCTTATGTCTGGGGGAAGGGGGACTTGGAGTGGATCAAACCGTCCAGTGGCGCATCACGGACGATAAGGCGACCTGCAAATGCAACGCCTGACGCCGGGCAGGGATCGCCGGGGGAAGCAGGATAATGGGCATACTCGAGGGGCAATACGGGCCGAACGTGATGATCACATCGCTCGACAAGGTCTTCAACTGGTCGCGTTCACGGTCGCTCTGGCCAATAACCTTCGGACTGGCCTGCTGCGCGATTGAGATGATGGCGACGAGCGCGTCGCGATTCGACCTCGATCGGTTCGGCATCTTCTTCAGGCCGACGCCGCGGCAGTCGGATTGCATGCTCGTCTCGGGCACGGTGACGGTGAAGATGGCCGAGCGGATCAAGCGACTCTACGAGCAAATGCCGGAGCCGAAGTATGTGATCGCGATGGGCAGTTGCGCCAACTCAGGAGGGCCTTACTGGGAATATGGCTATCATGTCATCAAAGGCGTCGATCTGATTATCCCGGTTGATATCTATGTTCCAGGCTGCCCGCCGCGACCGGAAGCGCTTATCGACGGCTTCCTGCGCTTGCGCGAAAAGATCGAGCGCGAGACCATGGCCCGACAAGCGTAATAATCAGTCAGCAAAAGACGGGAGTCACAAATGACAACTGCTGAAATGTTCCGGTTCCTGTCGGATGCTCTACCCGACGCAGGGCTCGAGTTCGACGAAACACGAGCGCTGCCGACGGTGACGGTTCCTGCCGGGCAACTTTCTACGATGGCGATGCTTCTACGCGATCATCCGGATATGGCTTTCGACTGCCTGATGTGCCTTTCCGGGGCTGAGCGCGATGGTGGCTTGGAGGCGATCTACCACCTCTACTCGATGCCCAATGACCATAAGATCATCTTACGCGTGAAGGTGTCCAAAGAGGATCCGGTTGTGCCGAGCGTTACCCCGATCTGGGAGGCGGCTAACTGGCACGAACGGGAAGCCTTCGACATGTTTGGCATCCGCTTCGACGGACATCCCGATCTGCGGCGAATACTCTGTCCGGACGATTGGGAGGGGCATCCACTCCGAAAGGACTACCAGCCGCCGCTCTGGTATCACGGCATACCGGTGACGGTCAACGTCCCGGGCGGCGCGACGACGCCGGACAGCCGGGCTGAGTCGTAAGTGCTCTATCGCGATAGTCTGAAAGAGCGAAAGTGTCAAATCAGGAACTGAACATTCCGCTCGGGCCGACGCTCGAGAAATGGGAAGCGGCAGCCCCTGACGCCGAGATCGTCCACGGCGAGCGGATGATCCTGCAGATGGGTCCGCAGCATCCCGCCACGCACGGTGTGCTAAGGCTCGAGTTGGTGACCGACGGCGAGATGATCGTCGCCGCGACGCCGCATATCGGCTATCTGCATCGCTGCTTCGAGAAGGTCTGCGAGAATATGCAATGGCCGCAAGTCGTGCCCTACACCGACCGGCTCGACTACCTCGGCGCGATGAACAACAACTTCGGCTATGCGCTCGCAACAGAAAAGTTGTTCAATATTGAGGTCTCAGAGCGAGTGCGGACGATCCGCATCCTGGTCGCGGAACTGAATCGGATTGCCAGCCATCTCGTCGCCATCGGAACCTATGGGCTCGACATCGGCGCCTGGACGCCGTTTCTGCTGCTCTTTCAGGCGCGGGAGCACATCCTCGACCTGTTCGACGAACTGTGCGGCGGTAGGCTGCTCTACAACTACATCACCGTCGGCGGCGTAACGCACGACTATCCGGACGGCTGGCTGGCAAAAGTGCGGGAGTTCCTCGTCTATTTTCAGCCCAAGATTCCGGAACTGAACGACCTTCTCTCCTACAACAAGATTTTCGTCGAGCGACTTGCAGGGGTGGGAGTCATTCCGGCCGATCTCTGCATTCGGTATGGCGTAACCGGCCCCAACCTTCGCGGTGCCGGTGTCAAGTGGGATTTGCGCCGCAATGATCCCTATAGCGGCTATGAGGACTACGACTTTGAGATCCCGGTTGGCAGGGGCGAAGTCGGCGTGCTGGGCGACTGCTTTGACAGGTATATCGTCCGGGTGAAGGAGATGGAGCAGTCGGTGCGGATCGTCGAGCAGGCGCTTGACCGCCTCGAGCGGATGGAACGAGACGACGTGCTGGCGGCGATCCCGAAGACTTTTGCCAAGGTGCCGGCAGGGGAACTTTATTTTCGGACCGAATCGCCGAAGGGGGAGTTAGGGTTCTACATCGTCTCGGATGGGAAGGCGAAGCCTCAGCGCCTGAAGTGCCGCGCGCCGTCGTTTTGCACGCTCTCGGTGCTGCCGGCGGTCTCTCCCGGACTTCTCATAGCCGACATGGTCGCCCTGATTGGCTCAATAGATATTGTCTTGGGAGAAGTAGACCGATGAGTAAGACTGAGGATGTTCGCCGCGTAGGGCGGGATTCCGATCCCGCCATTCGTCATTCCCGCGCAGGCGGGAATCCAGTAGGGCAAGCAAGTGCATTCAACCAAGCAATAACCTTAAGGTGAAATATGCAGATAACAAAAGAAGATGTGAAGAAGCGAACCATACTCGGTAAAATTGGTGAACTTGAAGCATACTCCCTTCTTGCAAGGGCGGGATTCAAAAGCATCGTCAATTTGAATGATGCAAACATGAATCAAGAGTTTGCCGACTTTCTGGCAGAGAGAGATGGAACGAAATATGTCATCAGCGTGAAAGCACGGAACAAATGGGAGCGAGTTACATCAAGGTATCCTAAGCCGAGGATAAATTCCCGTTACAAATTGGGTCAAAATCCCGAAGTTGCGCAAATGCATGCAAGAAATGCTGCCCAGAAATTTGATGCGGTACCTGCATGGCTGGTGCTTGCGGTTGAAGAAGACTCGTACGAAGCTTACTTCGGTACAGTATCTTTACTACAAGACCTTGGCCTCAATGCTGGCGGGGTCAACATGAGTCCAAAGTATACAGCAAAGTATGAATGTCTGGCAATAGGACAATCTCATAATTACGTCTTCAACACCTTTTGGAATGAAGCGCCGAGTGGTGACTGATCGCCTGGATTCCCGCCTGCGCGGGAATGACGCGCCTTAGGCGCGTTTAACGGCGGAATCGGAATTCCGCCCTACGCGGAATTGATCTAATAACGATGGACATTTCACCACAAATACTCACATTAGCACTTAGCGTCGCATTCGCCGTCGGCGTCGTCGGCTTTGTCTCGGTCTTCGTCTTGCTGGCGATCTGGCTGGAGCGGAAGATCAGTGCTCACATGCAGGATCGCCTCGGCCCGATGGAGACCGGCGGTTGGCACGGCTGGTCGCAGACCATCGCCGATGCGTTGAAGTTGCTCCTAAAGGAGGACATCATCCCGAAAGCCGCCGACCGGCTGCTCTTCAAACTGGCGCCCTACATCGTCTTCACCGGGACGTTGGCGTCGTTTGCAGTGATCCCGTTTGCAGCGCACCTGATCGGCACTGATCTCAATATCGGGGTCTATTATCTGGTGGCGGTTTCGTCGCTGGTGGTGATAGGCATCCTGATGGCGGGCTGGGCATCGAACAACAAATGGGCGCTTTATGGCGCGATGCGTTCGGCGGCGCAAATGGTGTCGTATGAAATCCCGATCGGGCTTTCGCTGCTGGTGCCGATCCTTATCGTGGGATCGCTCTCGATGGGGGAATTGGTCGCCGCGCAGGCCGGCGGGTTCTGGCATTGGACGCTCTTCAAGTATCCGCCGCTGGTGTTGGTGGCTTTTGTGATCTACTTTTGGGCGTCGCTGGCGGAGACCAATCGGACGCCGTTCGACATTCCCGAAGCCGAGTCGGAACTCGTGGCGGGTTACCACGTCGAGTATTCGGCGATGCGGTTCGCGATGTTCTTTCTAGCGGAATACGCCAATATGTTCGTCGTGGCAGCAGTTGCGACGGCGCTCTTTTTAGGTGGCTGGTATGCGCCTCTTAAAGTGCTCGATGTGCCCTCTTCGGTCAGTCCAATCTGGCATAACGTAGTCGGGCTCGGCTGGTTCAGCGGCAAGGCGATACTGCTGGTCAGTGTTCAGATGTGGCTGCGGTGGACGCTGCCGCGGCTGAGGGTCGATCAGTTGATGCACATCTGCTGGAAGGTGTTCCTGCCGTTCAGTTTCGCGAACGTGCTGCTGTTGGCGCTGTGGGTGGCGCTGGGAAGAATGTAAAATGTAAAATGTAAAATGTAAAATGGAGAAAGGACCAATATTGCTTAGTAAAGCCAAGAACCCACCCGAAGATTTGCGGACAAGGACAAAGCGATTTGCGCTGGCAACAATTCGTTTATGTGAAAGTCTGCCAAAGGGGAGAACAGCCGACATTCTCGCGCGTCAACTCATTCGTTCAGCCTGTTCGGTTGGAGCCAACTATCGTGCCGCTGACTGTGCGCGATCCAAAGCCGATTTCGTTTCCAAACTTGGCATCGTTCATGAGGAATGTGACGAAAGCGTCTATTGGTTCGAACTTTTGGTCGAATCGGGTATACTTGCGAAGGACAAAGGCGAAGCCGCGATCCACGAGGCAACGGAAATCGTCGCTATAATTGTATCATCTATCAAGACCGCCAAAGACAGTCCGACGTGGCGCGGTTGATCTAAGTTACATTATATTAACATTCTACATTCTACATTCTACATTCTACATTCTACATTTTACATTCTACATTTTACATTCGATTGCCATACTTCAAAGACATATACACCGGCGTCTCCACGGTCCTTCTCGGAATGTGGGTGACGTTCAAGCACCTCTTCGAGCCGACCATCACCGTGCAGTATCCGCGCGAGGAGTTGCCGATGCACCCGCGGACGCGGGCGCGGCTGGTCAATCACATCGAAGAGTGCGGGTATTGCCTTTCGTGCCAGAAGGTCTGCCCGGCGCATCTCTTCACCATCAAGGGGGTGCGTCGCGACCCGTCGCTGCCCGAAGTGATCCTGCCCGACGGCAAACCCAAGAAGATCGAAGTCGTCCAGTTCGACATCGACATGTCGAAATGCCTCTACTGCGGACTCTGTGTCGAAGCCTGCGATACGCGGTCGCTGCGCTGGGAGCAGCCGGTCGAGGTGGTGTCGCACTCGCGCGCGGAATTGTTCCGCGAGTTCGCCATCTACAGCAAAGCGGAGCGTGACGAACTGCTGCAGAAGGAGGAGGAACGGAAAAAGGCGGCTGCTGCGGCGAGGGCGGCAAGCGCGCCCGTAGCGGCGGGGGCGAAAGTGAGGAAAGGGAAGGGAGAGGAGATGAAGGAAGGAAAGGAGTGAAAGTGAAGTACCACAACACTCAGACGCGAACTATTCAGCGCGGAGTTTAGAAATGGCGAATACTCGAGCATCAAAGTCACTGTTGAAAATGTCGGCAACTGAGGCGAGAAGTTTCTTTCTCAAATCTGAAAATTACTTCAATAATGACTTACCGGAGTATTTTAACTTTACATCCCTGCTTCAGGTAGTTAGTAAATATATCGAAAGTCACAGTGATGGCTGGAATGGCAAGCCTAATTCGTATGAGAAGGTGAATTACAAGATACTAAGCAACAAGGATGGTAAATACGCATGGAGGCCTTTGCAGTTAATTCATCCTGCACTCTACCTCAAGTTAGTCAATGCTATTACAGTTTCTGAGAACTGGAAGTTATTGTTAGCGACTCTTAGTTCTTCCCGTGATGATCGTATTCAATGTCTTAGCATTCCGGTGGAGTCGTTAGGGAGACGTAATAGAAAAGCAGAACAGATACTGAAGTGGTGGGATGGTATTGAGCAAGCTTCATTGAAGCACGCGCTTGAATGGGAGCATATTTTTCATGCTGATATAGCTAATTGCTATAGTGAAATATATACCCATTCTATCTCATGGGCTATACACGGAAAGCCGTTTATGAAAAAGCCTGAAAATCGTGATGATAAATCTCTCATTGGTAATATTATTGACTCTTGCCTCCGGGATATGCATAATGGCCAGACTAATGGTATTCCACAGGGTTCAGCGCTAATGAATTTCATTGCTGAAATTGTTTTGAGGGCTTGCGACAAAGAACTCGAGCGTCGATTGAGTAAAGACAATGTCGTCGATTATAAAGTGCTTAGATATGTAGATGATTACCGTATTCTTACGTTTTCGGAAGATGTAGGCGAAGAAGTGTTGAAAGCACTATCAGAGACACTGCAAGAGTATGGACTCCGTCTTTCAGTATCTAAAACACGCGGAAGTAGTAATGTTATAAGTGAATCAGTTAAAGCAGATAAGATTGCGCTGTTCAAGCGAGGCGGTTTGGATAATAACCCACAGAAGAAGCTCTTATTCATTCATAGTCATTCATTGGAATTTCCTAATAGTGGGAGTGTTACAACACTTTTGACTGAATTTTATCGAAAAGAGTTCCAAAAAGATGGAAAGTTACTTGATGTAAATGCACTTAGAAAGAAAGGCACGATTAAAGATCCTGAGATTCTCATTTCTATTACAGTTGATATAGCGTTGAGAAATCCGAGAACCTACCCCATTTGTAGCGCTATCATCAGTGCTTTACTAAAGTTACTTGGGAGTGATCTCCGTCTCAAAATTCTCAGTTCTTTGAGAGATCGTTTCGAACGTCATCCTAATACTGGATTCATGCAGATTTGGCTCCAACGCATCAGTATAACATCTGGCCAGAAGTTTGGACTTGGGATGCCTCTTTGCGATGTGGTAGATCAATCTAGTCCGGATAATTCATCTCTATGGAATAGTGATTGGATGAACCATGCTACACTAAGAAAGGTTATTAATCGCACAAGCATTATAGATCATGTTGTGAAGTCTTCCATGAAGGATGTAATCGAACCTCGGGAAGTTGATCTCTTTAGGAATCGTAATGATTCATGATAGTGTATCTCAGGCAGGTAAGTGCTGATCTGAGAGGGTTTGTAGTTTGTAGTTTCGGCGTCATTTTCACTCTAACGCGCTAATGTAGTGAACTTAGCCCGCGTAAGGGAGATTTCCAAGTCGCCCGACAGGAATCGGCGGCTTGGAATCCGCCGCTACGCGCATTAGTCATCTCGATTCCGGCTTTCGCCGGAATGATGAGACTTGAGATAAAATGGAAATACTCAAACACATCATCTTCTACCTTTTCGTCGCGATGACGATCGGGTCGGCGTGTGTGGTGGTCTTCCACCGGAGGATCATTTACTCGGCGTTTGCGCTGTTAGGCACGTTCTTCGGGGTGGCGGCGCTATACCTCTACCTGTGCGCGGACTTCCTGGCAGCGTCGCAGGTGCTGATCTACGTCGGAGGCATCCTGACGCTGATCATCTTCGGCGTCTTCCTGACCGCAAAGATCACGTCGCTCGACATCCCGCAGCAGACCCACCAGCGGTTCATCGCGCTCGTGCCGGCAGCGCTGTTGGGGGCGGGGCTGGTGGGAATGATATACGGGACGGATTGGAAAGGTCTCCCCCCCCTTAGTTCCCCCCCGGTAACCGGGGGGGAAGCGGCGTTTGCCGCCGGGGGGGCACAACCCACCGCAAAGGGGCTTGGGAGGCTACTTCTCACCGACTATCTGGTGCCGTTCGAGGTGGCGTCGATGCTGCTGCTCGCGGCGCTGGTCGGTGCAATGCGGCTGGCAAGATTCTACCGAAGGGAAGATTAAACTCTACCACAAAGAGCACAAAGAACACAAGAGATTTATCCATACCTTCGTGAACTTTGTGGTCTTTGTGGTGAAAATTGGCGCTATGAACCACCTCACCACATACCTGATCATCTCCGCCATTTTGTTCATACTGGGGCTGTTGGCGATGATGACCCGCAAGAACGGTGTCTCGGTCCTGATGGGTGTTGAATTGATCCTCAACGCGGCCGGGTTGAACTTCGTCGCCTTCAGCCGGTTCAACGGCGGCAACCTGAACGGGCAGGCGGCAGCACTGTTTATCATGATCATCGCTGCCGCTGAAGCCGCTGTTGCGCTCGCGATCTTCCTGAATCTCTATCGGCTCCAAGCCACAGCCGAAGTTGACAAAGCCTCGCTGATGAAGGGCTGATGATACCGCTCTCACTTTACATCCTCCTGGCACCGCTGGCAGCGTTCGGAGTCGTCATCTTCGCGGGGAAGCGGCTTCCGCGAGGCGGCGATTGGGTCAGCCTGCTTGCCATTTGGAGCGGACTGGCAGGTGCGCTCTATCTCTTCTTCACCTGCTTGTTAGGCCACTACGACCCGGCGTTTAGGGTCGAATGGAGTTTCGACTGGCTGCGGTGGGGGAATTACCGCCTGGCGATCGGTATCGTCATCGATAATGTCGCACTGATGATGCTGGTCGTCGTAACGCTCGTGTCGGCGTTGGTGCACCTCTACAGCGTCGGCTATATGCACGGCGATCCGAAATATCATCGGTTCTTCGCATTTCTGTCGCTTTTCAGTTTTTCGATGCTGGGGCTGGTGTTAGCCGATAATCTGTTGATCATCTATGCTTTTTGGGAATTAGTCGGACTATCGAGTTATCTCTTGA
>Ga0194120_10005117_pt1 | contig 19558 bp, 15 predicted proteins | sample TA2MahCa65mmetaG_FD_148642 | JGI IMG/M metagenome (GOLD analysis project Ga0194120, IMG submission 148642) | Freshwater microbial communities from Lake Tanganyika, Tanzania - TA2015019 Mahale Deep Cast 65m | ecosystem: Environmental > Aquatic > Freshwater > Lake | place: Tanzania: Lake... | reverse complement strand
GGTCGAGTACCCGCGGAACTGGTTCTTCTACGCCGAGGCGCGCCAGGGCGTGACGTTCAACTACGCCGACCGCGCGATGCCGACGCCGCTCCTCTACCTGCGGAACCGGAATCTCGGCGGCGACGGGGACGACGACTACAACGACCTCGACCTCGGCGTCGGCGTCTCGGCGCGCTGGCTCTGGAACGACGACCGCTACCACGACTACCGGTCGAGCTTCGAGATCCCGCCGAGGATCGGGTACGACGCGTACAACTCGGACGGTCGCGGATGGAACATCTTCTTGACGGTCGTGGTGCAGTTTTGAGGGCCGCGATGCGGATGGGAAGGAAGGGGCGGCGGCTCCGCCGGTTGCTCCGGGTCTTCGCGCTCCTCTGCCTCGCTTCGACGGCGGAAGGGGCTTCGCGGTGCGCCGAGCGCTCGGCGATGGCGGGAACGTTCCTCCAGCCGACCGAGGCCCTCGTCGCCCGCGACGACGCGGCCTGGGACGCGCTCTTCGGGGAGATTGCGGCGCTCGGCATGAAGGACGTCTACCTGCAGTGGTCCGCCGCGGACGGCGTGTACGAGGAGGGCGTGATCCGCTGGCCGCGAAGCCCTGCGGCGCTTGCGAAGCGCGTCCTCGATGTCGCCGCGAAGCACGGTCTTCGCGCGTGGATCGGGCTCTCTTATACGGACGCGTGGTGGCAGCGGATCGAGCGAAGCCGTTCCCTCGAGAGCGTCACGGTCTATCTCCGGCGTCGCCTCTTCGTGAACGAGGCGGCGGCGCGCGACGTCGCGCCCGTCGCCGTCGCGCATCAGGCCTTCGCGGGCTGGTACGTGACGGAGGAGATCGACGACAAGAACTGGCTCGAGCCGGCTCGGCGCGCCGCGATCGCCGAGTACGCGGGCGCTCTCGCGCGGAGCCTCCGCGCACTCGCGCCGGAACGGCCGATCGCGATCTCGGGCTTCGCGACGGGCTTCGCCTCGCCGGGCACTCTCGCTTCGCTGTGGACCTCGATTCTCGAAAAGGGGCCAATCGACGTCGTCCTTCTGCAGGACGGGATCGGTGCAGGGCATCTCGACGAGCCCGAGCTCGCGATGGTGTTGCCCTCTCTTCGTAACGCCGTGACGGCAGCGGGGCGTCAGCTCGGCATGGTCGTCGAGCTCTTTGCCGTGAACGAGCCGGCCGTGAACGCGACCGCCGTGAAGAGCGAAGCGACGGAGAACGAGACCGCCGAGCCGAAGTGGAGCGCGCGTCCGGCGACGCTCGCGCGCATCGAGCGCCAGATTGCGCTCGCACGGCGCTTCGCGACGGGTCCGCTCGTCGCCTTCAGCGTCCCGGACTACATGAGCCCCTTCGCGGGCGGCAACGCGGCGCGGCTCTACTCCGAGTACCGCGCGCGCGTCCTCCGCTGCCCATCGCGCTAGCGCCACGCGGCGGACGGGTCGCGGCCCGTCTCGGACCGGTCGTGCGGAACGCCTTGCCCGGAGGATGCGCAACAGCGACCGTACGAGGCGCATGTCCACGCAAGCCTCCGCGTCCGTGGCCCCTCGAGCGGACGTTGCAGCGGAGAGAGCGGCACCGGCCGCGCCCCTCTCGCTCGGGCGCCGTATGCTCTACGGCGCCGGCGAGCTCGCGGTTTCGATCCGTCTCGCGTCGCTCGGGATCGTCCTTTTTCCGTTCTACACGGACGTGGCGCTCCTTCCGCCGGCTCTGGTCGGCGGTGCGATCGCGCTCGGGCGCATCTGGGACGGGCTGAACGATCCCGTCATCGGCTGGCTCTCCGATCGCACGCGCACGCGCTTCGGACGAAGACGTCCCTACTTCGTGTCGATGATCTTGCCGCTCGCGATCGCGTACGCCGCGATCTGGGCTCCGCCCGTCGGCGACTCGAGCACCGTGTTCTGGTACCTCGTCGGCGCGCTCTTCTTCTTCGACGTGTTCTTCGGCTTCTACTCGACGCCGTACCTGGCGCTCGGAGCCGAGCTCAGCATCGACTACGCGGAGCGCGCGCGCATCGTCTCGACGCGCGCCGTCTTCCACAATCTCGGGTTGCTCGTCGGAGGCGGCGGCTTCCTCGCGCTCGCGGTCGCGGCCGGCGGCGGCCGCGAAGGCTACCGCATCGTGGGCGCCGCGCTCGCTGTGGTGATGCTCATCGGCGGGTTGACCGCATTCTTCGGGACGCGCGAGCCCGAGATGCCGCGCGATGCAGAGCGCGGAAGCTTTCGGTTGTTTCTCCGCGATCTGCTTGCGGCGCTGCGCCAGCGCTCGTTCCGCATCATCTTGATCGGGTCGGCGATCCTGATCACGGGCTCCTCGATCAACCAGGCGTTCGCCGTTTACGTCTTCCGCGACGCTTTCGGGGTCGGCGCGGAGGCTCCGCTGATGATCGCGCTCTACCTGCTCGCGGCGACCATCAGCTTCCCGGGCTGGGCCGCGGCCGCGACGCGCTTCGGAAAGAACCTCGCGTTCGGCGTCTGCATCCTCCTGAGCATCGTCTTCCTTTCGCTCTCGCCCGTCATCGACGCGTCATGGCCGCAGTGGGTCTTCCTCGCGTTCATCCTCGTCTCCGGGCTCAGCGTCGGAGGCTTCGTCCTTCCCGTCGCGATCGTCGCCGACGTCTTCGACGAGGACGAGCTCGAGTCCGGACGGCGACGTGAGGGTGCGTACTTCGGCGTCTGGACTCTCGTGATGAAGCTCGGCAGCGCCGTCGGAATCGCGCTCGCGGGCGTCCTCCTGCCGTACCTCGGTTACGTGCCGGGCGCGGCGCAGCAGACTCCCGAGACGATCTCGATGCTGAAGCTCGCCTGGGGTCCGGTCCCGGCGTTGTTCCTGCTCGCCGCGTTCCTCGTCGTGCGAAGGTTCCCCCTGAGCCGGGAGCGGCATCTCGAGATCCAGGCGGCTCTGCGCGCGCGACGCGAGGGCACGACGCAGGCCTGAAGCGGACGTTTCCCGGCGACCGCGCCGGAGCTAGAACGTCGCCATGGCCACCGAAGCGATCGTCCCCGAGCCCACTCTCGTCGTTCTCGATCCGGCGCGCGGCAGCGTCGTCCAGGAGCTGCCGATCGACCGTGCGGGAGACGTCGCCGCGGCGGTCGCGCGGGCGCGCGAAGCGCAGCGCGGCTGGGCCGAGCTCTCGGTGAAGGAGCGCGGCAAGCGGATCCGCAAGGCGCGTCGCGCAATGGTGCAGGCGCGCGCCGAGATCTTCGACCTCCTCGAGCGCGAGACAGGCAAGGCGCGCTTCGACGTCGTCGGCGAGCTGATGGGCGTCAGCCTCGACATCGGGTACCTCGTCTCGCGCGCACCGAAGTGGCTCCGTCGCGAGCGCGTCAGCACGCGGCCGCTCTTCGGGAAGCGCGGCTACGTTACCTACAAGCCGCGCGGCGTCGTCGGGATCATCAGCCCGTGGAACGCGCCGCTGAACCTGGCGCTCGGCGACACGGTGCCGGCGCTCCTCGCGGGGAACGCGGTCGTGATCAAGCCGTCCGAGCTGACGCCGCTCGCCACGCGCCGCGCCGTCGCCGCGATGAACACCGTGCTGCCGGCCGATCTCCTGCAGGTGCTGATCGGCCATGGCGAGACGGGTGCTGCGCTCGTCGACGAGGTCGACATGATCTGCGTCACCGGCTCGCCGGAGACGGGGCGCCGCGTGATGGAGCGTGCGAGCCGGCGCTTGACGCCGGTCCTCCTCGAGCTCGGTGGGAAGGACCCGATGATCGTGCTCGCCGACGCGGATCTCGACCGCGCCGCGAAGGCGGCCGCGTGGGGCGGCTGCATGATGACGGGGCAGGTCTGCATGTCGGTCGAGCGCGTCTACGTCGAGGCGCCGGTCGCGGAGGCGTTCACCGAGAAGCTCGTCGGAGAGATGCGGAAGGTGCGCACGGGCGAGAACGGCGCGGACGCCGAAATCGATTACGGGACGTTCACGAGCCCGCGGCAGATCGAGATCGTCGAGCGGCACCTTGCGGACGCGACCGCGAAGGGAGCGAAGGTGCTCTGCGGCGGCGAGCGCGTCGCGTCGTCGGGCGGGGTCTCATTCGCGCCGACGGTCCTCGCGAACGTCGATCACTCGATGTCGCTCCTGACGGAGGAGACCTTCGGCCCGATCGTGCCGGTGATGCCGGTCGCGGACGCGGAGGAGGCGCTCCGCTTCGCGAACGGCTCGCGCTACGGGTTGAATGCGAGCGTCTGGACGCGCGACGTGAGCCGCGGCATCGCGCTCGCCGGGCGTATCGAGAGCGGCAACGTCTGCGTGAACGACTGCCTCGTTTCCGCGGGCGTCCAGGGCCTTCCGTTCGGCGGCATCAAGCAGAGCGGCGTCGGCACGCGTCACGGAGGCGCGGAGGGCATGCGCCAGTTCTGCGTGCGCCAAGCGATGCTCGTCGAGCCGCGAACGCGGCGAAAGAGCGAGCCGCAGTGGTTCCCGTACACGCCGAAGAGGGCGAAGCAGATCGACATGCTGCTCGGGCTGATGTTCGGCTGGCGCTGAGGCGGGCTTCCGCTGGGCCCTCAGCCATCGCTGAGAGCGCAACCGCGGGCGTTCGACCGCATTCGGCCGATCGCAAGAAGCAAAGGGCCGTCTCACGGCGGCGTTCGTCCACGGTGTCCGTGGATCATCGTGTCAGCCATCCATCCGGTCTGGACCAACGGACCTCGATCTTGAGCGACACTTCGAGCTTCTGTGAGACACGGGGAACATCGCCCGATTCAAGTCGCCCGTGGATATATTTTAATTGACTTCGCAAGCGGGGCGGCGAAGGAGGTACCGCCCGTCGAGAACGATGAAGCGCCCGAAATCGCCGCAGCGCGGACGTGGCTCGCGCGCCTCGGGTGGCGTCGACACGGCCTCGTCGATCCCTCCGAAGCTCCCGGGAGGTGAACCGGCGAGCTACCCCGCTCGCGCGGCGCTCGCGAGGCGGATCGCCTTCTCCGGGCATGCCTCGACGCAGAGTCCGCACGCGTGGCAATCCGCCGCGCGCACCGCGTACGCCTGGCGATGGCCGTGGCCGAACGCCTTCAGCATGCCGATCCACGAGAGCTGCCTTCGCTCTCCGCGCGACAGCACGCCGATCTCGAAGACGTTCCACGGGCACACGCGGAGGCAGTCCTCCTTCGCCTCGCAGCGGTTCCGGTCGATCACGGGGACGAGCCGACCGCTTGCCTCGTCGCAGCGCTCGCGGCCTCGGGCGTCCGTCGTGCCTCCAGCCACTCCTACACCCGGCCGAAGCGATCCGGCTCGCGGCCGCCGAAGGCGAGCTGCAGGAACTCGCGGCGCGTCTTCGGGCCGTAGGTACGAAGGCTCGGCTGCGCGTCGTTCAGATACTCCGCGCGCGCCTGCGTCAGCGGGTCGCTCGGGAGCGTGCAGCGCACCTCGTCGACGTCGACCTTGTAGAGGCGCGCGGCGTTCAGGCCGAAGATCTGCCGCTTGATGTCCGTCGTGATCTCGGGGTAGCCGAACTCGTCCATCAGCCGCTGCGGCATCTGGAACGTCTTCAGCGCATTGATCTGCCACTGCGGCGAGCCGTACCAGATCGAGTCGGTCCCCCAGAGGATGCGATCCGCGCCGAACGCGCCGACGAGCTTCCCGAGGAGGTGGCCGATCTGGTCGATCGCGTTGTCGGACGACACCGCGCCCGCGAAGACCGCGCCGAGCTCCGTGTAGACGTTCCTCTCCTGCGCCAGCTGGTTCCGCTTGATCGCCACCCAGTCGTCGAGGACGCCGGCCGCCGAGTGGTAGCAGACAAAATTCATGTTCGGCCAATCCTTGGCCGCCTTCACGAAGTCGCGCGGATGCAGGTAGTCCGGGTGGAACACGCCGAGCTGCAGGCCCTTGTGCGCGTTGACGATGTCGATGCCGAGACGCTCCGCCTCCGCGTACATCGGATAGGCGATGGCCTCGTCGTCGAGCTCCCAGGGCGGCACGTTCACGAAGAAGCCGAACCCGCCCGCGCCCGTGTAGGTCTTCAGCGCTCGGATGCCGAGCTCGTTGACCAGGTACTCCATGTCCTGGATCCGCGTGTCGGTATCGGCGCTCTCGCGGAAGTTCGGCGTGAGCATCCCCTGCGTCAGCATACGCTGCGAGGCGCCGAGCTGATCGCCGACGTCGCGCGTTCGCGCCATGCCGGCGTTCGAGATCACCGCGAGGTCCGCCTGCGGCGCAGGGAGTCCGCTCATCATCGCGACGGCGGTCTCGCTGTCGAGGAACATCTCCTTGATGTAGTTGGCCTGCGACAGCTCCATGATGTCGCCGCGGGTGCAGCTCCCGTTCGCGACCGCGTCCGGGTTGCAGATGCGGAACGGAGCGAAGAAGTCCTGCAGTGCATCGGCGAGCGGTCCGGTTCCGGCCGCGCCGTCGAGATCGACGTGATGTGTCTGCACGTCCATGATGAAGTAGTCGCTCTCGAAGAGCTCGCGCGCCGCGGCGGGATCGCGCGTCGCGCAGTCGTCGACCGCGAAGCCGCCGGTCACCGGGTCGCTGCTCCCGCAGCCGTTGACGATGTTGATCGCCATCAGCGCCGTCGCCATGCCGGCGGACGTTTGCAAAAAGCTCCGTCGCGACATCCCGAGCTTCCGCGCCCGCTCGTCGGCCATCTCGCGGACGAGCTCGCCGAGCTTCCGCTGGCTCTCGCTCTGCGGGGGCGGGGTGAACTCGCCGTTCGAGACCCACTGCGTCGGGATCGGAAGACCGCCGTCGTCTTCCTCGAGAACGCTCTTTCGGTTGGTTCGGAGCAGCACGCAGACCTCCTTGGGCCGTGAAGATTCGTGGCTACCACGGTTCGGGTGGACCGAGCCAGGTCACTCGAGCCCTGCGTGCAGAGTTCTTCGCGAACTGCACGGAGGCGTGCGCCATCCTTCCGAGACGCGGTGCATCCGGCTTCTCTGGAACGCGGCTTCGGGACGGGGTACCGACGCCGGATGCGAGGCTCGCCGTGGAGCGGTGCGTTGGCGGGCGCGTGCTTCCTCGTTCTCGCGAGCGCGGGATGCGAGCGCGGTACGGGCGACGACGCACCGCGTCCCGCCGGTGCGCCCTCGCCCTCGGCCGCGCCCGCAGCGGCTTCGGCGAGCCCCGCGCCGACGGCGTCGGCAGAGCGCGTCGCTTACGTCGGTGGCGGAGTCTGTGCGGAGTGCCATCCCTCCGAGACGACCGCGTGGCGCGGCTCCGACCACGACCTCGCGATGCAGGAGGCGACCGTCGAAACCGTCCTCGGCGACTTCGCAGGCGCGACCTTCACGAAGGACGACGTGACGACGCGCTTCCGCCGCGACGGCGAGGCATTCGTCGTCCACACGCAGGGACGCGACGGCACGATGGCCGATTTCCCGGTCCGATACGTCTTCGGCGTCCGTCCGCTGCAGCAGGTCCTGCTCGACGTCGGTGGCGGCCGCCTGCAGGCGTTTCCGATCGCGTGGGACGTCGACGAGAAGCGCTGGTTCGATCTCTATCCCGCGGAGAAGATTCCGCCCGGCGATCCCCTTCACTGGACCCGCTTCGCTCTCAACTGGAACCAGGGCTGCGCCGAGTGCCACTCGACGTACCTGCGCAAGGGATACGACGTCGCCGAAGACGTCTACGCGACGACGTGGAGCGAGATCGACGTGAGCTGCGAGGCGTGCCACGGGCCCGGCGAGCGACACGTCGCGTGGGCGCGCGCCGTCGGCGCGAAGGAACCGCATTCCGCCGAAGCGGACCAAGCGGACGAAGCGAAAGGGCTCTTGACGCACCTCGACGTCGGCCCCTTCCCGGGCCGCGACCGCGCGCGCCAGCTCGCGCAGGTCGACGTGTGCGCGCCGTGCCACGCACGCCGCTCGCTCACGCATCCCGACGCCTGGGGACGATCGCTCCTCGACGCGTGGCGCCCCGAGCTGCTCGGCGAGGGGCTCTATCATGCGGACGGCCAGATCCTCGACGAGGTCTACGAGTACGGCTCGTTCACGCAGAGCCGGATGTTTCACGAGGGCGTCGCGTGCAGCGACTGTCACGATCCGCACTCGCTGAAGCTCCGCGCGCAGGGAAACGCTCTCTGCCTGCAATGCCACGAGGCCCCGCGCTTCGACGTCGCGACGCACACGCATCACCCGGCGGGCTCGCCCGGCGCGCAGTGCGTCTCGTGCCACATGGTCGAGACGACCTACATGCAGATCGACGAGCGCCGCGATCACGGCTTCCACATCCCGCGGCCGGATCTCACGGTCGAGATCGGCGTGCCGAACGCGTGCCAGCGCTGTCACGCGGAGCGCGGACCCGAGTGGGCGCGCGATCGCATCGTGGAGTGGTTCGGTCCCGTGCGTCCCGACGACGTACACGCGGCGCGGACGATCGCGGCGGGGCGCGCTCGGGCGAAGGATTCGTCCGTGGCGCTCGCGGCGCTCGTCACGGATCCCGCGCGGAGCGCGATCGTGCGTGCGACGGCCTTGACCCTCCTGCGAAGTGACGACGACGCGCCGTCCCGGAACGCCGCCGCCGCGGCGTTGCGCGACCCCGAGGCGCTCGTCCGTGGCACGGCGATCGAGAACGTCGCCGCTCAGGCGACGACACGAGCCGACTTCGAGAAGATCGTCCCACTCCTCGGCGATCCGAGCCGCTGGGTGCGGACGGAGGCGGCACGCGTGCTCTCCGGGATGGGCCCGCAGCGCTTCGCGGATCCGGACGCGGCGGACGGGCGCCGATTCCACGCAGCTCTCGCCGAGTACCGTGTCGGCCAGGAGGCGTCCGCCGACCAGCCCGCTGCACACATGAACCTCGGCGTCTTGCAGCAGAACCGGGGAGACGCGGCCGGAGCGCGCAGCGAATACACGACCGCGCTCCGGATCGATCCGTCGTTCGTGCCGGCGCGCTTCAATCTCGCGATGCTCGAGGCGCTCGCGGGCCGGCGCGACGAAGCGGAGGCCGGCTTCCGCGAGGTGATCCGGGTCGCGCCCGCCTTCGCCGAGGCGCAGTACTCGCTCGGCCTCCTTCTCGCCGAGGATCCGGCGCGGCTCGGAGAGGCGGCCACCGTGCTGCGCGAAGCGGCCCGCGCCGCGCCGGGCAACGCGCGCATGCAGTACAACGCGGGTCTCGCGCTCCAGCACCTCGGCGGCGACGAGGCCGAGGCGTTCCTGCGCGCCGCCGTCCATCTTTCCCCCGACGATCCCGAGTTCCGGAATGCGCTCACGATCCTCTACGTGCAGCAGGGGAGGTGGGAGGAGGCGCTGCCGCAGGCCCGTCGGCTCGCCGAGCTCGCCCCCGGCGACCCGCGGGCGCGCGCGCTCGCCGCTCAGGTCGAGCAGCGCGCCGGCACGGCGCCCTGACAGACACGAATTCCGGTTGACAGCGAGAGTCCGCCATTGCATAGGCGGTGCTGAGCTCGATGTGGGATGCGAAGCCCCTCATCCCGAGCTCGTACCGAAGACCACGCTACCCCCAACGCCTGCGTAACTCCCACCCACTTCCTTCACGGAGGCGACTGATGAGCTCACGTCGTCGGGTTCTCCCGATCGCAACCTTCGCGCTCGCGATCTCGTGCCTCGGCTTCGCTCGCGAAGCCGACGCTGGACCGCTCGATTGCGCGAGCGCGTGCGCGAGCCCGAACGCCATCCAAGGTACGGCCAGCAACGACCGGCTCTGGGGGACGACGGGCCCCGACATCATCTGCGGCAACGGCGGCAACGACCGTATCCGCGGCCGCCGCGGCGACGACGTCCTCTGCGGCGGGCCCGGAGACGACGACATCCAGGGCGGAAACGGCGCCGACTTCATCGACGGCGGTGCCGACGACGACGACCTCGACGGCAACGGCGGCCGGGACACGATCCTCGGCGGCGAGGGCGACGACGATCTGAGCGGCGGCGACTCCGCCGATGTCATGGACGGCGGACTCGGCGACGACGAGGTTCGCGGCCGGAGCGGCGCCGACCAGGCCACCGGCGGACCCGGCGACGACAAGCTCTACGGCGGGAGCGGCGGCGACTTCCTCGACGGCGGTCCCGACCGTGATCGCATCGCGGGCACCGCCGGCGTCGACACGTGCGTGAACGGCGAGCGCGTCACGACGTGCGAGATCCTGGGCCCAACCCCGACGCCTGCACCGACCGCGTCTCCGACGCCGTCTCCGACCCCGGTGCCCGCGACACCGACCCCGGTGCCCGCGACGCCGACCCCGGTGCCGACGGCGACCCCGGTGCCCGCGACGCCGACCCCGGTGCCGACGGCGACCCCGGTGCCCGCGACACCGACCCCGGTGCCGACGGCGACCCCGTCCCCGAGCCCGGTGCCGACTCCCATCTCTACGCCGACGCCCGGCGGTTACGGCTCGACCTCGCGCGCCTTCGTAGTCGCGCCCGAGACGCTGCTCCAGTAGGGAGCGATCCACCGAGAGGGCGGCCGGGCTTCGGTCCGGCCGCCCGTCCGGGTCCCGCCTTCTTCGCGCTTGACGGCGGCATGCCGTCCGGCCTACGCCCGATGACGAAGCGTCACCGGGCCGGCCCTCCAACCGCCGGCGACGGAGGTCGGGATGCACCGGTTCGGAGGATCGCGGTCGTTGCCACTCGTGCTGGCTCTTGCGGCGAGCCTCGCCGCTTGCGGCGGAGGCGGCTCCTCCGGGGGCTCGACTCCGATTCCCGGCTCGGATCCCGAACCGACCGCTTCACCCGGGCCGTCTCCCTCGCCGGGTCCGTCGCCCGCTCCCGGAGAGTGCGACGAGTCCTTCGACGGCACGTTCGAGGCGATCCAGACCGTCGTCTTCGAGCGCGAAGGTTGCACGACGGACGCGTGCCACGGCAGCGCGCAGTCCGGCGGCCTCGATCTCCGGCCCGACGCTGCGTACGCGAACCTGATCGAGGCGCCCTCGACGGCGAGCCCGCACCCGCGGCTCCAGCCCGGCGAGCCGGGCGAGAGCTTCCTCTACCTGAAGCTCCTCGCGGCGACGTCGCCCGAGAGCGGCGTCACCGTCGCGGGGGGCCCGATGCCGAGCGGCCGCGCTCCGCTCGGCACGGAGAGGCTCGAGGCCATCCGCCTGTGGATCGAGGGCGGCGCGCCGGAGACCGGCTCGCTCGGCGACGGCACGACGGGATCTTCGGACCACATCGCCGACCTGCTCGGTGCGTGTCTGCCCGCGGCGGAGCCGATCAGCATCCGGCCGCTCGATCCGCCGCCGCCGGAAGAGGGCATCCAGTTCCGCATGCCGCCCTTCACGCTGCCCGCCGCGACGGAGCTCGAGGTGTGCTTCGCCTCGTACTACGATTTCGGCGAGCGCGTGCCCAAGCGCTTCCAGGACGAGGCCGGGACGGTCTTCTACGTGAACGGCGCGCGGCTTCGTCAGGATCCGCAGAGCCATCACTTCGTCTTGACGCACTCCGGCCTCGGCGCCTCGCGCGCCGACGACCCCGAGTTCGGCGCGTGGACCTGCCGCGGCGGCGATCGCGCCGGCGAGACGTGCGATCCGCTCGACCAGGATTCCTGCGGGAGCGGCCTCTGCGCGAGCGAGGTCCGGAACAGCATTGCGTGCATCGGCTTCGGGCCGAGCGACATCTCCGTCGACGTCGCGAACGAGGGCATCGGCGGCGCGCAGACGGCGCAGCAGTACATCGAGCCGCGCGAGGGCGTGTTCAAGGAGGTGCCGCTCCGCGGGATCGTGCTGTGGAACTCCCACGCGTTCAACCTGACGACGCAGGACCACGACATGAACTCGCGGCTGAACCTCTACTTCACGGACGACCTGCGTCTGCGCGAGGAGCTCTACACGGAGATCTCGAACATCTACATCGCCTCCGGCCAGCCGCCCTTCACCGTCGAGACGTACTGCGCGAACCACGTCGCGCCCCGCGGCGCGATGATGATCCGCATGGGCTCGCACACCCACAAGCGCGGCAAGCACTTCTGGGTCGAGCTCGCGAACGGCACGCAGATCTACGAGAGCTTCACCTACTCGGACCCGCTCGACGCGATCTTCGACCCGCCGATCCTCTTCGACTCGCCGGATTCTCGGGAGCGGACGCTGCGCTACTGCGCGACGTACAACAACGGCGTGGCCGAGGACGGCTCGCCCGATCCCGAAACCGTGACGCGGCGCTCGCGGATGCCCGATCGCACGGACTGCCGGCCCGTCGCCTGCGCGGAGGGCCGCGTCGGCGCGCCGTGCTCGGGCAGCGAGGACGACGCGACGTGCGACACGTCGCCGGGAGCCGGCGACGGTCTCTGCGACGCGTGTCCGATCACTGCGGGCGTCACGACGGAGAACGAGATGTTCCTCGTGATCCCGACGTACGTGCTGCCGGAGGGCGTCCAGGTCGGAGATTGACCAGGTCGGAGATCGACCGGGTCGGAGATCGACCGGGTCGGAGATTCACCGCGTCGGAGATTCGACCGGGTCGGAGATGGACCGCGTCGGAGATTCGACCGCGCGCACGCCTTGCGGCTCGCCGCGCCGCACTGCGGCATCCAATCTTATGCTCGAGATGAGAAAAACTGCTCGATCGAGATGCACCGCAAGCGTAGAATCTGCGTGCGATGCCCTCCCGCCTCCGCCGCTTCCTCCACGGCCACGCGATCCGCATCCTGACCGCGCCGCTCGCGCGTTACCATCGCTCGTCCGGGCAGGACGTCGACCAGCTCAAGCGCCACGTCCGCAAGGGCGACGTGCTCCTCGTCTGCGGCGACCAACGCGTCAGCGAGGTGATTCGCTATTTGACGCAGAGCTCGTGGTCGCACGCCGCGATCTATGTCGGCGACGAGATGCTGCACCGCTTCCCGGAGCGCCGGGCCGAGCTCGAAGCGCGCTTCGGGGAGGAAGCCCGCCACCTCGTCGTCGAGGCTCTCGTCGAGGAAGGCGTCGTCATCTCGCCGATCTCCAAGTATCGCGGCTTCCACCTGAGACTGTGCCGGCCGTTCGGCCTCGAGCCCCCCGACCTCGGTCGCGTGATGGACCTCGTGATCGAGCGCCTCGGCTGCGTCTACGACCTGGCGAACCTCTTCGACCTGGCGCGCTACTTCCTGCCGGTCTCGCTCGTGCCCGCGCGCTTTCGCCGCGAGGCTCTCCAGTTCGGCAGAGGCCGTCCGACCGAGGTCATCTGCTCCTCGATGATCGCGAGCGCCTTCGAGGCAGTGGGTTTCCCGATCCTGCCGCGGACGCAAGACGAGAGCGGACAGCCGGCGTCGGGCTCCGTGTATCACGCGGGAATCGGCGCTCCGAGCTGGCCTTCCCGGCGCCCTCTCGCGCGTCATCTCCGGATGCAGAAGCGTCCGGCGGGTCTGATCACGCCGCGGGACTTCGATCTCTCTCCTTACTTCGAGATCGTCAAGTTCAGCCTCATCGAAGAGGCTCGCGCGGCGACGCCGGCTCCGGCCGCACCTCGGCGCACGGCTCGCGTGTTCCCTTTGTGGAGCCGCTTCCGTCGTGTCGCCGGGGTCGCGGCCGTTCCGGCCGAATCGGCCGAGCGCGTCACGGGCTGAGCCGGAGGCGGATTCGCTTGCCGGCCGTCCCCGCCCGCGATAGGGGCGGAGCCTGATGTCCCGCCGGACGCAGTTCGCGTCCCGCGAGGGGCGCGGAGGAGGGTCGCATCATGGCGATTTCCAATCGGCTCGCCGCGGAGTTCCTCGGGACTTTCTGGCTGACCTTCGGCGGCTGCGGCAGCGCGGTTCTCGCGGCGGCCTTTCCCGACGTCGGCATCGGCCTGCTCGGCGTCTCCCTGGCGTTCGGCTTGACCCTCCTGACGATGGCCTACGCGATTGGACACATCTCGGGTTGCCACATCAATCCCGCGGTGTCGGTCGGTCTTTCGGTCGGCGGCCGCTTCCCGGCGGGCGAGGTCGTTCCGTACGCGGTCGCGCAGGTCGCGGGCGCGATCGTCGGCGCGGGCGTGCTCTACGTCATCGCCAGCGGGAAGCCGGGCTTCGAGCTCGGCGGGTTCGCGTCGAACGGCTACGCCGACCATTCCCCGGGCGGCTACTCGCTCCTGGCGGCGCTCGTCTGCGAGGTCGTCATGACCTTCATGTTCCTCTTCGTGATCCTCGGCGTGACCGATCGCCGCTCGCCCGTCGGCTTCGCGGGGATCCCGATCGGCCTCGTTCTCACGCTGATCCACCTCGTCAGCATCCCGGTGACGAACACCTCGGTGAACCCGGCGCGGAGCACGGGCCCAGCGGTCTTCGTCGGCGGCTGGGCGCTCGAGCAGCTCTGGCTCTTCTGGCTCGCACCGATCGCCGGCGCGGCGCTCGCGGGCATCGTCTACCGCGTGGTCAACGGCGACGACGGAGCGTAGAATCCGCGGTCGATGAGCCGGGTCGTCTTCTCGCCCGCACCGGTTTCCTTCCTCTCGCTTCTCGCGCTGACGGCGGGCTGCTCCGGCGACTCGTCGCCGGCGCCTCCGAATGTCGTCTTCATCTTCGCCGACGATCTCGGCTACGCGGACCTCTCCTCCTACGGGAGCCGGACGATCGCGACCCCGAACCTCGATCGCATGGCGAGCGAGGGTGCGCGGTTCACGCAGTTCTACGTCGCCTCGTCCGTGTGCACGCCTTCGCGCGCGAGCCTGCTCACCGGCCGCTACCCGATCCGTATGCCGATCGATCCGCGCGGCGTGTTCTTCCCCGACAGCACGGGCGGACTTCCGCTCTCGGAGGTGACGATCGCCGAGGTGCTGCGCGAGCGCGGTTACGTGACGGCGCTCGTCGGGAAGTGGCACCTCGGGCATCTGCCGGAGCTCCTCCCGATGCAGCAGGGCTTCGATTCGTTCTACGGGCTGCCCTACAGCAACGACATGGACGAGCCGCACTATCCCGGCCAGCCCGCGCCGGTCCATCCGTGCAACAGCCTCTTCCCCGATTGTCGGCCCGGCGCGCCGCTGATGGAGAACGAGCAGATCGTCGAGATGCCGGTTCTCCAGGAGAGCTTGACCCGTCGCTACACGGAGCGCGCGATCGACGTGATGCGAAGCGCCGTCGCCCAGGATCGGCCGTTCTTCCTCTATTACGCGAACAACTTCCCGCACACGCCGCTCTACGCTTCGGACGCGTTTCGCGGCACGTCGGCCGACGGCCTCTATGGGGACGTCGTCGAGGAGCTCGACTGGAGCGTCGGCGAGATCCTGGGCGAGATCGAAGCCCTCGGGATCGACGAAGAGACGCTCGTCGTGTTCACGAGCGACAACGGGCCGTGGCTCCTCTGGGCGACGGACGCGCCGGTTCCGCAGGGAGGCCTCGACGGCGGCAGCGCGGAGCCGCTGCGCGACGGCAAGAGCACGAGCTTCGAGGGCGGTTTGCGCGTTCCGTTGATCGCGCGCTGGCCGGGACGGATCCCCGCCGGACGCACGGTCGAAGCGCCCGCCGTGATGACGGACTGGCTGCCGACGCTCGCCGCGTTTGCCGGCGCGTCGCTACCGAGCGGCGTCGAGATCGACGGCAAGGACATCGGTCCGGTCCTCGAGGGCCGCGGCGATCGCGATCCGCCCGAGGGATTCCGTCACCTGATCTATCGCAGCGACAACTCGGGGCTCGCCGGCTACCGCGAAGGGCGGTGGAAGCTGAAGCTCGCCGTGGCCGGCGGCGAGTCGGTGTACTCGCGCTACGACCACGGCGATCTCCTCTTCGACCTCGAGGCGGACCCGGGAGAGCAGAACGATCTCGCCGCGTCGCTGCCCGAGAAGCTCGCAGAGATGAAGCGCCACATGACCGCGCTCGCCGCCGAGGTCGAGGTCGCGAATCGATAGGCGTACCATATCCTTGCCCGGCTTTTGCCATACCTGCATACTGGCTCCGTGGGAGAGCCGATTCGAAAGGTCACCGTCAATCTTCCTGCTCGGACGCTCGAGCAGGCGATGAAGCTGACCGGCAAGGGAGTGACGCCAACGATCCTCGAGGGCTTGCGAGAGATCGAGCGTCGCGCGAAGCGCTCGGCGCTTCGGGGGTTGCGCGGGAAGGTGCGCCTCGAGCTCGACCTCGAGGGGACGCGCCGCTGATCCTCGTCGACACGTCTGCGTGGATCGATTTCTTCCGAGGCGCGGGGGCTCTCGCGGAGGTCGTGGACGACCTCCTCGCGGAGGATGAGGTCGCGCTTTGTGGCCCGGTCGTCACGGAGCTGCGACGGGGCATTCGGTCGGCTGGAGAGCGTCGCCGCGTGATCGCCCTCCTGCAGGGTTGTCACTTCCTTTCGCAGCCGGACGCGCTGTGGGAGGAAGCCGGTGACCTCGGCGTTCTTCTCGGCCGCCGCGGCGCGACCGTGAAGTCGTTGGATCTCCTGATCGCGGTGCACGCGCTCGCGCACTCGACGCCTGTCCTGACCGCAGATCGCGACTTCGACCTCATCCGGCGTGCCGGCGTCGGCCTGCAGCTCCATCGTTGAGAGTCCATCCCGACGATCCGAGCTTCCAGCGAGCGCTCCTCACTTGGAGGAAGCGGAACGGGACGACGATCGTTCCGGGTGTCGTCGCGGCATCGCGATAGGCGATGGTGACGTCGACGCCCTGGTGGCAGCGGAAGCACTCGAACTGTTCGGAGTCGAACAGCCGGAGCCCTCGGATCTGCTGCACCGAGAGAGCCGATTCCTCCCCCAGGTAGTAGCGGTCGTACGGGGAGCCTCATCGCTCCGCTTCAGAAGAACACCTGGATGCCTCCGCGCACCTCGAACGGGTGCCCCGCGCTGAACGTCAGGTCGTCGATGCCCTCTGCCGCGAAGTCCTGGAGCGGCAGGCTGCCGCCGTCCGGGCACGGCTGACCCGTCGCCTCCTCGCCCCGCAGGCACGTCGCCTCGGCGAACTGCGACTCGTTCCAGTCGACGTTCATCACGTTCAGGAAGGCGACGGACGCCTCGATGTTCCGCCAGCGATAGCGGAAGAGGATGTCGAAGAGCGTCCACCCGGGAGCCGTGATGCTCTCGTCCTCGGTTGCCGGACGGTCGGCGAGGTTGCGGACGCGGAAGGCGGCGCCGAAGCCCTCGTACTCGAACGTCAAGCCACCGTTCATGTAGAGCTTCGGCGCGAGCGGGATCGCGTCGCCGTTCGTGAACTTGGGGTCCGCCCAGGCGAGGTCGTAGTCGACGTAGAGCCAGTCGGCGAAGTCGTAGCGGCCGTAGAAGTCGAGGCCCCAGCGCCGCGTTGCGCCGCCCGGGATGAAGTTGCCGGTCGCGAGGTCGACGTCCGCGTCGACGTCGCCCCCGTCGCCGGAGAACACGAGCTCCTCGTTCAGGTCGAGGATCCAGAGTGCCGCGGCGAGATCGAGACCCTCGATCCAGCTCCCGCGGATTCCCGTCTCGCCGCCGGTCGCGCGGACGACGCCGTCCTGCCCCGTCAAGACGACGCCGCGCGCGTCGTTCGAATGGAAGCCGGAGCCGGCGTTGAAGTACAGCTCGGTGTCGTCCTCGAAGGGCGTCACGATCACGTTCAGCTTCGGGCTCACGATCCCGTCGGTCTGGCTGCCGGCGATGAACACCGGCTCGAAGTTCCGATCCGGCGCCTGGTAGCCGGGTAGGCGGTTGTCGACGTCGTAAAAGAAGACGTCGCCGCGGAGACCGAGCTGGAAGCGGATCCACTCCGCCGGGAAGAACTCGGCCTGGGCGAAGCCGCCGGTCGACCACTCGTGCACCTTCACCTGGTTCACGTTGAAGAAGACCTTGCGCTGGATCTGCCGGTCGAGCGCCAGATACGGGAAGTCGCCGCGCAGGAAGACGCCGAACTGGCTCTCGTAGGGAAGCGAGCCCATCTCGCCGTCGTGCGAGTAGATCGACTGTCCGCCGACGGTGATGCGCTCGTCGCGTTGCTCGATGCCGTCGCCGGGATCGTAGGTCGCGTTCGGATCGATCGGCGCGCAGACGGGATTCTTCGGCGTCCAGCCCGCGCACGTGTCGACGAAGCCGCCGCCCGCCGGCTGGAGGAAACGGAGACCGGTCTCGCGGAAGAACGTGAAGTTCGACCAGAGGTCGAGCGAGTAGTGCTGTCCCCAGACCTGCGTGTAGAGGCGGTTCGTCTCGCTCGGCGTGTACCAGTACTGAAGGTTGATCAGCTCGCGGTCGGTCCGTCCGCCCTCGGTCGGATCGAGCGTGCCGAAGCGGCCGATCTGGTCCTCCTGGACGGCGCGGAGCGGGATCTGTCCCGAGGCGTCCCAGTCGGCGAAGTAGACCTGTCCCGAGGCCGTGACCTTGTGATCCGGCGCGGGCTCCATCGTCAGCTTGACGAGGCCCTTCGCCTGCCAGAAGTCCTCCGGATCGTCGAACCAGGCGTTCGTGTAATAGCCCTCGCCCGAGACGAGCACCTTGCCCCAGCCGAGATCGCGCGAGACGCCGATCACGGAGCGCGCGGTGTCGAACGAGCCGCCCTGCGCGAGGACGAAGTTCTCCGGGAACTCGTCGAACGTCTGGAACCCGAGCACGCCGGCGACCGCCATGTCGCCGAACTCGGCGAAGTACGGTCCCTTGAAGAGGCGGAGACCCTCGACGGTCTCGGGGATCAGGAAGTTCGAGTCCGCGTAGCCCTGGCCATGCGCGTGGCTGACGAGGTTGACCGGCATGCCGTCGACCGTCAGCAGGAAGTCCGTGCCGTGGTCGATGTCGAAGCCGCGGAGGAAGTACTGGAAGGCCTTGCCGCCGCCCTGATGCTGCACGACGAGCAAGCCGGGGACGTTGTTCATGATCTCCTGCGTCGTCGAGTGCGGGCGCAGGAGGTAGTCGCGCATGTTGATTTCCTTGGAGGACGCGGCGGTGAGCGGCTGCTTCCGCGCGGTGACGATGACCTCCTCGACGCCTTGCCAGCGGCGCCGCGCGGCGGACTCGTCCTCGTCCGCTTCGGACGCGGTGCTCTGCTCGGTCGTTTCCTTCGGCTCTGCGAGATCGCTCGGTCCATGGGCCTCCGCGCGCGCCGCGAACAGCGCGCACACGAGAAGCCCGAGGGACCGCCAGCTTCGGCGATCCATCTGAATGCTCCTTCTCCAAGACTCGACGAAGCGGACGACGCACGAGGCGGTCCGCGGCGAGTCGCTCCCGACGATACGAGGCGAGGGGCTCGATCAGATTCGGGAGGAGAGGGGCGGAGCGCGCGCCTGCGCGGTGACGAGGCTTGGCTGCGTCGCGCGAACGGTCGCGGGCGCCGCGAGCCAGACGAGCGCGAGGGCGATCGCGAGCGAGAGCGGCTCGCTCGCGACGGAGTGCATGAACGGATCGAAGGCGTGGACGTGCTCGGAATCGTGCGAAGCCCCGAGACGGGAAGAGCCGGTCGGCTCCGCGGCCGAGCCGTGCCGGACGCCGTGACGAACCTCGGTCCACAGCGAACGCCGGACCGCCGCCTCGTGGGCCGCCTGCGCGGCATGCGCCGGCGCGAGGCGCTCGTGCTCCGAGCCCGGGCTGAAGTGGACGTGCGCGTGCTCGCCGCCGCCGTGGCTGTGCACCTCGATGCCGACCCGCGGGGCCAGGACCGCGGCGAGGAGGAGGAGGCCGAGAACGGCCTCGGCGCTGCGCGAGCGGAGGGGGCGGCTCACTCCGGCGGATTTCGCGCGGACGTGCACACCTTCGCGTGTAGACCGCGCACGGTGCTTCTGTCTACTCCAAAACTCAGGCTCTTCGGGAAATCGTGTGGGTCGCTTCCATCAAGTTTGATCAAGCTAAAGGGGAGGCAGCATGG
>Ga0194120_10005116_pt1 | contig 19563 bp, 12 predicted proteins | sample TA2MahCa65mmetaG_FD_148642 | JGI IMG/M metagenome (GOLD analysis project Ga0194120, IMG submission 148642) | Freshwater microbial communities from Lake Tanganyika, Tanzania - TA2015019 Mahale Deep Cast 65m | ecosystem: Environmental > Aquatic > Freshwater > Lake | place: Tanzania: Lake... | reverse complement strand
CCTCACGTTGCGATCCCATTGGGTAGAGGAAGGGCCTGAGCAGCAATTCGGAAGTCAATTTATCGCATGGAACAGAGGACTGGAAGGAAGAATGCTAAAAGGCCCCTTCAAGGATAGCCGATACACGATGATCTACAAACAAGCCGAGAGGGGGCGTCAAGGAGATTACCTTTTTCAATACCTGCGCATGCCGTGGCCATTGCATCAACGCAAAGGATTGGACCAGGGAATGAGCGGATATTTACAGATTGCCCATGGGTATTCCACTGCTCACCAACAAACTTGGGTTATCGCGTATAACCTGTTGTGGAAAAGGGTATTTCGAACCCATGCTGATTTGAAGATTGGTCAAACCTGGGCCATCGCTGGGCCGGAAGGAGAGCGTGTTACGGTCCGTGAAGATCAAAGTTTCGGGACAGGCTGGTGGACCGGCTCATCCGGGCAATACCGATTTACAGCGTCTTTGCAAGGCCGTTCCGGTGGGAATGGTTGGCGACTGTGGGTTCGGCGTATCGAAGATGAAGATCACATCCGATGGGAAAGCGGTTTGACATACTCCCAGCGTTGGAATGAAAACTGAATTATTCGGCAGTAGATAAATGGGTGGTATCGCTCAAAGGCCCGGGTCCCCATCCGGCTCTGGTTGAAAATTCACCTTGCCAATAATTTTCGAGGAGTTGCACAATCATGCCTTCCTTAAGGCCTAATTTGCTGTTATGCAATTTACCGAAATCTGCTTGCTTCATGACCCAAAGAAACAAGCGCAAGGCAGGAGCAATCACGTCGGCCCGGTCTTCATTTAGCCCGTATTGCTCAGCCCTTTGGACTGGACTCATCGGGAGCAATTGTTCATACAGTTTCTCCAATTGCTTGTAGGAACATGGCTCGCCTTTGCCAGGACGTAACAAATCGAATACCTTGTTAATGTTTCCCCCACTCCCCCAAAAAGCCGAAGGTTTGAATGGGAGTAATTCTCCTTTCACAAAATCTTTGAAGGCTTTCCAATCATTTTCGCGGTCTGTTTTGTCCAAAAGACGAACGGCGCCCAGGGCGAAGGATTTACTTAGGATGGAGCGTTGACCTTGGATCAAAGAAATCTCGGTGGAACCACCACCAACGTCCATCAAAACCAATTGGTCCTCGGGGCCTGCCAAGGAACGGTGAGCTTTGTAGATTAACTCGGCCTCCCTTGATCCGCTAATGAGTTCCATCGCAATTCCAGCATCACGATGAATCGCTTCGATAATTTCGGAGCCATTGCTTGCCTCCCTCAAAGCAGAGGTCGCACAAGCCAAGGAATGATCGACCTCGTAGGCTTTGAGCAGGTAGCCAAAACCCTTCATCGTTTCCAGCAACTGTTGTCGACGAAGAGCGCCCACCTTTCCGGTTAAGAAAACGTCCTCTCCCAAACGGACCGGAACCCGAATGTATTCGATAGCCTTCCAATCAGGATTGGCGCCTTCATGGGCCAAAACCTTAACCACCAACAATCTAGCGGCATTGGATCCCAAATCAATGGCGGCTAACTTCAACTCTCCAAATTAAGATCACGAAGGTAATCATAAAATGCGGCCTGGGCCCTCACCGGATTGCCAGAACCTTGTGAGGAATCCTGCTCGGGGACTCTTCGACGATTTGCCTGAGGCCCGTTCAGGTAACGGGATTGCGTACAATCGGACCATTGAATTTCCATGAGGTTTAGCATTTCTTGTTGGAGCAAAGTGCTTTCCAACGGAAAGGCCAATTCCACACGGTGATCCATGTTACGCCCCATCCAATCTGCCGAGGACAAATACAACCTTGTCTTCCCCCCATGCCCAAAGGCATAAACCCTGGAATGCTCCAAGTAACGATCAATGATGGAGATAATCTGTATGTGCTCACTCAATTGAAGAACACCTGGAATTAGACTGCAAATGCCCCGAACAATGCAACGAATCTGAACACCAGCTTGGGACGCTCGATACAAGGCAGCAATCAGCGCTTCATCCACCAAGGAGTTGAGCTTAAGAAAAATCCATGCAGGCTGACCTCGTTTGGCCTCCTGAATTTCGTAATCAATCAAGGAGAGCAAAGGTTGGCGCAAAAAATAGGGAGCCACCAACAAATGCCGGTAGGAATAATGAAAATGACCTTTATCCAACGACTTGAAGAGTCTTGCGGCCTCCGCAGTGATTGATGGCGAACAGGTGAATAAGCCATCATCCGCATAGACTTTGGCCGTTTGCGCATTGTAGTTCCCCGTGCTCAGGTGGGCATAACGAACATCTTTGGCTTTTTCGCGCCGGGTCACAAGGCATAATTTACAATGCACTTTCATGCCTTCATAACCGTACAAAACCTCCGCTCCTGCTTCTTTTAACTTTTCGGCCCAGAAAATGTTATTTTCTTCATCAAAGCGTGCCTGGATTTCGACCACCGCACGCACTTTCTTACCATTAAGTGCCGCCGTGATCAAGGAACGAGCCACCGAAGACACCGGAGCCAAACGATACAAGGTGATCTCAATGGAGCGTACCTTTGGGTCCAAAGCAGCCTCTCGCAGAAATTGTAGAACGGTATTATAGGAATGGTAAGGGTGATGCACCAACCTATCGGCAACACGTATAGCCTTGAATAAATTCTGCTGCTCCGACCATAGGCCTGGGGAGCAAGATGACCAAACGGGATACTGCAGGTCAGGCCTTCCATGCAATGGAAATTGCCTCAAATCCCTGAAATTATGGTATCGCCCTCCCGCAAACAAGTCAGCGGATTTGACAGAGAATTTACGAACCAAGGCCTTGAGCAGGTCCTGGGGCATGGCCTGATCATAAAGAAAGCGGACAGGATCCCCTTTGCCTCTTTTGCGTAACCCAGCCCGCATTTTATCCAAGATGTTTTGTCCCAAATCATGCTCCAAATCCAGTTCTTGATCACGGGTTATTTTGATCGTGTATCCATGAACTTTAGCCGGGGCAAGTGCCCGAAAAATATCTCTCCAATGAAGCCGAACGATATCGTCCAGGAAGATCACATACTGCCTTCCATTGAATTCCCCCAATGCAAAAAAACGCTGGGTGTAGCGAACCGGAATTTCCAAAATCGCATGCTGGGTGCCTGATGATTTTCGCTCATATTCCAATCGAACTGCGAAATAGAGGTAGGCATCTCGCAGTCTTAACTTCCTTGTTTTGGAATTAAGCAGAATAGGATTAAGATAGGGCTGTACCTTGGATTGAAAAATTTCATCGACCTTGGGCAACAGCACTGGGGGAATCGTCTGCTCGTCACAAAGTATGAATCCACTATCTTCCAACTTTGGGCGAATTTGATGCTGAAACAAAGCCTCAAATCGATCCTGCAGTTCTTGGGCCTTGAGGTGGATTTGGGTCAATACCTGCTTTGGGTGAAAATCCAATTTCCTTAAGGAGGCCGCCCCAAGTTGTATAAGGCGGTATTGGTTGGCCACCCGCACCCTAAAGAACTCGTCCATATTGGACGAAAAAATGGACATGAAATTCAAGCGTTCGCCCAGGGGAGTATCGGGATGCTCCGCTTCTTGAAGGACCCTTTCGTTGAAGTCCAGCCATGACATTTCCCTGTTGTAAAGCTCAATGCGACGGCCTTGGTAAAACTTGCGAATCACCATCGGTTGAGCTTCGCTAACGGATTGAGGTGCTTGCCTCTTGGAGCCGAAGGAAGGAAAATGCGGGTCATTCATGCGCTTGGATCGAAATTTTTAGCTGGTTCACGCTCAATTGCATCACCATGAACGGTCAATAATAATTCCCTTTGCCTGTTTGTGACGTTATTTTACGTAAAATTAACAAACTCCTCTTTCATGCAAAACTTAGGTTGGCTGTTGGTCTGCACCGCTTTTCTTGGCCATGCAGTCCCTCTGAAGGTTACCGCTCAAAATCGCAGCAAACCGAAGGGCCTCGACCTGTGTATCGCTCATTACAATTTGGAGAACCTGTTTGACACCCTCAACGATGTCAAAGTCAACGACGAAGATTTCCTCCCCCAGTCAGAATTGGCCTGGAATTCCGTGCGCTATTATACCAAATTGGGGAAATTGGCCAGGGTCATCGCTGGCCTTAACCAAGGCAATGTGCCTGATTTGGTGGGACTTTGTGAAATGGAAAACGAAGGCGTTCTCAAAGATCTGTTGCGACAACCTGAATTGCGTCGCAGCCCTTTAACCTATTTGCATTGCCCCTCGAACGATTCCCGCGGAATCGATGTTGCCCTTTTTTACCACAAATCGCACTTCAAGCCCATTGCACGCCAAGACCTCACAGTAGATTTACCTGGAGATACAGCCTCACCCACCCGTAAAATTCTCTTGGTCTCTGGCAAAATACCCAGCGGCGATACCCTTCATATCCTTGTCAATCATTGGCCGTCGCGTCGAGGAGGCCTGGAGAAATCGGCCCCCAACCGATATGCTGCAGCGCGTTGCCTTCGCAAAGCCGTGGATAGCCTCTTTGCCCTGTACGGTGGGCCCAACCGCTGTTCCATCATCATCACTGGAGACTTCAACGATACCCCACAGGATGCCAGTATTCGTTTGGTGCTGGGGGCAGATTCCACAGCTTCCAGGGGATTATATCACCCCTTTAGCGGCCGGGAGGGAGGGTCGTATTGCTTCCAGGATCGCTGGGAATGGCTAGACCAAATCATCCTAAGCCGTTCGCTGTTACCGAGTAACACTTCTCAAAACCACTACATCATCGGGTCAGCCCAAGCGTCCAAGGATGAATCCATGGTGCAGCAAGAAGGCAAATTCAAAGGATACCCTTACAAGACCTATGCGGGCAATCGTTATCTTGGTGGGCCTAGCGACCATCTGCCGGTACTTCTTCGAATACGTTGTCCTCGTTGCCCTTAGTTCTGCCAAATTGCCATGCCCAACCCAAATACCCTCGCCTCGAACTCGCCAAGCCTGAACAGGGCCTGGTTTGAATCATGGTTCGACAGTCCCTACTACGAAGAGATCTACGATCATCGCGACCTATCAGAGGCCAAAGAATTCATCCTCCGATTAACCACAAAGCTAGCTTTACCTATCACCGCTCAAATTCTTGATTTGGGTTGCGGTTGGGGTCGGCATACTCGTTCCTTTGCAGAGTTAGGCTATACCACGACCGGTCTGGATTTATCGCCGCGGCTAATCGCCAAAGCTCAAGAGAATTTTATCCAACCCAACAACCCTATCTCTGAGCGTATGAAGTTCTGTATCGGGGATATGCGTGATTTTCAATTGAATACGAATTTTGATGCTATTGTAAATCTCTTTACCTCGTTTGGCTATTTCGATGATAAGAACCAAGATTTGAAAGTTCTTGGCAATGCACATCGCCACCTGAAAGAAGATGGTTATTTGGTGCTGGACTTTTTTAACAAAGAGTTTGTTGTAAGTCAAATCAACGAATCCGAATATCGTTACGGGCCAAAATTTGACGTCAAAATAAGTCGTACATTAGCAGACGGGTATATTCTCAAATCCATTGAAATTATTCAACAAAAGTCGGGGGCGATCACCGAGGTCTACGTAGAAAAAGTTCGTTGTTATAGCCCCGAAGAACTTCAATCCATGCTGAAATCAAGCGGTTTCGAAGTACTCCAACATTGGGGTGACTACCAATTATCGCCAGCTGGGCAAGGCAGTCCCCGCTGCATCTTTCTGGCGCGTAAATCCTAAGACAATTCCCTTGAACCTTCTCCCAAAATCAGATGCGGTCATGAGTGCCCTTCGATTGGTCGCGTTACCATGGGTGGGATTTATCACGGCCCTTTATATCCTTCGACAGATCGGCTGGTTAATGGCCCCTCCAGATTGGGAGCTGTACCTCTTTCGTGCGGTTAACCAATCCTCTTTACCCTCTTGGATGAACACCTTGGCTATTCTCGCCAGAAATCCATGGACCTGGACGCCTTTGTATTTGGGTATTCTGGCTTGGTTGCTCTTCCAACCAATTCCTAAGGTTTGGCAAATTGTCTTTCTTCTTCTTTTGGCAGTAACCCTCAGCGATCAAATGTCTGCGTCGGTGATCAAGCCCTGGGCTATGCGCCTTCGCCCATGCCGCTACCCTGAAACCGCCTCTGATTGCCGTTTGCTTGTACAGTGCGGCAGTGGATTCAGTTTTATTTCCTCCCATGCCAGTAATCACTTTGCGCTTGCATGGACCCTGGGCTTGATCATGCTCCGGCGGTGGAAAAGTACGGGGCTTATCGTTGGAAGCTTATGGGCAAGTTTGGTGAGTTGGTCGCAAATGAGAGTAGGCGTTCATTTTCCTTTGGATATTGTTTTTGGGGCTTTTCTCGGTATCCTTATTGCGTTAAGTTTATGGCTTGTTTTAAACAAAGTTGACGGTTCAACCAAGCCCGCCCTACCATCCTGATCCCAAATACAATCCCCATGTTGATAACAGGTCTGGCCTTATTGCTATCCGGACTCTTGGGTGGCCTCTTAGCCCGCACTTACCAAGGAGCTATGGACCGTTTGAGGTTCCGATGGATGCTCACCTTCTGTGGGGGCTTGCTCTTCAGCACAGCCATTCTGCATTTACTTCCAGAGGTACTCGCTTACGGACACCCTACCGAAAACCTCTGGCTGCTAAGTGGTTTCTTCCTTCAGTTCATTCTCGAAAAATTTTCTGCAGGAATAGAACATGGACATCTTCATCATGAAGCCAATCATCACTGCGATCATCCCTTGCATGAAGACCTCCATCAACCCCTCCACGGAGAAACACCGCACGATGAAATACGCCACGAAGGAGTGTTGCACATAGGAGCGATGCATGACGGATCTCCGTATGCTGGTCCACACAATCCACTACAAGCAACCAGCTCACGCTTAACCAAAGACAAAAATCCCTTGCAGTCTTCAAAATTAACCCGAGCAAGCTCCTGGGGTTTAATGATCAGTCTTAGCATCCACGGATTAATCGAGGGAATCCCCGTATCGCCTGCAAGCGATTACATAGACAGTCCTCTAGCGTGGTCGCCACTCCTGCTGGGCATTCTTCTTCACAAGGCCCCAACAACCTTTGCTCTTGCTGCATTGCTCCTTCGTCAGAAGGCAACACCCCTCCTATTATGGTCGGCAGTCCTTTGGGTATCTTGCTGTACTCCCTTTGGCTTATGGATCGGTCATAGCCTCGGACATACAAGCAATGGCAATCGGGAAATACTTCACGCTTTGATGGCCCTCGCTACAGGATCATTCCTTCAAATAGCTTCTACCATCCTTTTCGAAAGCAGTAACAACCACAAGTTCAGTTGGTTTCAACTGAGTGGTGCCCTACTAGGGGCTTACCTTGCCTATTTCATGGGCCACTGAACATTGCAAACCGTGAATTATATTGCTATTTCAAATCAATACGATGTTTGACAAAACCACATTATCCGGCAAGCACATCCTCGTGACTGGAGGAGGTTCTGGACTAGGGCTCGCTATGGCTAAGCGATTTCATGAACTTGGTGCCAAGGTTGCCATTTGTGGCAGAACCGAGTCTAAACTTATTGACGCTTGCAACCTCATTGGAGATGGTAGTCTTTATTACGTTTGCGATGTGCGTGAAGCCGCAAATGTTGCCTCCATGTTCGATTACTTGAACGAAACATGGGGACAAATAGATGGACTTGTCAACAATGCCGCAGGGAATTTTCTAACAGCTTCAGAAGATCTTAGCCCAAACGCCTTTTCCTCGGTGGTGGATATCGTCCTCAAAGGGACATTCAATTGCACCCTAGAATTTGGAAATCGGATAATTAGTAAATTAAGCACGGAATCCAATACCGGCGCGAAAACCGGAAATTCACCTATCCACGGCAACATCCTCAACATTGTCACCACCTATACCGAGACCGGTTCATCCTTTGTCCTCCCATCGGCCTGTGCCAAGGCAGGGGTTCTTGCGATGACCAACAGTCTTGCAGTCGAATGGTCAACCTACGGGATCCGTCTCAATGCGATAGCGCCTGGTCCATTTCCAACTGAGGGGGCATGGTCACGGCTTATGCCGGACCCATCCGTCGAGGAAGCCTACCAAAGGGGAATTCCATTAGGCCGTTACGGTGTCCCTTTTGAACTCGCCAATCTCGCATCTTTCCTGATGAGTCCAATGGCAGACTACATTCAAGGAGGATGCATTACCATCGATGGAGGAGAACGCCTAATGGCCGGACAATTTAACCGCTTTGTGGAATGGATGCCCAGACCCATGATTAAACAAGCCCTTGGAGCCATGAAGCGTTCCAAGAAATAAATAAGATATTCAAAGGGCATACATAATTTTCTTGCAAACAATCCAACAAATTAGATACCAGAAAATTAAATTCTACTTATCGCCAACCCTCATCAAACAAAAAAGGCCCGCTAATGCGGGCCTTTTGTCTAGGTATAGAGATTGCTTTAACGATTGAGAACTAATCGATGTGATTCAATGCCATTGGATGTCTTTACGTTTAAGGTATAAATTCCAACAGAGAAGCTAGTAAGATCGATTTCTTTAATGGGTTGTGTTGAATTGAACACCACACGACCGAACATATCGACTACTTCTAAAGTGGTGAAATCACCACTCACATTAAACAGACCTTTGCTTGGATTCGGATAAACCATAAAAGCACTACTTGAGTTGCCTTTAATCAATCCTATCCGAGGCGCACTTAACGTAAGACCGGATAAAACTTCACCAGAAGAGGTTGCAAACTCAGTCTCATATCCGAGTTCTAAAGAACCAGAAGCAATACCACGGCAATTTAAAGTTAGAACGACGTCTCCTTCCTTCAAATTAACAGAGTTAAGAGATGACCAAGCCAAACGCAATACATTACCATGTTGCTTCCAGACAACAGGATCAGAAACGCTATTTGGCATGAGGACATCAGAAACTTCAATTCCCTCAGGAATACTAATTACAAGGGAAATTGCACCAACTGCCGCATTAAAGTTGCTGAACAATGGAACGCTGTAAATTTGATTATTTGGTGTTACAGCTCCCTGTACATTCAATGGAGTGAAAATAAATCGTGGCGCGAAGAAATCACGAGAACCATTAACATCCCCGGTATTAAGGGCTTGAATATTTCTGGTCACAACAGCAGTATTAAACAAAATATTTGGAACAGAGTAAACCCAATCTCCCACCGGGAAAGAATTAGTAAGACCCGCAAATCGACGTTGAATAGACAGAAAGTCAGTAACGTTAAGGGCTCCATCGTTGTTCACATCACCAGCCGTATAATTAATACCAGTAAGAGGAGCACAAGTTCCTAAAATATGACATCTAACATTGATCGCATCGGTTGCATTGGCACCTAACCAAGCAGGCGAGACACTACTGCTGTAGGTAAGAGGATAAGTCTGACCTGATGTGAGATTATTGCCACACAATATGTAGTTACCGGCAGAATTGGTGGTGGCAGAATTTCCGTTTAGAGTCAAAGCGACACCTGAAAGTGCTGTACCAGCGGTGTTCGCATAAGAAACCTTCCCACGTACCCCTTTACAAAGTTTCAAATCTGTGGAGGCGCCAACAAACTGAACATTAGGGATAACCGTGGCATTCGTCAAGGCTAACTCGTTATTCCCTGTAAATTGATTATTGAAAAATACCGAAGCAGGACCCGAATTACAAGAGGTATTGAACTGTAAATCGAACAACTTAGTATCCTTATTACAAATATCTATACCAAGACTAGATGACCAAGCTATTCGAATTGAAGAAGGAGCCTGTATACTGTAACTAAGTTCAGTTAGAGGTATAGAAGAAATTAGGTTGGTCAAATATGGAGTTCCCGTGGTAGGTGTGAGTCGAGAATCATCATAATCAATCACCAACGAAAAAGCGCCCAAACGATTCGACAAGGTGTTTCCTGCATAATTCCTTAGGTTGACTCCAACCGTAACAATATTTTCCATACATGTGTCTGTTGCAGGAATATCAAGGGTCACCGCGGTTCTGGTGGCTAGACTAGGACAATTAGCGTTTTGAACAGAAATCGTAAACGACTGTGTAGTAATATTGCCACTGGCATCTCTAGCCGTATAAGTATAGGTTACAGGGCTACCTGCAGTATAAGTACGACAAGCATCATACACAGGAACAGACGTTAGCACAGGAACACCACAATTATCTGTGGCGGAGGCATTCCATGTGTAATTAGCGGAACAAGTGTTTCCATAACCAGGTACCGAAACCGTGCCTGTTGGAAGACCTGCAATATCGGGAGGAAGATTGTCGACTACTGTCACATTGCACGTAGCAGATGCAGAATTTGCACCATCACTCACGGTTAAAGTAGCAATATTAAGGCCGAGATTACTACAATTGAATGTGTTAGGAGTAACCGTGTAAGTCAAGAGACCAGATGCCACACAATTGTCAAAGGAGCCATTGTTAACATTGGCTGGTAACAAAACGGCCGTTCCAGAAGCATTTAAGAATAAGGTATGAGGCCTAGTGATCACAGTGGGGGGTAATAAGTCTTGAACTGTAACGATACAAGTTGCGGTAGCCACATTATTACTAGAATCCCTGACACTAATCACTGCTGGATAAGTACCCGGTGCTGAGAAACTGCTTGGTGTGATGGTGGGATTAAGTAGCGGAACAGTACTAGGGTGGCAATTATCAGTAAATGTAACATAGGTGAGTACCTGAGCAGGTGTGATTGTAGCTAAGCATGCAGAATTAACTTGAATAGTAGGATTACTCACACTGATTGTAGGAGGAGTTTGATCAAAGGCGCGAACACGAATAGGGTTACTCCATGCAGTTCCGCAACCAGTGGTTGTAAAGGCCGGTGAGGCAAAATCTTGCGCAATAATTCTGTAATATTTGTCATGATTAACCCAAATAGTGCCTAAGGATGTGTTCGGAGTTGGAAGCAACTCTTTATTTAGAATATTGCTCCAAGGACCTGTAGGAGTAGAACTAACCTGGAATGTATACCGGAAATTATTGTAACCACCAGTTGATGCAGAAGCGGTCAAGTTGACACTGCTTCCCGGACATATATCTATAAACGAAACTGTGAATTCTGGGGCTACCAAAGCTTGAAAGACATTGATAGTTTGAGTATTGGTGCTCACCAAAGAATTGGCACAGGATGGGCTACCCAAATCAGTGGTCAAAATTCTGAAGGTTGTGCTTACTTGCAACGGAGCAGGAGTAAAATTTAAGGTATTTGCTCCAACACCAACTGCGTTAATCCAAATTGCAGAGCCAGCAACTTGGGATTGCCATTGATATCGATAGGGACCTGTTCCCCCTGATGCGGATGAGGCGATGAGCGGAGTGGGTATGGTGTTAATGCACAACGTAGGATTGGGTGGTCCTGTAGTGATTACATTTGAGCGAACGAATGGAGCTCTATAGGTGATTGTGTAGGTAACTACGGCTTGTTTTCCCGTACAAATCCCTGACATTCTGGTTGCGGTTAAAGTTAAAGTAACATTTGTTCCTTGATCACCAGGTCCTGGATTGTAAGTAGGTGTGAGCGAATTTGGTAGAATTAGGCTACCGGTACCGTTATGGGTCCAAACATAATTGACGTCTGATGCAGTAAAATTAGGCGCCAAGGTGGCGACAGCTGCAGAATTTCGACCTGTAGCGGGAACCGTGAAAGGTTGACCCGCACAGAGATTGACTTGATTGTTTAAATTACGAGGATAGAAACTGAAGTCTACCACAGTATCCCTGCGGGTAATTGAACCTGTACCTGAGGTATTAATGAATCCATTTCTAAAGGCTATAGCTTCACCAGATCTCACCCTAATGGAATATGATAAACCAGGTGATAAATTAATAGGTGTCCCATTAATTTCAAAGGATTGTACCAAACCACTCAGGCCTGTTGGGGTGGTAGCAGAATAATTGGAAGACCCAGAAACAAGCCACCCAGTCCTCAAACTAAAGGTGACAATCCCATCGGATGGAATAATACCTGCGCCAAGACTGTAGGAAACAAATGCGGAACTCCCTACCGATGCTGGAGCCGTTGTCATCGTAACCGTGGTGGCTGTGGTATTGGTAATGGTTCCAGAAATGCTTGGAGCTGCAATCCAATTATGAGCTAATTGATTTTCAAAACCGAGTGATCGTTGCAAGGACACGAATGGCTGGTCATCTATCCAAGAAATAGTTACCACATTACTAATTGCTCGCAGATTTGGACACGTAACGCCATTGACGGTAAAAGTAGAAGTTCTACGAAAGAACAAAGTTGTTGCAATAGTTGGACTTGGTGAATTATAGGTTGCCGTTGTTGCTCCTGAGATAGGATTCCACACAATACCATCCACAGAAGTCTGCCACTGATATTCTACAGTACCAGTACCAGATGCACCACTAACAGAAGCTATCTCTACGGGTGATTCCCAACAAGCATCAGTGACTGCTGGAGTTAACGAGCCACCAGGATTAGCCGAAATCACACCTGGATAAACCTGCGGAAGAACGTTTAAACTGAAATTGGGGGTAGAACTGTAAACAGCACCACAATTATTCAAAGAAATATCTGTGGCTTTAACTCTGAATAAAGTGATGGCCGTCGCTGTGGTTATGTTCGTCGCTGTGGTTGTATAAGTCAAACTTGTAGCTCCAACAATGTCTGACCAGGTGACACCCAAATCAAAACTCCTTTCCCATTGATATACGAAATTATTCCCTCCACCTGATGCTGCACTTGCAATGAGAGTGACATTGGAGTTATAACAAACTGTATTAGACCCGCCCCCTGAAATCGAAATATTGGGAACCTGAATTGCAGGAAGAACGTTAAAACAAGTAGGATTACTTGCCATTTCCACATTGTCACTGCGGATGGCTAAAACTCGCACACAATATTGGCCGCTCAGGGTCAATCGAAGGGAATTTAAAGTGGCCCCAGTTCCGTCGGGAACATCTTGCCAGACCGTTGAATTTGGGAGAAGTTGCTGCCATTTATAACTGGTGACAGTCACCAAAGGAGGTAATTGAGAGGTGGGACAAGGTATTACCGTGAGTGGGGGTATAAACGAATTATGGCAAAGCACTGTTTGGCCAGAAAGGTTATTAATTCCAGGTACGCATGGACAGGCGGTTACATTCACAGTGTAGTTGGCTACTAGGGTAGAGCCGCATCCATAAGGATTACCCACTAAGGTAATCGTATGGACCCCAACACCTGCCAAACTAGGACTAAATACTCCGGTTGTTGGATTCACGCCAGGACCCGAAAACGAAAAATTAGAGATGTGTGAAAGCGCAGGCCAAGTGCACAATTCAAATGAAGGACTACACGACGAGATTGTGGTAGGATTTGCAAAACAAAAACGGATAGCTGTCCCTATACTCGCTGTATTTCCCGCCTGCGGTATGAAGGAAAAAGAGCCTGAATTGCCCTCTTGTGAAACAACCATCATTAGGTAAAATTGATTGGCTGCAACGTTGTTTAAGGCGATATTATCAAGAAGGATAGGGTTGTTGGAACAAAAAGCACGATTGGCGGGAACCAATGCAGAAAGTCCCGGATTAGGATTGTTGAAAGGTCCGTAAACGATTACATCCAAGTTAGCATTGGATGTGGGAGTCATTTGCCACCGAATATTACCGGGAGTAATAATTTGAAACCTGAACCAATGCGGATTTTTGGTTGAATTGAGGCAACCACTGTCCAAACCCGGAATGTTGTAAAACGAGTTGGATGTATTGAGGGGATACGATCCGGAACCAACATTGCAAATGAACAACGCATCTTCATAGGTGGCGTTGGATGCCTGAGCCAATGTCTTTTGAGGAGCAATGAATAACCATGCAATGCTCAAGAAGGCAATTGTGATTCGAGTAAGAAATGACATTAGGATTTAGATTTAGGGTTAAATTGATTAGGGGCAAAAATATGAGGAAAATAACGTGATTAGTCTATTGTTTTCAAAAACAATTTGCAATAAAAACAATTTGCAATAAAAAAATAAAAAAAGTTTTATAAAAAACACCATATAAGTTTATTATAAAATAATAATTTCATATATCAAGTGATTTAATTTCTGGTTTTTACTGAATGTCCAGTATATTAGACGCTGTTGCGAGGGTTGTTTTGCCCCTGACTCGATTACTTGCTAAAAACTAGATAATTTACTGATTCGGGCGGTTTTCACTCCTATTTTGGTTTTGATGTACAGAAAATAGTTACCATTTTCAATTAAAGTGACGTCAATCCGATTAAGGTCGGAGAACTTTCCAACGGCCACCGTTCTTCCCGTAAGATCAATTACAAAATAATCACCCAATCCTAAAGCATCTTGGAGATTTTCTCTTAACCAGTAGATATCAGGGGGAAGTAACGGCAACTCATTCATTTCAATGATATTTGGATATTGGTAATCTTGATCATGAGTCGACAAAAATTCACTTGAAAACGTCCACTCAGCTCTACAAAAGTCGATGCATGGATTGGGAACAACCCGTAATTTATAGTGATTAAACCCCTGTTTTGTTACTAAAGAGGGTATTTCGAGGGTTGAGACTGGGTTTTGACCTTTGAGCCATTGGTAGGCCTCTTGAAATTCCCTGCGCCAAAACCATTCGGCGTGTTGGCCGTCCGATCGAACCACCGTTTGCACCTGAGATGCAGGAAACCCCGCCAACAGGAGTTGATCCTTGAGTTGGTTAAGTTGAGGCAACATGCTGCTGCTTTCCAAAGCCCCGGCCATCAAATAGAAACGTACCGGCATACGATACCCTTCTTGCAAGGGCTGTTGCATAATGCGGGCATCAAACCATAGGCTGGGGCTGAATACCCCGACCCTGGAGAAAACCTCCTGGTATTTCGTTGCACCGTATTGCGAAATCAGCCCACCCATGCTGGATCCCCATATCCAAGTGCCGTTTCGGGTACTGTCGGTTCGGTACCTGGCATCGATATAGGGTTTTAGTGTTTGAACAATGAATTGCAAATAAGCATCCCCTTGACCACCACCGTATTGTGGATGAACCCAGGGACTGTATTCGTTGATCCGTTGAGATCCCCCATTTTCGATTCCCACCACGATGGCACCTTGATCCCCCAAACCGTGAAGACGGGTAAGGCATTCGTCCACTTCCCATTCCCCCGCAAAGGAGGTAGCCGCATTGAAGAGGTTTTGACCATCTTGCATATAGATCACGGGGTATCGCTGGGACGAGGATGTTGCATAATCCACAGGCAAATAGAGCCATATCCGACGGTATCGGTTCAGGGTGGGCATCCAGAAGGTATCGGTCAGCAAAGAGACCTGAGCGTTGGCGGTTCCCCCTCCCCCTCCGGAGCTACTGTGCAAATCTTCCCAACTGAGGATTTTGAGCCGTAGCGTATCCCCATTCCCGAACGTATAGGTCCGGTTAGGGCGGAAGGCCCCCGAGGCATTCCCTTCCACGGAGGCCCAAGTTCCGCGGGTGAATTTGAAAGATACCGTACCAGATCCTGCCGGCAGAGTGATCCTCCGGGTTGAATCCGGCATGAGACTGAGCTGATGAGCAAATGATCCCGGATTCCATTGATTAAAGGTTCCGGCAATGAACACCTGGGCCCCAGCAGGGGTATAGGAAGGAACAGAGTCCACAATAATGGTGACCTGCCCTCGCAACGGGGCCCAAGGCAAAGCGGTAGCGAATGCCGACCAAAGCAAAAAACACCGAATGAACATCGCGTAAAGTTAGGGAGTGAACCCTAACCGCCTGTGTACAACATATTGCATCCCCTGGCTTCTGCACCTTCTAATCGCCCCAACAATTCCAAGGTTCCATCCGGCAAAATGCGCCCCCTATCGGAGGTTTGAATAAAGGCTAGGCTGTAATAGTTAGAGGTATCCACGATATTGATTCCACCGCGTGCACCGGCGCTTTCCCATTCCAGCGGATTATCGGATCGATAGATACCGATTCCCACCGAGGCTGGAAACACGAAGCCCTCCAAAACCGAACCTTCGATACGGTATGCCTGAGATCCTAGTTCGGTCATACCGTATTCACTGCTTAGGCGTAGCCCTACCGAGTCCTTGGTTTGCAAACGAAGCCAATCCCTGAAGCCCTCCGGCGTCCAGTCTTGTTCCATGCCTTTGGTTCCGCCAGTTTCGATCAAGATATCCCCAGGCCGTACTTGCCAAGACCTACCCTTCCACTGCGGATCACCAAACCAATCCTTCAACGCATGCGGGATTCCCCAAACCAAGGTGGATCTCCCCTCCTGGCCAGCCAATGCCCACTGCTCCATCAAGGCCCCGTAATCTCTTCGGTAAAAGGCTCCAAATTGAAAGTCCCCATGATCCATGAAATATTGTAACATTGCTAACAGCGAAGACTCCTCGCGTTCCATGTAGGAAGGCAAAAGAGCCAACAACGAACAATTTTGGAAATTTCCAAGGCAATGAACCGCATGCCGCAGAGCCCTGGCCATCACATCGGCTTCGTAGGCCATCCAATGCCTCGAACGCTGAGGTTCCTCGGAAGATTCCCCTTGAAGCGCCTTGGACTGAGCTCCGGTTCCGCTGCTTCGGAACAACGTGCTTGGTTTGGGGACCCCCCAATAGAGCTCTTCGTGCTTGAAGGCCTCCACCGGCATGAACACCAATTGATCCGGATACCGAATGGATTCTGCATGAGGGCGAACGGCATTCACCCAACGGCCAAAGGAAGGCAGGGCCTCACGCTGACGATGAAACAGCTCCATGACCCCGGCGGTTTGCTCATCGGTCCATGGCCTGCCTTGCTTCACTAGTCCGCCTCCCAAAACCGCGTGGCAGGATAGCCCCCTGTCAACAGCCGAACGGGCAGCCGTTTCCCCTTGGGGTTCATCCCAAAGGCTCCAAAATTGAAGCATCTCCGCTCTCCTGCTGTCCACGGTTGCCTGGGGTTCGTCGATTTTGCTTAAAAGTACTAAACCCCTGATAAGCGCTACGCATTTGGAATAAATTTGCTTCATGATGCAGCAACCTCAAGGACCAAGGCATGCAAGGCTAATCAGAGCCTTGGGCGTCCTCGTGACCTTGGTCTTGATGACCGGCTGCGATTTACTTTTTATCCCACAGATTTTCCCTCCCCAAATGGATCTCGTCGCCCCTTCGGATACCCTATGGCTCAGGTCAGGGCGGGATACCCTTCATCTGGAATTTCGAATTCGCGACGAGGACGGAGACTTGGGTCGCGATACGATGGACCAGACCAAAGACCTCTGGATGCTGGAAGTCCGCTACGGTAGCCCGGCCTTTGATTCCACCTATACCGAGTACATCATCCCCAACCTCACCCCCAAAGGGGCGGACAAACGATTGGATGCCTCCTTGAAAGTACAGGTAGTTCCCTTGACCCTGCGATCCGGATTGGCCGTGGATTCTTCGCAGTTTTATGTGGTCCTGCGCGACAGGGCCGGGAATTTCTGCCCGGTCATTGAATTGCCTCTGATTTATTTACGCCCTTGAAAACCCTTGGACAATGAACTTGCCCGGAAGCTTAAGGAAAATCGTTGTTACAGGATCCCTGAGCCTTTGGATTGCCCTGGCTTTGGCACGAGTCGCTCATGCCCAAAGCGGTGGACGCTCCATGTTTGGGCAAATGCAAGGCCACCTGGACCCGATCACCGCGAGCATGGGCGGTTATGCCCCGGTTTGGGGACCCTCTGGGCTCGGTACAGCCATGACCAATCCCGCCTTGCTGGAGGAGAGCGGCCCCCATGCTTGGTTTGTTGGATGGTCCTCAAGGCCTGCTGGCCTGCAACAAGGTGGTTTTGCGATGAGGCTTCCCTTCAAGGCCCTAAGCAATTGGCATGCCGCTGTTGGAACACAATTTACAGGAACCGGCTCCATGGCAGCTACCGACCCTTATGGTTCGGAGATCGGGCAAACCCAAGCCGGCGAAGCCGTGATCCAAGCCGGTCTAGGGCAGCGATTCAGCCCCAAGTTGAATTGGGGGGTGCAGACCCGCCTTGTTTCCTCCTATTTAGGGTCTTATTCCGCTTGGGGCGCTGGCTTGAGCATGGCCTTCCGCTATACAGATACCGCCCAAAAGTTGGGCCTATGTCTGCTCCTGCAGGACGCCAACATCATTTTGAAAGACTATGTGAATACCTCGGCTTCCTCCCGCTTTCCACCGATTCGAATGAGCCTCATCCTAAGCAACGAGTTGAAGCATCTCCCCTTGCGTTGGTCATTGGGCATGCAGCATCTCCAGAATTGGAATCTTCGCTACAACGATCCCAACGACCCGTACAAAACCGATAATTTGCTCTTGGGAGAAGATTCGGTAACCTCTTCCAATCCCTGGTCCGAGCGGGTTCAAGAAGCCTTCTTGCATTTGGTCTTCAATGCCGAACTCCGATTGGGCAAGGCCATCCGCCTCCGAGGTGGTTACAATGCCCTTCAACGGGCCGAATGGGCTTTCCCGGAACGCAGCGGCAGCAGCGGTTTTAGCTTCGGTATTGGCCTGGTCGGACGCCGATTCAGGATGGACTATGGCACCCATGCGCAAACCTTGGCAGGAAGGCAAAATTCGGTCGCCTTTGCTTGGAATTTTTATTAACACAATTATCCAAAACCATGAACCTCATCACAACATTAAACAAAAATTTCGGCCTCCTCCCCGGCTTGCCCCTTACAACCTTGCTTCTGCTTGGTTTAGGCTCCACCCCTGCATTGAAGGCAGCTTCCTCCATGGCAACTTCTTCGATGGTAAATCCCTCGAAGGACAGCCATCTTTCCATTTCGGTGGACTCCGTGCGTATCTACCAAATTTACATCCGTAACTTCAGCGCTCAGGGCAACCTGCAAGGGGTCATTGCCGGCCTGGATCGCATTCAAGGGCTTGGCTGCAACACCTTGTGGCTCATGCCGGTGCATCCGGTAGGCGTCGTGAACCGCAAAGGCACCTTTGGCTCCCCTTATTCCGTCCAAAACTACCGGCTCATCAATCCCGAATTTGGTACAGACCAAGACTTTAGTCAATTGGTGCGCGAATGCCATCGCCGTGGGATGCGGGTTATTCTGGATTGGGTGGCTAACCATACGGCCTTTGATCACCCATGGATTCAGCAAAACCCGAAGTGGTACACCCGTGATACGCAGGGACGAATCCTGCCCCCCAACGATGATTGGACCGATGTAGCGGACTTGAATTTTGATGAACCCGCCCTGCGCGATGCCATGATTCAAGAAATGGAATACTGGGTGAAGAACTTTGATATCGACGGATTCCGTTGCGATGTGGCCATGATGGTGCCCGCGGAGTGGTGGAAGGACTGCATGGCCCGCCTTCGTCGCCACAAGCCTTTGTTCATGCTGGCAGAAGCCAGCGGTCCTGAATTCTATACCATGGGATTCAACTCAACCTACGGTTGGGATTTTTACCATAAGCTCAAAGGCGCCTTCCAAGGCCAAAGCCTGTCCGCTTTGGATTCGGCCTGGGCCTCGGAAAATGCCCAAAGCCAAGGAGCCGCCCAAGGCCATAAGGGCCGTGTAATGCGCTTCGTGACCAACCATGATGAAACTTCTTGGGACGATGTTCCGGTCAAGGTCTTTGGGTCCACCGAGGCCAGCCTTGCGGCCTACGTCATCGC
>Ga0194120_10005115_pt1 | contig 19564 bp, 17 predicted proteins | sample TA2MahCa65mmetaG_FD_148642 | JGI IMG/M metagenome (GOLD analysis project Ga0194120, IMG submission 148642) | Freshwater microbial communities from Lake Tanganyika, Tanzania - TA2015019 Mahale Deep Cast 65m | ecosystem: Environmental > Aquatic > Freshwater > Lake | place: Tanzania: Lake... | reverse complement strand
GCGGCGAGCGCCGCCAAGTGCTTGCCGACCCGAACCGAGCCCGTGAAGGAGAGTTTCCGTACCGCGCCAGCCGCGAGCAGATGACGCGATATGCGATCCGGGACGCCGAACACGAGATTGACCACTCCGGGAGGAACGCCGGCGGCCTCGATCGCCTTGACCACTTCGATCGCGCCGCCGGGCGTCTCTTCCGCCGGTTTGAGTATGATCGCGCATCCCGCCGCCAGGGCCTCGGCTATCTTCCGGGCCGGAAAAATGACCGGCATGTTCCACGGCGCCACCGAAAAGACGACTCCGATGGGCTCGCGGATCGCCGTCTGCCGCACCCCGGGAAACCTCGAAGGGATGACGCGACCGTAGATGCGGCGCGCCTCTCCCGCGGACCAATCGAGGACGTCGCTCGCGACCATGACTTCGAACTTCGCGGCCGCAAGCGGCGCGCCCAACTCGGCGCTCAGAGTTTGGGCGATTTCGTCGGCGCGGGCGCGCAGGTTCCGGGCCGCAAGATGAAGGAGGGTCGCGCGCTCGACGGCCGGCATGGCCCGCCACCGCGCGAACCCGGCCCGGGCGGCGGAAAGGGCGGCGTCGAGATCCTTGGGCGAGGCGACGGGCAGTTGGCCGATGGTCTCTTCGGTGGCCGGATTGACGACGGGAATCGTTTCGCCATCGTGCCCCTGCCGCCATTCGCCGCCGATGTAAAGGTCAAGGCTCGGATACAACGTCAACCTCCATCCAAAATGACCAGCGCGTCCACGGCGATCGGCGCGTCTCCGACGACGATCATCGGATTGACGTCGATTTCGCGCACACTCGGGTGATCGATCGCGATGCGAGACATGGCGACCAGCATTCGCTCGATCTTGGCGCGATCGACCGGCGTCATGCCGCGAAATGCGCCGAGAACGGCTCTGCCTTTCAACTCATCGATCATGGCCCCTGCCTCGCTCCGGTCGAAAGGCGCGACACGAAAGGCGACATCGCCCAAGACCTCGGCGAAAATTCCGCCGAGCCCGAGGCTGACGCAAGGACCGAACTGCGCATCGCGAGTCATGCCGAGAATCAACTCGCGCTTTCCGACCGCCATTTCCTGAACCAGAACGGACCCGCCCGCCGGGACTTTCGGCATGATCTCGTCGAACGCAAGACCGACAGCCTTGGAATCGCGAAGACCAAGCAGAACCGCCCCGGCCTCGGTCTTATGCTGCAATTTCCAGTGACATCCCTTGACCGCGACCGGATAGCCCAATCGGTCCGCGGCGGCGATCGCTTCTTCGCGGCTTGACGCTTCGACCTCGCGCGTGACATCGATGCCGTAGGAGGCGAGAAGCCGCCTCGACTCCGATTCGGAGAGCGCCGTCTGGCCGTTTTTCCGGGCGGCTTCGATCAAGTCCCGACCGAGGCCGGCGCCCGGGGCCGCCGCCGCGCTCGATCCAGGCGGCCCTCGACGGTTCAGGAACGATCGATACTTGTGAAGAGCGGCCATGGTCTCGACCGCTTGGCGGACAGAGAGAAAATTGGGGACCCCGTTTGCCGATAACATCGGATAGCCCTTCTGAGCCACCGATAGAGCGCCGGTCCAGGCGACGATGACGGGCTTGGTCGCATCCCGCACCAGGGCCGAAATTTCCCGCCCATAGAACGAAGCGCGCGGTTCCGCGGCCATGGTGACGAGGAGCAACGCGCCGTCGATATAGGGCTCGTCGAGGACGGTGCGGACCGTGTCCTGGTAGCCGGTCGCGAAGGACCTGATCTGTCCGGTGACGTCGATCGGGTTGCGGAGCGATGCGAAAGGCGGCGTGAAGGCCCGGATCCGGGCCTTGGTCTCATCGGTCAATTCCGGCAATTCGAGGCCGACACGCGCGCATTCGTCGGCGGCGACGCCGCATATGCCGCCTGAGGCGGAGACGACGGCCATCCGCCGCCCGGTCGGCAGCTTGTCGTCGACCAAGGCGAAGGCCATCGCGACCGGAAACAGCATGGACGCGTCTTCGACTCGAACTAGCCCGAATTGCCGGCAAACCGCATCGAAGATGCGGTCGGACCCGGCAAGCGCCCCGGTATGCGACGCCGCCGCAGCCGCCCCCACTTCGGAAGCGCCGGTCTTGTAGACGACGATCGGCTTGCGCAAGCTTGTCGCCTTTTCCGCCGCCGCCAGAAACGCCTTGGCATCGCGCACGCCCTCGAGAAACAGGGCAATCACTTTCACTTCCGGACGATCGAGGAGATAGTCGATGTATTCGGCGGTATCGATGTCCGCCTCGTTGCCGGTGGAGATCCAGGCCGAAAACCCGATCCCCTCCTCCATGCCTCGTCCAAGCATGGAGCCGCCCAGGGCGCCGGACTGAGTAACGAAGGCAATCGGCCCCTTCTTGAAGGGATTGATCTGGCACACCATGGAAATGCTGGCGATCATATCCTCGCCGACGTTCACGAAGCCTGCCGTATTGGGCCCAACGATCCGCAGGCCACCGGCGCGCGCGCGCCGCAGGAGTTCGTCCTGCAGATCGGTGGCGCCGGTCTCGGCAAATCCCGACGTGAACACGACGGCCCCTTTGACGCCTTTCGCCACGCAGTCGTCGACGGCCTTGAGACAGGCCTCTACCGGCACCACGATCAAGGCAAGGTCGACAGCGTCCGGCACCTGTTCGAGCGTGGTATAGACCGCTCGCCCCGCAAGAACCCCGCCCCTCGGGTTGATCGGAAAGATTTTTCCCGAATATTGGTGGGCGATAAGATGGTCGAGAACCGCCGCTCCCAATTTCGGGGCGCCGGTCGCGGTCGCTCCTTCCGACGCCCCGATCACGGCTATCGAGCGGGGCCGAAAAAGCGGGTCGAGCGAGGCCTTGGTCATCAGGCTCCGCCTACTTCGCCGTCATGTTCCAATCGTAGGGGAACGGCATGGTGCCGTGCTTGAGCACCAGCGGAACGGCGTAGCGTTTGACCTCGCTGCTTGCCTCGACGTCGAGGATGCACAGCTTGCCCGATCTCAGCGCCTTCTCCAGCGCTGGCTTGAATTGATCCGGCTTCTCGACGCGGAAGACGGTGGCCCGCATGGCTTCGCCGATACGACCGATGTCCGGATTCCAAAGTTCCCCGGTTTTTTCGATCCTGTAGTGATCGCCGACGCCCCGCCCGAACTTCACCTTGGCTCCCTCGACCTCGGCTTGGATCGTCTTGTTGTTGAGCACGATGACGACGCCGGCGACGCCGTATTCGGTCGCGGTGGCGAGCGATAGACCGGTGTGAATGAAAGACTGGTCCCCGACCCAAACGAGGACGGGATGCTTCGGGCGTTCGAGCCCGGCGCCGACAACGCCCGGAGGCGCGAATCCCATCTGCCCGAATTGCTGGTTGTTGGTGGCGAACCAGGGATGGCGCAATTCGAAGAATGCCGGCATGAAATTCATGATGAACCCGGTGTCGCAGACCACAGAGGTCATGGGATCGACCGAGTTGACGACGTCGGATGCATCCTTGACCAGCCGGGCATAGTGCAACGGTGCGATGTCGGAGGTCGCGATCGGAGCGACCTCCGCGAGCCACTCACGTTTCCAATCGCCGATGGTCTTGAGCCAGGCGGCGGCGGATCGCTTGGCGGCCTTGCGCTTCCACGTTTTCGTCAGGGCGACCAGGGCCTTCCTTGCGTCGCTGACAATGCCGATCGCCGGCGGATAGACCCGCCCGATTTCGCCGGGATCGATGTCGACATGAATGAGTTTCTGGCGCCCGCCGAATTCGTAGAAGGACCAGCCGGCGGTGTTGAGATCGTTGAACCGCCCGCCGATCGCCAACATGACGTCGGCCTCTACGGCCGCGCGAACCCCATGCCCGGTTCCGGAACGATCGACCACGCCGAGACTAAGCGGGTGGTTTTCGGCCAAGCTGCCTTTGCCCCCGAACGTCGTCGCGACGGGGATTTGTGCCTCCTCGGCAAACTCCTTGAGCGCGTCCCAGGCCCGCGCGTTGCCGATTCCTGTGCCGACATAGATGACCGGGCGTTCGGCGCCGGCCAAGAGCTCGACCGCGGATTCGATCGCTTCCGAATCCGGTCCCGGTTGGTGCAGAGACGTGACGAACCCGGCTATGTCCGGCTCTTCCGCCTCGAATTGCGTGTTCTGAACGTCGAGCGGCATATAGACCACGACCGGGCCGGGACGTCCTGTGATCGCGGTCTTGTAGGCACGCATGACGGTCTGCAGCGCCGTGTCCGGCCGCATGGTCGTGACGGCGAGCTTGGTGATCGGCTTGAACATCTGCATGAACTCGTCGTCGCCGTATCGATAGACCTCCTGAATGCCGCCGCGCCCAAGCCACTTCGTCGGCCCCGAAGCCATGAGGCAGAGCATGGGGGTCGAGTCGTAGAACGCCTCGGCGATCCCCGGAATGGTGTTGAAATTGCCCGGGCCGACGGTGGTGCAAGTCACCGGAATCGGCAACGCGCGGCGCATGCGCCATTCGATATCCGCCATGTGAATGGCGTGGATTTCGTGCCGGGTCCTGATGCTCGTTATGCCCGCATCGTATTCGAGGGCATCGAGCAGGCCCCAATTGGCGTGGCCGTTGTACAGATAGTAGCGACGAGTCCCGATCTTCTTGAGGAAACGGGCAACCGCCTGAGCCGCCGTGATTCGAGCCATGTCATCCCCCTCCCGAATTGGGCGCAGTCCCTGTCGTGACCTGTGCCGGCGGCGATCCGCCATAGAGCACCTTCAGGATCCGAGGGCCTGAATTGAAGATACGGTGCTCGACGCAACCCGGCGGCATGAAAATGGAATCGCCGGCTTCGACCGGCTTTTCGACCAACTGCGTCTTGCCGATTTTCCATTGCATCGTCCCGACGCCCTCGACGATATAGTAGAACTCCTCGAAATCGGGAGCGTACTCGATCCGGGTCGAGCAGATGAGCTCGACCCCATGTCGATGAAACACGTGGGGAGCTTCTCCGGGCGGAACCACGGCCAAACCGACGAAGATCTTCCGGGCATCGACCGTCGACGGATACAGAAGCTTGAAGATCTTCCCGGCGCCATGCAGCGCATGGGGCTCTGCCTCGGCGGCCTTGACGATCTTGGGTTCGCTCATGGTGGACCAATCGCGCCGCAAAAGCCTGTTGCGGCCCCTCTCGATTTATTGTTACAGTGTCTATAACAAATCAGAGTGACGCGGGCAAGGCCGATCGACTTCCGTGCCGAGGGAACATGACGCAGTCTTCGAGCGCTTCGCTGCAGAATAGGCACGTGGTCGTGGTCGGCGGAACTTCCGGCATGGGTTTGGCCATCGCCCGAGCCGTCATCGACCAGGGCGCAACCGCAACCATCGGCGGATCGAGTCGCGCGCGCCTCGACGCCGCCTTGAACGCCTTGGGCGGCCGCGCAACCGGAATGCCGATCGACCTCTGCGACGCAAAGTCGATAGAGCGATTTTGCGGCGAACTCGGCCGAGTGGACCATTTGGTGATTACGTCGCAATCCGCGGCCGCGGTGAGAACGCTCAAGCCGCTTTTCGAACTCGATTTCAGCGCGATGGATGCCGCGTTCCGAGTGAAACTCTTCGGGACCCTCATGCTCTTGCGGGGGGCGCTACCGAAACTCGCGCCTGACGGGTCGATCGTCCTCTGTTCGGGAGCTGCCGCGCGTCGGACCATTCCGGGTCACGTCGCCCTCGGCGCGCTCAACGGCGCGCTGGAGGCGGCAGGGCGCCAACTCGCCAGGGAACTGGCCCCGATCCGAGTGAACGTCGTGGCGCCGGGACTCGTTCAAACGCCGGCTTATGATCCCATGGACAAGACGGCGCGCGAGGCGATGTTCGCGGCCAGGGCCAAGGCGCTTCCCGTGGGTCGCGTCGGCCGGCCCGAGGATATAGCCCAGGCGGTTGTTCAACTTCTTCTCAATGGGTACATGACCGGCGTCGTCCTCGACATCGATGGCGGCGCCTTGCTGGGGTAGCGCAAATGACCCTTCGAACCGAGCTGTTTATCGACAATGACTGGTCGCAAGCCGAGGGCGGGCGCACATTCGTCACGACCGACCCGGCCACCGAGAACGCGATTGCGGACGTGTCTGCAGCCGGACCCGGCGATGTGGCGCGCGCGGTCGCGTCGTCGCAGCGCGCCTTGGCCGGAGCCTGGGGCCGCTTGCCGCCGGAAAAGCGCGGCGAACTTCTCAACCGTCTCGCCGATCTGATCGATGCTCGCAAGGATGAGATCGCGGCGCTTGAGACGCTCGACATGGGGAAGCCCTTGCGGGAAAGCCATACCAACGTCGCGCGGTCGTCGCGGACTTGCCGCTACTATGCCGGGGCAGTCGACAAGATGCTGGGCGAGTCGATCCCGGTCGGTCGGGACGCATTCAGCTTTACCGTCCGTGAGCCGCTCGGCGTGACCGCTCATATCACGCCTTGGAACTACCCGTTCGCCAATGCATGCCGCAGCCTGCCGGCCGCCCTCGCCGCGGGCAGCACGGTGATCCTCAAGCCGGCGTCGGATACGCCGCTCACGACGATTTTGCTCGGCCAATTGTGCGCCGAAGCGGGTTTTCCCCCGGGGGTCGTCAATGTCCTGCCCGGGAGCGGCTCGGTAACCGGCACCGCCCTCGCCAGCCATCCCGGCGTTCGCGGCATAACGTTTACCGGATCCGTGTCGACGGGCCGGCGCATCGCCGCCTTCGCGGCGGAACGCATCGTCCCGACCGTTCTCGAACTCGGCGGCAAGAATCCTCAGGTGATTTTCGCCGACGCCGACTTCGATGCGGCGGTCGCACAGACCGTGCGCGGTGCCTTGACCAATGCGGGGCAGGTTTGCACGTCGATCGGCCGCGTGGTGGTCGAACGGCCCATCTACGCGCGCTATGTCGAGGCCCTGGCGACACGCATGGCGGCCCTCACGATCGGCAAAGGGACGGACAATCCGGACATCGGCCCGCTCGTGTCCAAGGCCCACTACGACGAGGTTGCGCGCTATGTCGCGTTGGGGCGCGACAAGGATCGCGCGCGCCTCGTCACCGGCGGAGCCCGGCCCGAGGGCTTCGCTCGCGGTTGGTTCTGGCGACCGACGCTGTTCGACCAGGTCGATGCGAATATGGCGATCGCAACGGAGGAAATTTTCGGGCCGGTGCTGGTGGTGATCCCGTTCGATACCGAAACCCAGGCGCTGGCGATCGCCAACGGTCTCTCCCTCGGCCTGACCTCCGGCATATTCACGCGCGACGTCTCCCGGGCGCTGCGTTTCGCCCGCGATCTTCAGGCCGGCATGGTGTGGATCAACGATTGGTTCCTCAGTCCCGTCCAAACGCCCCATGGCGGCATCAAGGAGAGCGGATTGGGCCGCGAACAAGGCATGCTGGCGCTCTCCAATTACTCGCAGGTAAAGTCGATCGGCGCTCGCTTTTAGGGCCGCGCCGCCCCGGGTCCGCATGAACCTTGCAAATCTGCGCCGCGCTGCTACAATGTTATCACGTCGATAACAATTGTCATCGAACGACACCGTCAATCGAGGGAGGCACCATGTCTCGCATCGGATTCATCGCCGCCATCGCCGCATCGGCAATGGTCGTCGGCTCCGGCGCCGCATCGGCGCAAGATCGGGTTTGGAAGATCGGCACGGTGGTGGCACCGCCGTCGATGCTCGGCATTTTAGTGGACGAAATGGCCGAGGTTATCGGCAAGGCGAGCGCCGGCAAGGTGAAGGCCGAAAGATTCCAGCAGCCCAACGAGCAGGAAATCGCTCAAAACGTCCTGCGCGGCCGCTACGAGATGGCCTACATATCGGCCACCGGGATCGCGCCCGCAGTTCCGGAAATGGGCGTGCTCAACATTCCGTTTCTTTGGACCAGCGGGGAAGAGCGCGATTACGTCACCGACAAATTCGCGGAACCGCTGGTCGCCCAGATCATGGCGTCGAAAGGTCTCGAACTGATTCGCTTCGGCGAAGCGGGCTGGACCAGCATCTTCTGCAAGACCGCCTGTACCGCGCCCGAAAATCTGAAGGGCATGAAATTCCGGGTCTCGCCCACGGCCGGCGACAAGATGATGTTCGAGCGTCTCGGCGCCAACGGCGTGACCATGACCCTGGCCGATTTCTATCCCGCCCTCGAGCAAGGTGTCGTCAACGGCGGGACGCTGACCTTCAGCTTCTACCTCATCGGCCCGGCCGCCAACTCCGCGCCGCACTACGTCTTCACGCAGCACAGCCATCAGCCCGCCTTCTTGGTCGCGAACAAGCAGCCCTGGTCCGCGCTTGCGCCGGAAGCCAGGACAGCGATCGTCGCCGGTATCGCGCCTGTTTCGGAGCTTCGCCGCCGGGTCGACGAAGACGAAAAACCCAAGATGGGCCTGCACAAGTCTCGCGGCGGGTCGGTTCACCTCCTGACGGCGGCGCAAAAGAGCGAGTGGGCAAAAGTCATCGTTCCCGGCCACGAGCAGCTTGTTGCTTCCTATGGCGGGCGCGCAAAAGAGCTTTACGATGCCATCCAGAAAGGGAAGGCCGAGTTCGCCGCCAAGAAGAAGTAGCGAAAGAGGCCGGTCGACAACGTGGTTGCCAAGACGGCCCCGGTCTCGACTTCGCGGCTGGCGCAGCGCGCGAAACGCGTCCTCGATGCGCTGTACGCCGTGGAGGCGTGGGGCGCCGGACTTGGCTTGGGTTTGGTCGCCGTCGCGCTTTTTGCGGATGTCGTCGGTCGCGAAGCCGTGGGATCGGGGATTTTCGGCGCTCAACGAACCGCCGTCTACGGCATGATCGTTTCGGCGTTTCTCGGTCTTGCGCTCGCGACGCATAGCGGCCGCCACATTCGAGTCGAGGGGTTCGACCGCCTCGTCCCCGCGGCGGCGCAGGCAACGGTCGTCCGCCTCGGACATGTCGTTTCGATGGTGATCTGCCTGTTCCTCAGCTACTGGTCGGCAGACTTCGTGCTGGTGTCTCTTGAGCAAGGCGAACGCGGCATGGCGCTCGATATCCTGGTCTGGCCGATCAAGATCGTGCTGCCATGGGCATTCGCATCGGCCGGGGTCCGCTATTTTGTCTTCGCGCTCTTTCCTGCCGTCGAGCCGACACCGGAAAAGGTCGCCTGATGTCGGGAATCATTCTGACCGGCCTGATCTTGGTTCTGATCTTTCTCCGCCAACCCATTGTCCTGATCGTGGGCGCGGCTCTTGCCTATGTCCACGTGTTCATGACGGCAAGCCGTCCGGAATTCCTGATTCAGGACATGTGGATCGCGGTGGATCGCGAGGTACTGCTCTCGATACCGCTGTTCGTTTTCGCCGGCTTGATCATGGCACGCGGTTCGATCGCCAAGCGCCTGACCCGGATCATGACCTCGCTGACCGGCAGTTTCCCGGGGGGGCTGGCTGTAGCGACGGTTCTGTCGCTCACGGCGTTCGGAGCGATTTGCGGCGCCTCGGCGGTGACGATGTTGGCGATCGGAACGATCATGTACCCGGCGCTGCTCGCCAATGGCTATCCGAAGAGCTTTTCGCTGGGGTTGCTTTGCGCCGGCGGCACGCTTGGCGTCATTATTCCTCCGAGTCTCCTCATGATCCTCTACGGCATCATGACCGAAGTTTCGATTACCAAGCTGTTTCTGGCCGGCTGGGGGCCGGGCCTGCTTCTGGCGGGCTTGTTGTCGATCTACAGCGTCTTGGTGAATTGGCGCATCGAGACCAAGCCTTTTTCCGGCCGCGAGGTCGCCGAGGCCCTGAAATCGGGGATCTGGGCCCTGCTCATGCCGGTCATCCTGCTTGGCGGGATTTACACGGGCTGGTTTACCGTGACGGAGGCCGCCGCCGTTTCGGTCGTCTATGCGATCGTGATCGAGTTTCTGGTACATCGCGAACTGACGCTGCGCGCCTTCGGCGATGTCGTCATGGAGACGATCAAGCTGCAGGGCTCGCTAATGCCCCTTCTCGCCATCGCGATTAGCCTCAACAATATTCTCGATCTTGAAGGCGTGCCCCAGGCTCTGGTGGCCTTCATGAAGGGATACATCGACAGCAAGTTCAGTCTGCTCGTCGTCACGAATCTCGTTCTCCTTATCGCCGGAGCGTTGATGGACGAGTCGTCGGCGATCATCGTGCTCGCGCCGCTTTTGGCGCCGCTCGGCCAGAGCTACGGCTTCAATGACGTGCATTTCGGCATCATCACCATCGTCAATCTTCAGATCGGATACGTCGCGCCGCCGGTCGCGCTCAACTTGATCGTCGCCATGGTCGCGTTCAAGGAGCAATTCGGTTTTATCTGCCGTTCGGTCATTCCCTTCGTCGGCATCATGCTGATCGGCTTGGTGATCACTTGTGTTTTCCCGGAGTTGTCTCTGTTCCTCATCAAATGAGCCAAGCGCCGCGGGCCTGACCCTGAAAATGGGCCTAGCAGGCTGCTGAAAAAGGGTTTCGAGGCGTGGCAGCGAGCAACATTGAATCAAAATGGATCGACTTTCGATTCTGATCTTTCGTCGTTACGCACGCCACGATTTTTTCGTTTCGTGTTTCACCATTCCCACCAAGTTTTTCAGCAACCTGCTAGACCGCGATCGGTTCATAGGGAATCACGGCCGCGATTCCCTATCAACCGTGAATCGCGGTCCAGAGCAGGATACGAGGGCACAATTCACGATCTGTCTTGAACTCCATGGCTCAAGACAAATCGATCATGCCCTATTTGATCAGGCCCTCGGCCTTCAGCGCCTCGATCACCTTGGGCCGCTTGCCGACGCGCCCCAGATAGGCGGCGAGATTTGGCCAGGGCGCCAGATCGATCTTCAACGGCCGGGTCCAGTTGACCACGGTGAAGCAGTAGGCGTCGGCGACGGTGAAGCCATCGCCCATCAGGTACTGGTGCTTGGCCAGATGCCGGTCGAGATAGGCGAAGCGCTCGAACAGCCGGTCGCGGACGAGTTCCTTGAAGGCGTCGGGCGTGGCCGGGTTGAACAGCGGGCTGAAGCCCTTGTGCAGTTCGGAGGTGATGAAGTTGAGCCACTCCTGGAGGCGATAGCGCGGCATGGTTCCGGCTGCCGGCGCCAGGCCCGAGGCCGGCGCCTGGTCGGCCAGGTATTGGACGATGGCCGGACCCTCGGTCAGGGTCTCGCCATTGTCCAACTGCAGCACCGGCACTTGGCCCTTGGGGTTGATCGCCTTGTAGTCGGCGCCGCTCGATTTGATCTGCTTGGCGCGGATGTCGACCTGTTCGAGATCGAGCGCGATGCCGGCCTCGCGGGCGACGATGTGCGGCGACAGCGAGCAGGCACCCGGGCTGAAATAAAGCTTCATCGGACTCTCTCCTTCGACGATGTCGAAGGAATGTAGTGCGCCCGAGCGCCTTCGCCCATCACACGCGCGTGAATGGCGGTCATGCTTTGTTGTGGGTCAGGGCATGCACAAATGGGGCAGCACGTCGCGGCCGAAGCGGCGGATGGCGGCCTCGGTCGCAGCCGCCGGCAGCGGCGCGAAGCTCATGTAAAGACTCATATGCACAGGTTTGAGCGCCGCCAGTTCGGCGCGCATGCGCTCGACCACCATCGCCGCCTCGCCGATCAGCCCATCGACCAGCAGGGAGTCGATGCTGGGCTCGCCGGCGAAGGCCGGCGCGGCCACGGCGATACCCTGGCGCTGGGGGAAATCTTGGCGCAGCGCCACCATGCGGCGCGAGAAGCGCAGCAGCCCCTCGGCCGCGGCGCGGGCCTCGCTCTTGTCGCTGGTGACGAAGACATAGCGCTGGATGGCGAAGGGCAGGGTCGCGGCCTCGGCGCCCAGCATGGCGGCAAGGTCGGCCTTCATCTTCAGGCCAGCGGCCAGCGGCCGCGAGCCCTGGCTGATGAAGGGCACGGCGCCGGCCGCGACCGCGCGCCGGACCAGGTTCGGTTCGTGGCCGGCGGTGAACAGCGGAATGCGCCGGCCGCGCCAGGGCTTGAGCGCGATCTCGCTGTCGGGCACGCGATAGAAGCGCCCGGCGTGATTGACCTGGCCGCGGGCAAGGCCGGCTTCGAGGATTTCGATCAGCTCGATCATGCGCGCATGGCGCTCGCCGATCGGCACGTCCATGGCGCGGAACTCGGGCGGCTGGTGACCCGAGGCGATACCCAGCATGGTGCGGCCCTCGGACAGCGCCTCCATCAGCCCGATCTCCTCCAACAGCCGCAGCGGATGGTAGAACGGCATCACCACCATCGCCGGGCCGAGGGCGATGCGCCGCGTCACGCCCGCGCAATGGATCGCCATCGCCAGAGGCGAGGGGCAGACCGAGAAATCCGAGGCGTGGTGTTCGGCGAACCAGGCGCCGTCCAGCCCGGATTCTTCCGCCGCGCGCACGAAGCGCACGGTGTCGCGGACGATGTCCTCGGGCCGCTCGCTCTCGGCGTTGCGGCCCATCAGGTTGAACAGCGCGAATTGGGTCATGGGGGGCGGTCGGAATTCCCGGATGGTACGAAGGAGGGTCGTTCAAGCTCGAGGTTTGTCGGGCCAGCGGCAATACGGCATTCGATCTAGCCCATTCCGGACTTCTTACGCGGGTCCTCGTCGCGGCCGCCGCGCCATTTGGCGACGAAGGCCTCAAGATCGGCATCGGGCGGGTCGGGCAGCACCACCTTGAGGGTGACGTATTGATCGCCGCGCGCGGCTTCCTTGCCGCGCACGATGCCCTTGCCCTTGAGCCGCAGCCGCTGGCCGGAATTGGCGCCGCGCGGAATGTTCATCGCCACCGCGCCGTCGATGGTCGGCACCGCCACCTTGGCCCCCAGCACCGCCTCGCGCAGGCTGACCGGAAGTTCGATCAGCACGTCATGGCCCTCGCGGCGGAAGAATTCGTGCGGCCGCACCGCGATCTCGATCAGCGCATCGCCCGCCTCGCCGCCCGGCCGCGGCGCAGGCTCGCCCTGGCCGCGCAGCCGGATCACGCCGCCGGTTTCGATCCCGGCCGGAATGGCGACGTCGATCACCTTCCCGGCCGGCAAGGTCAGGCGCTGGGTGTCGCCGCGCGCGGCGGCCAGGAAATCGATGGTCAGCGAAAAGCGCTGGTCCTGGCCGCGCGGCCGGGCGCCTTGTGTGCCGGCACCTCCGCCGCCGCGCCGGCGCTTGCCGAACAGATCGGCGAACAGATCCTCGCCGAAGCCGCCCAGGCCATCGAAGGGATTGGCGCCCTGGCTGCCGCCGGGTCCCGGCCCATGGCGCCATTCCCAGCGGAAACCGCCCGGCCCGCCATTGGCGGCGCCGCCGAAGCCGGCCTGGGCGGGATCGAACTCGCCGCGATCGAATCGCTTGCGCCGATCGGCGTCGCCCAGCACGTCATAGGCCGCCGAGACGTCCTTGAAGCGCTCGGCCGCCTGCTTGTTGCCGGGATTGACGTCGGGATGAAGCTGCTTGGCCAGCTTGCGGTAGGCCCGCTTGATCTCGTCCTGGCTGGCGCCCTTGGCCACGCCCAACACGCTGTAGGGATCGCGCATGCGGTTCCTTCGTCGGGGCGGCCGCGACCGAAGCGGCGATGGCCTGCCCGCGCTTTGCCCATTATATAGGGAAGCATGAGCGAGACCGAACCCTTCGCGCGCTTCCGCGCCTGGTTCGCCGAGGCCAAGGCCAGCGAACCGGCCGACGCCAACGCCATGGCCTTGGCCACCGCCGACGCCGCCGGCCGGCCCTCGGTGCGGATGGTGCTGCTGAAGGACTTGGACGAGCGCGGCTTCGTCTTCTACACCAATCTCGAAAGCCACAAGGGCCGCGACCTGGCGGCCAATCCGCGCGCGGCGCTGATGTTCCATTGGAAGAGCCTGCGCCGGCAGTTCCGCGCCGAGGGCACGATCGAACGCGTCACCGACGCCGAGGCCGACGCCTATTTCGCCAGCCGGCCGCGCGATTCCCAGATCGGCGCCTGGGCCTCGCAGCAATCGCGCGTCATGCAGGGGCGGTTCGAACTGGAGAAGGCGGTGGCGCTGACCGCGGCGCGCTTCGCGCTGTCAAAAGTGCCGCGGCCGCCCTTCTGGTCGGGCTTCCGGCTGACCCCCGATGCGATCGAATACTGGGAAGATCGACCCTTCCGGCTGCACGACCGCACCCGTTTTCGGCGCGAGGGCGCGGTCTGGGCGGTCGAAAAGCTGTTCCCGTGAGCCAGGCGATCGGCATCCCGGCCGAGAACGCGCGCCTGATGCGCTCGGCCACCTATGCCTCGGTGACGGTGGCGCTGGCGCTGATCGCGGTCAAGGTCTGGGCCTGGCAGATCACGGATTCGGTGTCGATGCTGGCCTCGCTGGTCGATTCCACCCTCGACCTCGCCGCCAGCCTGGTCAACCTGCTGGCGGTAAGGCACGCGCTGGAGCCGGCCGACGACGAGCATCGCTTCGGCCACGGCAAGGTCGAGGGCATCGCCGGCCTAGCCCAGGCTGCGACCATCGCCGGCTCGGGCGGCTATCTGCTGATCGCCGCCGCCGACCGCCTGGCCCATCCGCGCGCGGTCGAGCACGGCACCATCGGCATCGCGGTGTCGCTGATCGCGCTGGCGGCGACGCTGGCGCTGGTGGGCTATCAGCAATACGTCGTCCGCAAGACCCGTTCGCTGGTGGTGTCGGCGGATTCGCTGCATTACGTCAGCGACCTGCTGACCAATCTGGCGATCATTGTCGCGCTGGTGCTGACGGTGTGGTTCGAGGCAAGCTGGGCCGATGCGGTCTTCGCCCTTGGCATCGGCCTGTTCGTGGTCTGGGGCGCGGCCTCGATCATCCGCCAATCGCTCGACATGTTGATGGACCGCGAGATGTCCGATGTCGCGCGGGCCAAGATCGAGCGCATCGTGCTCGGCCATCCCGAGGTGCGCGGGCTGCACGAGTTGCGCACCCGCCTCGCCGGCAGCCATACCTTCATCCAGTTCCATATCGGCCTCGACGGGGCGATCAACCTGCACGAGGCGCACCGCATCTCGGACGAGGTCGAGGCCCGGGTGCGCGCGGCCTTTCCCGGCGCCGAGGTGATGATCCACCAGGACCCGGCCGGGCTGGACGAAGGCCACCGCCTGCCGCAAGCGGACTAGGACATGGGCGAGGCCGATCAGGCGGCGGCGGTCGCGCTGCTGGCCGATCCCGCCAGCCATGGCGGCCAGGCGGTCGAGCGGATGTCGACCCACGCCGCCCACGTCTTCCTGGTCGGCGATACCGCCTACAAGATGAAGCGCGCGGTCGATTTGGGCTTTCTCGATTTCAGCGCCCTGGCCGACCGCAAGCGCTATCTCGAACGCGAGATCGAACTCAATGCCGCCGGCGCGCCCGGGCTTTATCGCCGGGTGCTGGCGGTGACCCGCTCGCCCGACGGCAAGTTGGCGCTGGCGGGCGCGGGCGAGGCGGTCGAGTACGTGCTGGAGATGGCGCGCTTCGACCAGGCGGCGCGGCTGGATCACATCGTCGAGCGCGGCGCGGCCGATGCCGGCATGATGCGCGCCTTGGCCGCGACCGTGGCGGCGATGCTGGCCCGCGCCGAGCCGCGGCCGGATGCCGACGCGCCGCGGCTGATGTTGCAGGTGATCGACAACAACGATGCCCGCTTCCGCGCCGATCTGGGCACGATCTTCGAGGCCGAGCGGGTCGAGCGGTTGGCGCGCGAGCAGCGCCGCGCAGTCGAGCGTCATCGCCGGCTGATGACGCAGCGAGCCCGCGGCGGCCTGGTGCGGCGCTGCCATGGCGACCTGCACCTGGCCAACATCGTCGTCCGCAACGGCCTGCCGGTGCCGTTCGATGCGCTGGAATTCAACGAGGACCTGGCCGTCACCGACGTGCTTTACGATGTCGCCTTCCTGGCGATGGATCTGTGGGCGCGCGGCCGGCGGGAATTCGCCCGCCTGGTGCTGGAACATTATCTGCAAGCGACCATGGGCCTGGGCGGGCTGGCGCTGTTGCCGCTATTCCTGTCGCTGCGGGCGGCGGTGCGATCGCATGTTCACGCCGCCATGCGCCAGCCCGAGGTGGCGCAACGCTATTTCGCTTTGGCCGAGGGATTCCTGGCCCCGCCGCCGCCGGTGCTGGTGGCGATCGGCGGGCTGTCGGGCACCGGCAAGTCGACCCTGGCGCGGGCACTGGCGGCCGAGCTGGGGCCGGCGCCAGGCGCTCTGGTCTGGCGCTCGGACGCGCTGCGCAAGGCCTTGTTCGACGTGCCGGAGACACAGGCCCTGCCGCCGGCCGCCTATGGCCGCGAGGCCGGCCAGCGGGTCTATCGCACGCTGTTCGCCCGCGGCCGCGACACCTTGGCGGCCGGTCATGCGGCGATTCTGGATGCGGTTTTCCTGCTGCCCGAGGAACGCGACCGCGCCCAGCGTATCGCCGAGGCGATGGGCGCGCGCTGGGTCGGACTGTGGCTGGAGGCGTCGCCCGAGCCTTTGGCCAAGCGCGTCGCAGATCGCCGCAACGACGCCTCGGACGCCACGGTCGCGGTGCTGAAAGAGCAGCTGACCCGACCCACCGGCCGCATCGCTTGGCATCGTCTGGACGCCGGCGGCACTCCCGACGACGTTGCCAAGGCCGCGCGGGCCTTGGTCTTGAGGAAAAGTTGATGTAGATCATGGAAGTCCTGGCTGAGCATCCTATGTTGTCTGATATCGGAGGTGGGCCATGATCCGCAACATTCTGACTGTCCTGTCCGGCGAAGCCGGGGCGCCCGATGCGCTCGGTGCCGGGTTCTCCTTGGCCCGCCAGTTCGGCGCGCGGCTGGAAGTGCTGCATGTCGCGGCCGATCCGCGCGAGGCCGTGACCTATCTCGGAGAGGGCATGACCGGCGGCCTGGTCGAACAGATGATGCGCGCGGTCGAGGAAGAGAACGCGAGCCGCGCCAAGAACGCGCGCGCCGCCTTCGACCAGGCGCTGGAGCGCGTCGGCAAAGGCGTCGAATCCTCCTATCTCACCCGCATCGGCGCCGAGGACACCGTCGCTGCCCAGCATGCGCGCCTGGCCGACCTCACCGTCCTCGCCCGCCCCGGCGACAGCGCCCAGGGCCGCATCACCCTCGAGGCCGTGCTGATGGGCAGCGGTCGGCCGGTATTGCTGATCCCGCCCGGGGCCGAAAGCCTCGCCCTCAAGGCGGCGGCGATCGCCTGGAACGGCTCGGCCGAGGCGGCGCGCGCTTTGGCGCTGGCGACACCGGTGCTGGACCAGTGCCATCGCGTCATCGTTCTGGGCGTGGGCGAGCATGAGGAGATCGACTCGGGCGTGGCCTCGCTGGTCGAATCGCTCAAAGGCCGCGCCTTCGCGGTCGAAAGCCGCATCCTGCCCAAGGGCAAGGGGCCGGTCGGCGAGACGCTGATGGGGGCGGCGCGCGGCGCCGCGGCCGATTGCCTGGTGATGGGCGGCTACGGCCACAGCCGGGCGCGCGAGTTCATCTTCGGCGGCGCCACCGCCGACATCCTGGGCGGCGCCACGCTGCCGGTGTTCCTGGCGCACTGAACCCGCGAGCGAGCCCAACATGACGCTGAAGTCGATTCGCCTGGAGCTGGCGCGCAACCCGGGCTTTCCCGAGGGCAGCAGCGCGCATGGCTACGACATCATGGCGCCGCTGACCGCGGACGGTCATCTCGACCGCAAGGCCTGGGAGCGGGTCAAGGCGCAATGCACGGTGCGGCGCTTCTGGGCCGGCGGTCCCGAACTGCGCGGCCGGCTCGAACACACCGCCGCCCACGCCTGGGCCTTCTCCTACGCCAAGGGCGAGGAGGACGACGAGCCGATCTTTCGCCTCGAACAGCACGTCTTCAAGCCGGGCGAATACGTCAGCATCACCGAGCACGACGGCAAGCGCTACACCTTCAAGGTGATCTGGGTGAAGTGAGCCCGCGCCTCGGCGCCGATCAGGGCGCGAGACGAGGGCACGATCCGCGATCGATCATGCCCTAGCGCCCGACATGGCCGAGCGGCGACCAGGCCGGATCCGAGGCCTCGGTCGGGGTGACGACGACGCGCTCGTTGTAGCCGGTGAGGTCGATCGACATCAGCCGCGCCGATCCGCCGCGGCCGCGATCGTCCGAAGGCGTCTGGCGGTAATACATCAGCACGCGGCCGTTGGGCGCCCAGGTCGGCCCCTCGTCCAGCCAGCTTTCGGTCAACAGCCGCTCGCCCGAGCCGTCGGGCCGCATCACGCCGATGAAGAAGCGCCCGCCCTCGATGCGGGTGAAGGCGATCAGATCGCCGCGCGGCGACCACACCGGCGTGGCGAAGCGGCCGCGGCCGAAGCTGATGCGCTTGGGCTCGCCGCCGGCGGCATCGACGACGTAGAGCTGCTGGGTGCCGCCGCGATCGCTTTCGAACACCACCTGGTTGCCGTCGGGCGAATAGCTGGGCGCGGTGTCGATCGCCGGATGGTTGGTGACGCGTTGGATCTGGCGGGTGCGCAGATCCATCACGAAAATGTCAGTGTTGCCGTCCTGGGCCAGCGACATGATCACGCGCTTGCCGTCGGGCGCGTAGCGCGGCGCGAAGGTCATGCCCGGGAAATCGCCCAGCACTTCCTGCTGGCCGCTGTCGATGTTGTAGATGTAGACCCGCGGCCGGTTGTTGAAATACGACAAGTAGGTGATCTCCTGCGCCACCGGCGAGAAGCGCGGCGTCAGCACCAGGAACTGGCCGCCGGTGAGATAGCGCAGGTTCTCGCCGTCCTGGTCCATCAGCGCGAGCCGCTTGATGCGCCGCTCGCGCGGGCCGGCCTCGGAGACGAACACGACGCGGCTGTCGAAATAGCCGTCCTCGCCGGTCAGGCGCTTGTAGATCGCGTCCGAGACGATGTGGCCCAGCCGCCGCCAATTGGCCGGCAGCGTCATCAGCGCCTGGCCATCGAGGCGCTGGCCGGCGAACACGTCCCACAGCTGGTATTCGACCCGCACCCGGCCGTCGGCGGCGAAGCTGAGCTTGCCCGTGACCAGCGCCTGGGCGTTGATCACGCGCCAGTCGCCGAAGCGCGGCACGTCGCGGATCGCCTCGGGCTTCTCGATGAAGGCGGCGGGCGCGATCGGCCGGAACAGGCCCGAGCGCTGCAGGTTGGCGGTGATCACCCGCGCCATGTCGGCGCCGATGCGGCTTTCCTCGGGCCGGCCGCCGGCCGAGACCAGGTCGGTGATGGCGATCGGCAGCGGCTCGACATTGCCGCGGGTGATGTCGATCTGCAGCACCGCCCCGGCCGGGGCGGCGGCGAGACCGAGCAGCAGGGCTAGCGCCAGTCGGATCGGGGTCATCCCAGCATGTCCTTCGGGTCGAACGTCATGTTGATGTCGCGCCAAAGCTCGTATTTGGCGGTGGGCAGGTTTCTGAGCGGCGTGCAGCGCTGCACCGCGCGCAGCGCGCTTTCGGCGAAGGCGCGATAGAAGCTGTCGGTCGCCATGCGCAGCTTCTCCTGCACCTCGGGCACGCCGCGCAGGCTGCCGTCGGTGTTGAGCTGGATGCGGATGTTGACCTGCATCTGATGCGCGTCCTTGGCACCGGCCGGAAGGCTCCAGCAGGCCGCGATCTGGGTGCGGATGGCGTCGATCTCGGTCATCGACAGGGGCGCTTCGGGGCGCGAGGGCGCGCCGCGCGCGACCGAAGGCGCGGGCGCGGGCGGTTGTTGGACCGCCGGCGCGGGCGCGGGCTTG
>Ga0194120_10005113_pt1 | contig 19574 bp, 13 predicted proteins | sample TA2MahCa65mmetaG_FD_148642 | JGI IMG/M metagenome (GOLD analysis project Ga0194120, IMG submission 148642) | Freshwater microbial communities from Lake Tanganyika, Tanzania - TA2015019 Mahale Deep Cast 65m | ecosystem: Environmental > Aquatic > Freshwater > Lake | place: Tanzania: Lake... | reverse complement strand
GCATCGCCCAGGCGCTGCTCCACGGCCTCGAAATGTGCCCGGCCTGTCGCCAGCCGAACTCGGAACGAAGTCGGCCGGGGAGGATTCAGCGGCTAGCCAGGCGTTTATGACGCAGTAATACTAGTGCCTCAGGACGTTCTCGAAGAACCGGGCGTTGTCTTCCCGGGAGATGCCGTCGGGATCGAGCCATGCCGACGTGTCGCCCACGACGACCACGAGGCCCGGACCCACCGCCCGCGCCGAGACGACCGCCCTCGCCGCGGCGGCCTGCACGCGGTACGACCCTCCGGGCGCCCCGGCGAGATCCTGGAACGGCGGGACCGCCCAGGTGGTGGCCGACCAGGGGAGGAGGACGGCTCGCACGTCTTGCGCGAGGCCGGCCGCAAGCTGCTCGGGAGCCAGGCGTAGCCACTCCGGCGAGGATCCTGCGTGGCGGATCAGATCCTGGCCTATCGCGGCTCCGAGCGGGAGCAGGACCTTGTTCAGCGCCGAGGGCGAGAACGCGCCCGCTCCGCCCCAGTCGCCCGTGACGACCAGCTTTCCGCCGTCGCGGACGAAGCGGCCCAGGGCGTCGGCCGAAGTGCCGATCGTCGCGGCGGGCGCCGCCACGACCCGGACATCCGCGGTCTCGAGGTTGTTGCCCACGGTCCAGCCGAGGGCTCGCATCCTGTTCGCGGCGGATTTGAAGGCGGTCGAACGATCCGCTCCGAACGGGTCGTTCTCGAACGAGACGAAGAGGGGGCGGGCTGCGAGCCGCACGTCGCCACCGGACGCGGTCGCCGTGGCGAAGCCGGTCTTGTGTACCTCCAGCGGCGACGCGGCGATCGCGTACTGGCCGTCGGCACCCGTCAGGCGCCAGGTGGCGCCGTTCCCCACGCGGGCACCGGCGAGCGGCTTGCCTTGCGCGTCGCGCACGATGCCGCTCACGACCGCGGCCTCGGCCGGCAGGTCCACCGCGACGCTCACCGTGGCGCGGAGTTCCTTGATCTCGACGGAGCGCCGGGCGGACGGCCGGCTCTCCCCCTCGGCCAGCAGGAGGTATGAACCCGTCGCCAGGGAGTGGAACACGACCTTCGTTCCGGCCTCGGCCCTGGTGTAGGCGAGGTCCGGCCCGATGAGGGAGAGGACCACGTCCCGCCGCCCGGCCGTCGCGGCGAGGTCCACCTCTAGCCTGCCCCCGTTGCGCGGGCGCGCCAGGATGGGTCCGTCGCTCGAGCCGGCGGGCAACAGCGAAACCCCGGGATCCGGGCTCGCGCTCGGCGCCGGCGAGGCCGCGGCCAGTCCGCGTTCTTGCGGCCCGGGTCCGCCGGCGAACAGCATGCAGCCCGTCAAGGCACCCACCGCCCCGACGAGCGCGGCCAGGCTACGGGGCGCCATTCGCGTGGCCTCCGATGGCCAGACTCCTGGCCGCGTCGATGCGGCCAAAGCCGGTCTTGTCGTCGAACCCGGCCTGCCCCAGGTCGGTCGCGCCCGCCAGGAGGCGCTGCCGGACCTGCCCCGCGTCGAGGTCGGGCTCGGCGCTCCAGACCAGTGCCGCGATACCGGCGGCGAACGCGGCGGCCTCGGACGTGCCGGACACGCGGGAGTAATTCTTGGCGACGTACTTCCCCGGGTACCGCGTGGTCGAGAGGTAGGTGGGGACCGGGCCCAGCAGGCCGGTCCGGCTCTCGTCGACCGTGCCGCCCGGCGCCACCAGGGCCAATTCCGGCCCCGTGGACGCATAGCTCATGTACTCGTCCTTGCCGTCGACGGCCCCGATGGCAAGCGCACCCGGACTGGCGGCCGGAAAGAAGACCTTTTCGGGATACTGCCCGGCCGCGGCCACGACCAGGACTCCCTTCGACCGCGCGTACCAGACCGCATCGTCAAGGGCGGCGCTGGGCTCCGGGCCACCGAAGGGCAGCAGGACGATGTCGGCCCCGGCGTCCGCCGCGGCGACGATCCCCCGCATGATGATGGCGTCGTCTCCGTCGCCGCCCACATCCAGGACCTTCACGGGCAGGATCTGCGCTCCCGGCGCGATGCCGACCATGTCGTAGCTACCGGCGGGCTGCGCCGAAGCGGATGCGGCGATGATGCCGGACTCGCGCGTCCCGCTGCCGTGGCCGTCCGGGCCGGGATAGGACGCGCTCTGGTAGGCCGTCGCCCAGTTGTAGGTGCCCTGGCTGTTGGTATCCGACTTTCCGGAGTCGGCGAACGCGTCGATGTACCGCGGAGCGCCTTGCGCATCCCGGGCGATGGCGTGCGCGAGTTCGGGATGCCGGACATCCACGCCGCTCGCCACCACCGCGACCAGGATGCCGGTACCGGGCGGCCTGGTCGGCTCGAAGCGCGCCCACGCCGCAAGGACGCCCGTCTGCGTGAAGTAGCCGTTGTCGTCGAGATCCCGGTCGGCGGCCGTGAAGCCCAGGACGGTCCTGCCTCCGCCGGGCGCGACCTGCAGCGTCCGGCGGCCCTCGGCGGCGGCGTAGCGCAGCTCCGGAGCGCCCCGTAGCCGGGACACGAGGTCCGCCCGTTCGGTCCCGGCGGGCAGCGTCCAGACCTCGCGATCCGGCAAGGCACCGGGAGCCGCAACCGCCCGGCATTTCTCGCGCAAGCTCGCCCGGTCCGCCGTACTCGTCGTCTCGGCGAAGCGCACGAGGATGCGCTGCGGCTCACCACCGTCGGCGGCGGAAGGCGCGAGCGGCAATGCCGCCTGAGCGCAACCCGCGAGGCCCACGAGCGCGCCGACGCCTGCTCGCTTCATTTCTTCACTGTACCCCCATGGATATGCCTTCCAGCCCGCGAGCATTAGACATACGTGTTCAGTACGGTTAGACTGGGACGATGCTTGCTGTCCGGTCGGTCTGGGCGTGGTCGGTCCTCGTCGCCTGGTGCCTGATCTTCATCCCGGCGATCGCGATCGCCCTGGTCGCGCTGCCGCGGCACGTCGCTTTCCGGTTCTCCCAATGGTCGTGCCGCTTCGCCTTCTCCTTCATCGGCGTGCGCGTCCTGGCGGTGGGAGAAGGCAACTGGGATCCCGACCGGGCCTACGTGATGATGGGCAACCACGTCAACTTCCTCGATCCGTTCGTGATGGCCTGCGCCTTCCCGCGGTACATGGTCGCGATCGAGAAGCGCGAGAATTTCAAGATCCCGTTCTACGGCTTCCTGATGAAGCGCTGGGGCAACATCCCCATCGACCGCAAGAACCGCGAGACGGCGATGCGCACGATGGAGGAGGCGGCCGTGTCCGCCCGCGACGACGCCTCGTGGATCGTCATCATGCCCGAGGGCACCCGCACGCGGACCGGCAAGATGGGGCCGTTCAAGAAGGGCGGTTTCTACACCGCACTCGCGGCGCGCCTGCCGATCGCTCCCTACTCCCTGGTGGGCTCGTGGGACGTGATGCGCACCGGCAAGGGCGGGTGGCTGATCCGGCCCGGCACCATCGAGGTGCACATGCACCCGCCCATCGAGACGAGCGGTTACGACGCGACCACCATGGACGAACTCATGGATCGCGTGCGCGCCCAGATCGCGGTGCCCCTTGGCGAGGCCGAGTCGCGCCCGAGAAGCTTCCCGCCCAGGTCTCATGACACTGTCCGAAAACTAGACACACGTGTCTAGTTTTCGCTAAAGTAGACGTCCTTACTGGGGTTTTCTACGGAGGAGGACGCCTTGCAAACGGCGACGAATTGCCTGCTGCTCGGAACGCCCGGGCCCGACTGGCGGGACCGCCTCGAGGCGCAGACGATCGCCGAGTTGCTGCGCCGGCGCGCGGACAGCGACCGGGTGTTCACCTTCCTCGACGACCTCGGCAAGCCCTCGGCCATGAGCTACGGCCGGGTGGCCCGCATGGCGGCGCGCTATGCGCGTGTCATGCGCGAGCGCGGCATCAAGCCCGGCGATCGCGTCGTGGTGATGCTGCCCACCTGCCCCGAGTACCTCTTCACGTTCTTCGGCATCATCCTGGCCGGGGCCATCCCGGTCCCGGTGTATCCGCCGTTCAACCCCAGGCAACTGGTGGCGTTCCTGGGCACGCTCGCCGGCGTCTTCAACAACTCCCAGGCGACGGCGATCGTCTTCTGGAAGGACGTCAAGCCGATCATCGGCGAAGCGCTGGCGCGGGCGGCGAGCGTCGAGCACGCCCTGTCGCTCGAGGCCTTCGCCGGTCCCGAGCCCGAGACGTTCGATCCGCCGGCGATCGAGCTCTCTTCGGAAGCCACGGCGATGATCCAGTACACCTCGGGCAGCACCGATCAGCCCAAGGGCGTCGAACTCTCGCACCTCAACCTGCTCCACAACATGGACAGCGTGAAGCGGGCGCTGCGCCTGGTCCCGGGCGAGGACGTGGTGGTCTCTTGGCTGCCGCTCTACCACGACATGGGGCTCATCGGCGTGATGATCGGCGCCGTCTACAGCCACATCGACATGGTCCTGATGGGGCCGCAGTCGTTCCTGATGCGGCCCAAGATGTGGCTCAAGGCCGTCTCCGACTATCGCGGCACCATCACCGTGGCGCCCAACTTCGCCTACAACCTCTGCGCCACCCGGGTGCCAGACTCGGCGCTGGCGGGCCTCGATCTGTCGTGCCTGCGCGTGGCGATGTGCGGGGCCGAACCAATCCGCCACGAGTCGGTCGAGGCGTTCCTCGCCCGCTTCAAGCCGCTGGGCTTCGCCCGCGAGGCATTCCTGCCGGTGTACGGTCTGGCCGAGAGCACGCTGGGCAGTTCGTTCCCGCCTGTTGGTGCGGCCCCGGCCGTGCGCTGGCTGGAGCGGGAGGCGCTGGAAGCCGAGCACGTCGCGCGCCCGGGCGATCCCGCCGCCGGCGCGGTCGCCGCGTATGGCTGCGGCCAGCCGTTTCCGGCCTCGCAACTTCGCATCGTGGATGCCGAGTCGGGGCAGATCCTGCCCGAAGGGGGCGTCGGCGAGATCCAGCTTTCCGGCCCCTCGGTCATGAAGGGCTACTTCCGCAACCCGCAAGCGACGTCCGAGACGTTGCGCGACGGTTGGCTGCGCACGGGCGATCTTGGCTTCGTGCAGGACGGCCACGTCTTCATCTCCGGCCGCCTCAAGGACCTCATCATCCGCAACGGCCGCAACTACTATCCGCAGGATCTCGAGTTCGTCGTCGAGCAACTGGAGGGCGTGCGCAAGGGCTGCGTCATCGCCTTCGGCCACATGGACCTCCGCAAGGGCACCGAGGAAGTCGTCGTGCTCGCCGAGTCGCGCCAGCATGCGGCCGAGCAGTGCGAGGCGCTCCGCAGCAGCATCCGCGAGGCCCTGTCGGCCCAGCTTAGCCTGGTGCCGGACACGGTGGAGATCCTGCCGCCGCACACGCTGCTCAAGACGTCGAGCGGCAAGCTGCGGCGCAAGCCGAGCAAGGAACTGTACCTGGCCGGGGAGTTGCGGCCGCGCCGCGACAGTCTGCTGGCGCAGTTCCGGGTGATCGCCCGCTCGCAGCTCCACTGGAGCAAGCGTAGAATCAAGGCGCTGTTCAGGGCGTAGGTCAACAAGGGCGTTGTTAGGAAGGTTTTTTGTGTTTGCTCGGCTCCGGCCGCTTTCTTGGGCGCCTATTGGCGCGGCACGGCCGGCCGATGCCTGGTAGCCGGGACGGCCTCTTGGAGGCCGGCCGTGTGGGGGCTGGCCATGCGCCTACCTTCTTCGATTTCGACGGGACTCTCGCTGACACGAATCTCGTCCATGTCTACGCCTTCTACGCCCGCCATTGCGGGCGGCTTTCTTCGGTTGCCGGGCGACTGGCCAACCTGGCGGTTTTAGCCCCGACCTTCCACTTGCTTGACGCCTATCACCGGGTGGACTTCGCCCGCGCGCTGTTCGGCCTGTACCGGGGAATGAGCCGGGATCGACTCGAAAGGCTCTCGGAGGATCTCTACGCGCAGGTCATCGAACCTCGGCTCATGACCTACACGGCGGCGTTCCTCGAGACCGCCCGCGAGCACGGGCCCCTGGTGCTCGTGACCGGCGCGCCGGACTTCTCGGTGGCGCCCTTCGTGCGGCGCTTCGGGTTCGAGGGGGCGATCGCCACGCGCCTGGAGTTCCGGGACGGAATGGCCACCGGCCGGATGCTCGAACCCGTCGTGTTCGGCAGCAACAAGGGGCGCCTCATCCGCGAGTACGCCGCCGCCCGCGGCTGGGATCTGGAGGAGGCGCGGGCGTATGCCGACAGCGCCAGCGACCAGGCGATGCTTGGCGTCGTGGGCCGCGCCGGCGTCGTAAACCCGACGACCCGCCTGGCGCGCATCGCCCGGGATTACGGCTGGCAAATTCTCAGGCTGGAGTGAACGTGACCAAGGAGCGCACCCCCACCGAGGCCGCGGCCCAGCCGAGCGCCGCGCCGCCGGGCCACGCCAGGACGATCGTCCACATCGACAAGCGCAGCGCGAAGCGCATCGTGTGGTACGGGGATGGCTTCATGCACGAGCGTCTGCCGGTGGGCACGCGCGTCATCTACCCCCCGCAACCTCTCAAGGGCTTGCCCGATCCGGATCGCGCCATCCGGCAGGCCCTGGTGCGGCCCGAGGGCGGCGATCCGCTGCACGCGAGGCTGCGCCCGGGGATGCGCGTGACCATCGCCCTCGACGACATCTCGGTGCCGCTGCCCCAGATGGTGCGGCCCGATGCGCGGGAGCGAGTCCTGGGCATCCTCATCCCCCTGCTCCACGACCACGGGGTGGACGATATCCACCTCATCGTGGCGACGTGCTTCCACCGGCGCATGACGCCAGGCGAGATCCGCCGGATGGTAGGGGAGCGGGTCTACAAGGAGTTCTGGCCCGATCGCCTCTACAACCACGACGGCGAGGATCGCGCCAACATGGTCTCGCTGGGCAAGACGCGGCACGGCGAGGAAGTCACCATCAACCGGCGGGCGGCCGAGAGCGACCTGGTCATCTACGTCAACATCAACCTGGTGCCGATGGACGGCGGCCACAAGTCGGTCGGCGTGGGCCTCTGCGGCTACCGGACGCTCCAGGCGCACCACACGCCGCAGGCCATTCTCGACTCGGATTCGTACATGGATCCCGACCACTCGGAGTTGCACCACTCGGTGAACCGCATCGGGAAGGTCGTCGACCAACAGTTGCCGGTCTTCCACATCGAGACCGCGCTGAACAACCGCATGTACGGCGAGACCCTGTCGTTTCTGGGCAAGAACGAGGACACGTTCACCGACCTCGACCGCGCCAAGTTCGCCGCCACGCAGGCGACACTGTCGCGATTGTCGCCGGCCCTGCGCCGGGAGTTCCTGCAACGCGTTCCCTCGCCCTACGAGGTCATCGGCGTGCACGCCGGCACCACCGAGGCCTGCCACGCGCCCATCCTGGACGCCTGCTTCCGGCAGTACGCTGTGGACGTCCGCGGCCAGGCCGACATCCTCATCATGGGCATCCCGTTCATCTCGCCCTACAACGTCAATTCCACCCTCAACCCGCTCCTGGTGCAGGTCCTGGCGCTCGGCTACCTCCACAACCTGTACCGCGGCCGGCCGCTGCTCAAGAAGGGTGGCACGCTGATCGTCTGCCACCCGCTCCACGACGACTTCAACGCCGAGCACCATCCGAGCTACGTCGAGTTCTTCCACCGCCTGCTGCCCGAGACGCGGGACTCCTTCGAGTTGCAGAAGCACTACGAGGAGCGCTTCGCCACCGATCCCGGCTACATCGCGATGTACCGCAAGGGCTACGCCTACCACGGCGTGCACCCGTTCTACATGTGGTACTGGGGCGAGAACGGCCGCAAGCACGTGGGGCGCGTCATCGCCGCCGGCTGCCAGCAGCCGTACGTAGCCGAACGCATGGGCTGGGAGTGGTCCTCCACGCTCACCGAGGCACTGGACATGGCCCGCGAGAGCCACGGCCGCGACCCGGAGATCACCATGCTGCACTTCCCGCCCCTGGGGCTGTGCGACGTGTCAGCATGAGCGCCCTCCAGGAAGCCTATCGCGGCAAGCGCATCCTCCTGGTCGGCGCCAGCGGGTTCCTCGGCGGCGTGGCCCTCTCGCTCTTGCTCTCTCGCTGCCCGGAGCTCGAGCGAGCGTACGTCCTCATGCGGCGGGCGCCGGGGTTGCCGGCGCCGGAGCGGTTCGCCGAACGCGTGCTGCCGGCGGTGGCATTCGATCCCCTGCGCGCCGCATGGCCGGAGATCAACGACCGCGTGACGGTGCTGCAGGGCGACATGAGCGCGCCCGACCTGGGGCTGGAGCCGGACGCCCTGGAAGCCCTGGGCGATCTCGACCTCATCCTCAACTGCGCCGGCCTGGTGGACTTCGAGGCTCCGCTGGATCAGGCGTACCGCACGAACGTGGTCGGGGTGCAGAACCTGGTCGCCCTCGCGCGGCGGACAGGCGCCCACCTGATCCACGTTTCGACCTGCTTCGTGGCGGGCGCGGCCACGGGCCGGCGCGCCGAGGAGGTCGAGGCCGGCTGGTTCCCGCGGCGTGACGAGGCGCCGTACCTGGATTTCGACCCGGCACGCGAGATCGCCGACATCGAAGCGGAGATCGGCAGGCTGGGCAAAGCGGTCGAGGAGCAGGCGGCGCAGGCTTCCTACCGGGAGCGGGCGCTGGAGCGGTTCCGCTCCCTCAACGCCGGGCTCCCGTCCCCGGCCGCCCTGGCCAACGCGGCCCGCCGCGTGCAACGGGACGATCTGCGCGATCGCCTCGTGGAAGCCGGCCGCAAGCGCGCCAACTTCTGGGGCTGGTCGAATGTATATACATACTCTAAAAGCATCGGCGAGCAGGTCCTCGCCGCGGCCGACGACCTGCGCTGGTCGCTCGTGCGGCCCGCGATCATCGAGAGCGCGCTGCGCTACCCCGAGCCCGGCTACAACCTCAACGCCACCACGTCGGCGCCGCTGGTGATGCTGGCGCTGAACGGCTTCCAGCTTGCCCCCGCGCGCCCAGACCTGGTCCTCGACATCGTGCCGGTGGACACCGTGGCCGCCGGCATCCTGGCAGTGGGCGCCGCTGCCGTTCGCGGCCGCGCCGGGCAGGTCTACCAGATCGGCACCAGCGACGCCAATCCCTGTCGCGGCGACCGCGTGATCGAATTGATCGGGCTGTACATCCACGAGCGCGAACTGGGCAAGGGCAAGGGTGTGCTCCACGCCAACCGCGAACCGGTGATCGTCAGCCGCGAAGCCTTCGAGGGCCGCACGCGGCGCGGGCAGGCGCTGTGGCGCACCTTGGCCGACCGGGCGGAGGCGCTGCGCGGTTCGGTCGATCACCCGGCGCTGCGGGCGATCCTGGGCAAGGCCGCAGCCAGGGCCGCGACGGTGGCCGAGGATCTCGACAAGGCCCGGGCATTCTGGGATCTGTTCCTCCCGTTCACCCACGATTACGACTACCGCTTCGTCTCGGCCCACATCCGGGATCTGTGGGCGGAGCTGGGCGAGCCATACGACCTGCGCGAACTCGACTGGCGCACCTACTGGCTGGACGTCCACATTCCCGGCCTGCGCCGGCACGTACTGACCGAGTCGTTCGGCAAGACGATCAAGCCGGTCGCGACGCCCATGTCGCTGGCCGAACGGGTCGAGGCCGTGGCCCGCGACGACGCGTACCGCGCCGCGTTCACCGCGCCGGGAGGTCGCTCCTTGACCTACGGCGAGCTCTGGGCGCGCGCCGGGCAGATCGCCGGCAGCCTGCGTGAGCGGCCGCAAGGCGAGGTCGGCGTGGACCTCGATCCGGAAGGCTGGTGGCTTGCGGCGCTGCTGGGCGCGCAGCGCGCCGGGCGCGTCGCGCGGCTGTCCGGGCCGGGAACCGCCAGGAAGGGCGGCCCCAGGATCGCGGCGGCCGCCGACGGCTTCGCGCTGCTCGCCGGGCGGCGTCGCGAGAGTATCTCCTACCAGAACGCCAGGACGGACGGGCTCGGCGCGTCTGACGCCCCCGGCGCGCCGGGGATCGCCATGGGCGATCGGGAGCCGATCGCCGCCCGCGACCTGGCCAGGAGCCTCGAGCGCCTGGCCGGCTGGCTCGCCTGCGAACCCGGCGCGGTGGTCGTCGTCTCGGCCGACGCGCCGCCGGTCGCGCTCCTGGCACCGCTGCACGCCCAGGCCGAACTCCGGCTGGTGCCGGACGAGGCGGTGCCGGGCGCCATCGCCGACGGCGGCGCCACGGCCGTCGTGGCCTGCGCCGCCGTGCCCGATCGGCCCTACCGCCTGCGCGCGCTGGTGGACGCCTCGCCCCTTTCCGGCACCGCCCGGCTGGAAGCCTGCAAGCTGCCCGTGACGCAGATCCTGGCCGACGGCCTGCTTCTCGCCGCGCACCGCGAGGTGACGCGGCCGGCCGACCGGGACGCGCCCTTCGAAGCCGAGTCCGGCGTTTCCTGGCCCGACATGCCGTGGCGCGTGCGAGTGTCCGACGATCGGCCGGACCGCGTCTTCCTCGACGGCCTCGCGGGGGAGGCCACGAGCCTGGGCGCCCTGCGGGCCCGCCTGGCCGATCAACCCGGCGTGGCCGCCGCCACGGTACATGGCGGCGCCGGCACCACGCTCGCATTCTTGCGGCCGGATCCCGCCGCGTTCCGCGACTTCCGGCAGATGGTGGCGCGCCTGGGCGGCGTGCTCCGGGAGACTAACAGCGCCATTCCGGCGGCGCAGCGCCTTCATGCGCTCATCGTGACGTTCGGCGACCTGCCGGAGCCGGGCGACGACACGTGGGAGGCGCGGACCGACTGGATTCGGCTGTCCCCACGCAGCGAGCGCGCCGAGTGGGCGGGAATGCCGGACGATCGCATCCCCCTGTTCGACCTGGAGGAGGAGGACGTGCGCCTGGCCCGCGGGCGCCTCGCCGATCCGGCCGACCTGGCGTTCGTGCTGGATCATCACCGCGAGGCCACGCTCACCTACGAGCGCCTCCTGGTGCTGGAACGCGTGCTGCTGGCGCTGTTCCGCCGCGCCGAACCCTTCAACGCGCAGGCCTTCCTCCAGCGTCACGGCGACGAAGCCGCCCGCACGGCGCGCCTCGAGTACCGTGTGGGGTTCAGGCTCGGCACCATCGTGCAGAAGTGGCGCGACTGGCACGCGAGCGAGGATCCCGAAGGCACGCTCCTGCCGGCGGCGGTCACCGAACCGGTCAAGGCAGGCCTGGCCATGGCCACCGATGCGTTCTTCGACCACGCGATGGACGTCTCCGTCCGCGGCAAGGCGTACATCCCGGTTGCCGGCGCCTACGTGGTGGTGGCGAACCATTCGAGCCATCTGGATACCGGCGTCGTCAAGTACGCGCTTGGCGCCTGGGGCGAGCGCATCCGCGCCCTGGCGGCCAAGGACTACTTCTTCGGCACGCCGGCAAGGCGCTTCCTGGCGCATCACTTCACGCGCCTGATCCCGACCGAACGCCAGGCCGTCACGACCGAGTGGGTCAAGCGGGCCCGCGAGGCCCTCGGAGAGGGCGACTGGGTCCTGATCTTCCCCGAGGGCACGCGCACGGCGGATCCCGAGGTCCAGCCGTTCAAGGCGTCGCTCGGCACGCTGCTGCGGGCCTGCCGGGCGCCGGTGCTGCCGGTCTACGTCCACGGCACGCACGAGATCCTGCCCAAGGGCACCCTGCTGCCCAGGGGCCGGAAGATCCGGGTTTTCGTCGGGCCGCCCATCCCGTACGCCCACCTCGAGCAGGTGACGGCCGCCGCGGCCGGCACCCTCGCCCGGGATCGGCTCATGGCCGACTACGTCCGCGACGCCGTGGCGGGCCTCGAACGCGGGGACTTCTTCTGGCTGCGGGATCGGGCGCTGCCGGCGGGGGGGCGCGACGAATGATCGTCCTCACGGGCGCCACCGGCTTCCTGGGAGGGGCGGTCGTGGCGGCCCTCGCGGGGAGGCCGCTCAAGGCCCTCTGCCGGCGGGCGGCGCCCGGCCTGCAGGCGCGCGGCGTGGCCGTGGCGATCGGCGATCTCGCCGATGCCGGCTGGCTCGCCGCGGAAATCGCCCCCGGCGACGTCGTGGTCCACATGGCGGGCCGCGTGGAGTTCGAGGCCGCGGCGATTCGCGACCTGCACGACCTGCACGTGGAAGGCACGCGCCGCCTGGCGGAAGTCGTCGGCGCACGGCAGGCGCGCCTGGTGCTCCTGTCGTCGTCGGGCACGACGGCGGTCTCGCGCCACGAACGCCTCATCGACGAGACGGCGCCGTATCCGCTCGATCTGGTGGCGCGCTGGCCCTACTACCTGACCAAGACGCTGCAGGAACGCCTGGTGCTGGATCTCGTCGCGAGGCGGGGCCTCGACGCGGTGGTCCTGAACCCCAGCCTGCTGCTGGGCCCGGGGGACGATCGCGGCGGTTCCACCGATCTGGTCCGGGAGTTCCTGGAAAGGCGGCTCCCGACGGTGCCGCCCGGCGGCATCAGCGTCGTGGACGTGCGCGACGCGGCGCGGGCCGTGGCGAGCGCCATCGACCGGGGTCGCAAGGGCGAACGCTACTTCCTCGCCGGCCACAACTGCCGCTTCGAGACCTTCTTCCGGGTGCTCGCCGCGGTGAGCGGCGTGCGGGGACCGGCCCTGCGCCTGCCTGGGCGCCTGGCGACCCTGGGCGCCCGCGCCCTGCACGGCATGGACGTGCCCGTGCCGCACCCGGCCCGGATCGAGATGGCCAACCATTTCTGGTACGCCGACGCGCAGAAGGCCGGCAGGGAGCTGGACTTCGCTGCCAGGCCCCTCGAGGCCACGCTGCGTGATACCATCACCTACCTGCGGAAGGACGGAAACAAGCTCGCATGACCATCCAAGACGCCACGGCGACCGAGACCCGTCTCATCGCCCTGCTCGCGCGCATGCTCGGCCGCAAGGCCGACGCTCTGGGCCTCGACCAGCACCTGGTCAAGGATCTGGGCATCGACTCGGTCGACCTGCTGGGCCTGGTATCGGGCATCGAGGAGGAGTTCGACATCGTCCTCCCGGCCGACGGGCACCTGATTTCCAACGTCAAGACCATCCGCGAGCTGGTTGCCCTGGTCGAGGAGTACCGCGCCACCTAGGGAGGGCCCAATGTTCGTCGTAGCTCAGTCGCCGCCGCCACCCCCCATCGAAGAGCGCCGCGTTCCGCCGCCGCCTACCGTGGCGCCGCCGGCCGTGCCGGACGACTGGGCGTTTCCGCGGGGCCTGAGCGTGGTGGCCGGGCTCAACAACCCGGAGTGGGCGCATGTGGGCGTCGGCTACCGCTACCGGCAGTTCGGCGGCGGCCTGTCTCTTGGCTCCATCGGTCTGGCGCACAACGTCGGAGCCGTCGTGCGCTTCTTCCATTCGCGGGCGCCGGGCGGCCCGTTCCTGGAGGCGGGCGCCACCGCGGTACAACTGGCCGAGACGACTCCGGGCCTCACGCCGCGGGACATCTTCTTCCAGCGCTTCCTGGGCGCCGGCTGGCAGTTCGAGTGGTCGCACGTGCTGATCAACGTCGGGGCGGGACTCCATGACGCGCCGGCCCGTTCGACCGCGCCGCCGGCACCGATCATCAGCTCCGGTCTCATGCCGCGGCTCAACCTGGAGGTGGGCTATGCGTTCTAGCGTCCTGGTCGCTCTCGGCGCGGCAACCCTGGCGACCGCTGGCTGCCAGTTCTACTCGTACGTCAGCAGTGCGGGCGACCTGGGTATCGATTGCTTCAAGGACACCGAGATCAAGGCGGCCCTGCCGAGCACCGAGGCTTCGAAGTCGGCGCCCGTGGCCGTCCTGGTCCACGGCTACACGGCCACGACCTACGAGACCAACTACGCGGCCGAATTCCTCAAGAAGCGCGGCTACATCGTCAGCCAGGTCATGATGGGCGCGCACGGCACGAACCTCGTGGACTTCTCGAAGAGCACCTGGCGGATCTGGGCCGAACCGGTGGCGACCGAGTACAACCGCCTGACCGCCGCCGGCTACCAGAACGTGTCGCTCCTGACGGTCTCGACCGGCGGGCCGGTCGCCATGGAACTATACGCCGAAGGGAAGTTCAACCCGCCGCCGAAGCGCATCTCGATGGTCGCGCCGATCCTGGACTTCGCCGACAAGCTGAGCGGCGCGGCGGGCTTGCTCAAGGCCCTGGGAGCGGTGAATTCGCCGTCCAAGAACTCGGGATCGAGCAAGTGCCACTGGTACTCCGACCGGCCCATCGACGCGGTCCTGCAACTCGTGGACCTCACCGAGGTGATGAAGGGCCGGCTCCGCGGCACGATCAACCTGCCTCCGGACTTGAAGATCCAGATCTTCCAGTCGCTGCGCGACAAGACCGTGGATCCCCTGTCGGCGCAGATCTGGGCCAATGGGCTCAAGGGCGGAATGGTGAGCGTCACGATGGTCGATTCCGATTTCCACGTGCCCATTGGCCCGGAGTTCATCGACGACTCGGGCAAGAACACCTGGACCGACGCCGATCGCGCCACGCGCGACCGCATCCTCGAGCAGGTGGCCGCGGGCAACCGGCCCTGATAGCACCGCTCACTTGACTCCGCTCCGGCGTCGCGGCCGGCACGGAGGCCGGCCCCACCCGCCACGTCGGTGGCGCAGGCCTCCGTGCCTGCGGCCGAGTGGCGCTGGGCCATTTGAAGCGGCGTTATGAGGCGGCAGGGGCCGGCTTCTTTCACGATGGCCCGGGCCGGGTCCGCTACGGCGTGACCACCCGGATGCGCTGGCCGTCGCAGATGTAAAGGCTGCCGTCGGGGTGCACCGTGACGCCGAAGGGCGCCTCGAAGAGCGCCGACCCGTAGTTCCCGTCGCGGAAGCCCGCCACGTCCCCCGTGATGGTGCTGGCCACGCCGGCGGGCGTGACGCGCCGGATGCGGTAGTTGCGCAGGTCGGCCACGATGGCGTTGCCGGCCGCGTCGACCGAGAGGTCGTAGGGTTCGCTGAACAGCGCGCCCGTGCCGGATCCGTCGGCGTACCCGGCCGCGCCGGTGGCGCTGCCGGCCAGGAGCGAGGCCGCGCCGGCGGCGGTGATCCGCCAGATGCGGTTGTTGATCGAGCCGACCGAGTTGTCCGACGTGGTGGCGTAGGCGTTGCCCGCCGCGTCGGCCCAGACGGCGCCGGCCATCGGACTCAGGCCGGAGGCGAGCGTGGTGACGTTGCCGCCGGAAATCTTGCGCACGCGGGCATTCCCGCGATCGGCCACGATGAGGTCGCCATTGGCGTTCACGTTCACCGAGAACGGGGAGTTGAAGCGGGCCGAAGCCGCCGGGCCGTCCACGAAGTCGGGGAGGTCGGGTCCGCCGGCGGCGGTGGTCACCTGGCCATCCGTGCCGATCTTGCGGATGCAATGGTTCTGCCAGTCGGCCACGTAGACGTTGCCCGCGGCGTCCACGCCCACGCCGTAGGGATTGTCGAACTGGGCGGTGGCGACCGATCCGTTCGAGAAGCCCTCGGTCGTGCCGGCGTAGGTCGAGACCATGCCCTGGGGCGTGATCTTGCGGATGCGGTGGTTCCAGTGGTCGGCGACGTAGGCGTTGCCCGCCGCGTCGAAGGCGAGGCGCAGGGGGAAGTTGAAGCGCGCTTGCGTGCCCTCGCCGTCGCGGAAACCGGCCGTGCCGTCGCCCGCCAGGGTGCCCACGGTGCCCTTCAGCTTGAGGAAGCCCACCAGGGTCTGCCGCACGCCGCCCGGTTGCATGAGCGTGACCGGGGCCGAGTAGGCGCTGGCGGGAATCGCCACGGTCGCGGTCGTGCGGTCGGCCGAGACGCTCCAGGTGGCGGCGGGCACGGCGCCGAAGAAATAGGTGCCGCGGCCGACGACGGCGTCGAAGTTGGCGCCCTTGAGCGTCAAGGTGCCGCCCGGGACCGGAATCGCCGGGGAATGGGCCAGCACGATCGGCGCTCCGGTGGTGAGGCGATACTGCCCCTTGGAAGCGTCGAATGCCACGCTGCCGACCGGATCCTGATCCAGCGTCAACGCGTTGCTCACCAGGGTCAGGACCGGCGCGAAATCGGTCGTCGCGCCCAGGCCCGTGCCGGCGTCCGCGAATGTCGCGCCGCTTACCTTGCCGATCAGCGACGCCAGCGCGACCGACTGGCCGGCCGACTGCTTGAGACTCACGATCGTCGCGATGGCGGTCGTCGCGAGGCTCACATTGATGCCGACGCCGGGGGTCGTGTTGGTGAGGCTCTTCCAGCCGCCGTCCCACAGCAGCAGGGTGCGGACGCGCACCACCGCGGCGCCCGGGCGGTTGGGGGCTCCGCCCATGGCCAGGCCTTTGACCGCTTCGATCATGTAGGTGGTGTTCGCCTGGGGGGTGAACGAGCCGAAGGTCAGCACGAACGCCCCCGAGGCCTCGGTGACCGAACTGGCGACCGTGTTGCCGGCCACCGCATCGATGAGCGAGACGGTGGCCGCGTTGGCGACCTCGGTGATGAGCGCTTGGCCCCGGAACCGCCCCGCGGGCGGGCCGAAGTCGACCATGCCGGTCAGGGACGGCGCCCCGGCCGGAACGGCCGCCGCGCCTTCCGCCTGCCCGGTCTTCGCCTGGAGCGGCCATCCGGCCTCCGGGCCCCGGAGCCGTCCCGCCACCGGCCCATCGGCCGGCCCCGCGGGCAGGGCCTGGCAACCGGCGGCGAGGGCAGCCGCGCAGGCCGTCGCCAGGAGCTTCCTCATGACGGGCCTCATGGCGCCACCACCCGGATCGCGCCGTTGCCGTTGTCGGTCACGTACAGCACTCCGTTGGCGTCGACCGCCCCGCCGTACGGCCAGTCGCCGAAGCGCGCGCCGGCATTGTCGCCGTCCACGTAGCCATTCGCCCCGGAGGCGCCCGCGATGACGACCCGGCCGGTGCCGGGGACTATCTTGTGGACGTAGCCCAGGTAGGTCGAGTACACGGTGCCGCCGGGATCCTGGGCGACCCACACCACGGCGTAGATCTCCACCGGGCCGCCATTCACCGCGAAGTTGCCGCTGGTCGTCAGGGTACTGGTTGCCCCGGCGGGCGAGATCTTCTTCATGTGATTGGCGCCGTTGTTGGCTGAATACAGGTTGCCGTCGGCGCCCCAGATCATGCCGTCCGGGTAGCTGAGGCGAGCGCCGGTGCCCGTGCCGTCGCTGTAGCCGCTGGTGCCGTCGCCGACGAACGCCGAGACATTGCCGGCCGGCGTCATCTTCCAGATGCGTTGCCCGTAGTAGTCGGAGACGTAGAGATTGCCGCCCGGATCGAGCGCCACCGAGGTCACGACGCCCGGGAAGACATACGGATTGCCGGGATTGGCGGCGAACGTGCCGGCGGTCGTCAAGGTGGACACCGCTCCGCCAGGCGTGATCTTGCGGACCCGGTTGTTGCTGTGATCGGCCACGTAGACGTTGCCGGCGGCGTCGGTGCACAGGTGGCGCGGCTGGTTGAACCTTGCCCCCAGGCCCGTGCCGTCGCCCGTCCCGGCGGTGCCGTCGCCGGCCAGGGTCGTCACCACGCCCTGCGGCGAGATTTTGCGGATGCGGTGGTGGCTGAACTCGGTGACGTAGAGGTTGCCCGCCGGATCGAACGCGATGCCGTGCGGGCTGTCGAATTTCGCCAGGCGACCCGGCCCGTCGATCCAGCCCTTGCCGGTGCCCCCCGCCAGCGTGCCCGTCGTGCCGGCCACGGGCACGACCGGCCCGGTCCACGTGCTCGGCCCCTGCGTGATCTCCAGGTAGCCGCTCTGCGCGTCGGGCGGCACCTGCACCGACAGCCGAGTGCGGGCGGCGTTGACGCTCCAGCTTGCGACCTGCACCGGCCCGATGCGGAGCGAGGGCGTCGCGGGCCCTGGCCCGGGCAAGTTCTGGCCGGTGACGGTGAACGTGGCATTCCGGGCCGGCACGGGCGGGCTGACGCCCTCGTGAATCACCACGCCGCCCACGCGCCGGCCGAAGCGCAGGGCCGCCGTCGCGCCGCCGGGATCGAAGCTCACGGCCTCCACGGGATCCTGGTCCTCGAGGATGGCGTCCGAGACCAGGGCGAAGACCCGGTCCACCTCGGCCTGCGCGAGGGCCGTGCCCTGCGCGTCGAAGGTCGTGCCGCTCAGGCGGCCGCCGAGGCTCACGAGTTCCGCGGGCGCGAGGGTCCGGTAGCCCGCCACGATCGCCACCGCCGTCGACGCCCGGCCGATGACGATGCCGGTCCCCGTGAGACTCGTCCAGGTACCCTGGTAGGCGACGAGGGTGCGCACCCGGGCGATGGCGGCGCCGGCGCGATTTGGCTTGGCGCCGACCGGCAGGCCCTTCACGGCCTCCAGGAAATACGCCTTGGCGGTGTCCGGGATGAACGACGCTGGGAAGCGCACGTCGAAGGTGCCATCGGTGGCCGACACCGTAGTGGCGACCGTGCGGCCGGTGGCCGGGTCGATCAGGGCCACGGTCGCGCCCGAGGCGATGTCGGTCGTCTGGGCCGCCACCCGGCGCGAGATGCTCTCGATGCGGCCCCGCAACGGGGAAATCGCGTCCGATCGGGCTTCCCCCGCCACTGCGGCCTTCGGGCCCCCCTCCACGGTCGCACCGGCAACCCGGCCGCCGGCACCCGGTGCACCCGCCTCGCCACCCCCCGGTTCCGTGCCGGCGGGCAGGGCGCGCGGGAGGCAGGCCGAGAGGGCGGCGGCCGCCAGGGCGGCAACGAGGGCAGATCGGTACGTCACTCGCCCTCCTTCCGGCCCCAGACCGGCACCGCCACGCCCGCGGAAGCGTCCAGCACCCAGATCCGGCCCAGGCCGTCGCGGGCCATGGCCGATCCGGTCAGGCTCTGGCTGCCTTCGATGGGATCCTGATAGGCGACCGGCAGTTCGCCCTCCTTGGTGCCGTCCGGCTTGAAGTGGGCGACCTTGCCCGGGAGCGCCACCCAGACGCGCCGCGCGTCGGCCGCGATGGCAGAAGCCGCGGCGCCGAGATTGATCGACGCGGTCGCGCCGTCGCCGGCGATGCGGAGGGCCTGGCTCGCGCCGTCGAGCAGTGCCCAGCCCGAGCCGTCCGCCGCCTCGGCCAGGGCGATCGGATCGGCGCTGGCCGCGTACGTGGCCTCGCTCGCTCCGTCGGCTCTCTTCACCTTGAACACTTGCTTGGCCCCGCCGACCCAGACGTGCGTCTGGCCGACCCACAGGGCGCGCGGGCTGCCGAAGCCCGCGAAGGATGCCGTGGCGTTGTCCGAGAGGCGGTAGCGCGCCAGCGTGCCGCCCGCCACGGCGGCCCAGACCTCGCCGCCGCGGGCACCGAGGGCCCGGGGAGTCCCGCCCGGCGAGAACGCGGTCGTGCCCTGGAGGCCGCTGATACCCAGCAGGAAGCGGTCGACGTGAGCGGGACCGTCGGAGAGGACCCAGATGGACCGCGCGCCGTCCGCGACGCAGGCTACCGCCTGCGTGATCGGCGATCCGTAGGTCTGGCCGGGACGCCCCTCGGAATCGAGTTCGAGCAGGCTGGTCTGCCGCAGGAAGTATGGCCACTGCTTGCCGTCGGGGATGGCGAGCCCCCTGGCTCCGCTGGCCGCCACCTTCGGTCCCACGGCGCCGAGTGGTGTGGGGCTGGGCGTCGGCTGCGTCACGAAGGTGTCGCCCGTCTGGAGCGGCGCGGGCGTGATGCTGGTGTCCACGCCGCTACGGATCTCGGTGCCGCCGGCGCCTGAGGCGCCCGGGGACGGGGAGGCGGTCGCGGGCGCGGTGGTCGC
>Ga0194120_10005108_pt1 | contig 19586 bp, 16 predicted proteins | sample TA2MahCa65mmetaG_FD_148642 | JGI IMG/M metagenome (GOLD analysis project Ga0194120, IMG submission 148642) | Freshwater microbial communities from Lake Tanganyika, Tanzania - TA2015019 Mahale Deep Cast 65m | ecosystem: Environmental > Aquatic > Freshwater > Lake | place: Tanzania: Lake... | reverse complement strand
AACGACCAGGTGACCCTCGCCGGGGCCGATGTCCTCCGGCCTGACGGAGTGCTGCTGTCGCCCGGGCCGGGCCGTCCCGAGGAGGCCGGCATCATCTGCGACGCGATCACCCACTTCGCGGGTCGTGTGCCGGTGTTTGGCGTGTGCCTCGGTCACCAGGCGATCGGTCATGTCTACGGTGCACGGGTGGTGCGTGCGCCGCATCTGGTGCATGGCAAGACCTCCCGCATCGTCCACACGGGCGCGGGCGTGTTCACCGGCCTCGCCAATCCGCTCGAGGCGACGCGGTATCACTCGCTCGTGATCGACCGGGCAAGCATGCCCGACGTGTTGGAGGTGACGGCCGAGTGCGACGGACTGGTGATGGGTGTGCGGCATCGTGAGTTCGATGTCGAGGGTGTGCAGTTCCACCCCGAGAGCATCCTGACTACCGAGGGCCACGCCCTCATCGGCAACTTTCTCGCTCGCTGCGGCTGATCTGGCGCCCGCTCAGCCGGACGGTGGTGGCACCGTGGTGCCGGGGTCGACGAAGCGCCCGACGGTTAACACGACCGACTTGGCGGGGTCGACCTTGGTGCCGGCGGGGATGTCCTGGGCGATCACCTTTCCGATGTTGCTGTTCCCTGCGGCGAGATCGAGGAATTCGATCGTGTACTTCAGTGCGACCGCATCGAGCGCCTTCTTGGCGTCGGCCTCGGGGAGTCCCTTCACGTTCGGCATGTCGACTGGCACCGGACCGCTCGAGATCACCAGGGTGATACCACTGCCCGAATCGATCGGCACGTCGACTCCCGGATCGGTGCGCACAACCTGACCCTTGGCCACGCTGGCGCTCGGCTCCTCGATGCGCCTGACAATGAACTTGAACGGCGCGTTCTGCAGCAATTGTGTGGCGGCTGCTTCCTGCTGGCCGGTCACGTTCGGCACGATCACCTGACCAGCGCCGGCCGAGACGACCACTTTCACGGTGGATCCCGGGGGAACCTGCTGGGTGCCGCCCGGATCCTGCGAGATGATCTGGCCCGCACCAAGGGTGGGGTCGATGCGCTGCTCGATGATCTCGAGCGTGAGGCCCACCTTCTGCAGCTCGGTCTGGGCCTGGGAGATCGTCAACCCCTGGATCGGGGGCACCGTCACCGGCGGGCGTGCCGGGTTGTAGGTGAGGGTGATCGTGTCGCCCTCCACGGCGGGGGAGTCCGCGGCGGGGTTCTGCTCGTAGACGGCATCGTCGGCCACACCCTCCTTGGCGAGTGCGTTCGGCACCACCTTGAAGCCCTTTTCGCCCAGCAGGGTGGCAGCATCGGCGTAGTTCATGTTCACCACATCGGGCACGGTGAGGCCGGGGCCGCCCGCGATGTTCGTGATCACGAAGACGATACCGGCGATCAAAATTGCCGCTGCTGCGATTGCGCCCGCGATGTAGGCGCGCCTGTTGCGGGGTTCGCCATCAGGCTGGGTGGGGGTCGGCGTCATCGAGGCCGGCATCACGCGGGTGCCCGCGCCGTCCTGGGCCGGCAGCAGCAAGGTGTCGTCCTCCACGCGGGGAAGCATCGTGGTCGCGGCATCATCGGCCGGTGTGCGGGTGGCCATCGCGCGGGCCTGTTCATAGGCGAGCACGGGCAGATCGGCGAGGAACCGGCGCAGATCGTCGCGCAGTTGTTCGGCGTTCTCGTAGCGCATCTCAGCGTTCTTGGTGAGGCACTTCGACACGATCGCCTCGAACGAGATCGGCACGTCGGGCACCAGTTCCTTCAGGCGCTTCGGCACCTCGTTCACCTGCATATAGGCGGTCGCGAGCGCACTCTCTGCCACGAACGGTGGCCGGCCGGCCACCATCTCATACAGCACCACACCGAGCGAATACAGATCGCTGCGCGGATCGAGTGCCTCACCCTTGGCCTGCTCGGGGCTGAAGTAGGTGGCGGTGCCCATCACCGACCCCTCCTGGGTGAGCCCTGCATCGTGGGGTGCGTCCATGGCGCGCGCGATGCCGAAGTCGACCACCTTGATGGCGGTGTTGCGCGCAATGAGGATGTTGCCGGGCTTGATGTCGCGGTGGACGACGCCGTTGGAGTGCGCGAAGGCGAGCGCCGAGGCAACCTCGGCTGCGATCCGCGCCGCACCCTTTGGGGTGATGCGGCCCTGGTTGCGGGTGATGTGCTCCGCAAGCGTGATCCCCGGGACGTACTCCATGGCCATGAAGTAGGTGTCGCGGGTCTGGCCCCAGTCGTAGACCGAGACGATGTTCGGGTGGTTCAGGCCGGCGACCGACTGGGCCTCGCGGCGGAACCGCTCGACGAAATTCGGGTCCTTGGCGTGCTCGGGGAAGAGCACCTTGATCGCCACCTGGCGGTCGAGCAACACATCCCGGGCGAGGAACACATGTGCCATTCCGCCGCGACCGATCGACTTTTCGATCCGGTAGCGGTCGTTGATCACCTCGGCTCGGGGAGCATCACTCGACATATGAACCCCTTCAGGCTACAAGGCGCGCCAGGGGCGACCGGTTCGGGGTGTTCGCGTCACTGCGCACCATTGAGTGCAGCGACGAGCAACTGTCGGGCCACGGGTCCGGCGAGGCGTCCACCTGTGCCCGCGCTGATCTCTTCTGATGTCCCCTTCAACATCACTGTGACCGCGTACTTGGGTGCCTCGGCGGGCGCGAATGCGGTGATCCACGCGTGTGATCGTTGCTTCTCTCCCTCGGGGTTCAACTGCGCGGTGCCGGTCTTGGCGGCGATCCTCACACCGGGGATCTGCAGACAACACGCTGCGGTGCCACTCTGGGTGACCCCTTCCATCGACGTTGTCAGCGTTGCTGCAGTCGTGGCGGCCATGGTGCGTCGCCACTGGCGCACCGGGGTGGTGCGCACGATGTTGTCGATGGGAGATGACACCGTGCCGTTGCCCGGAATCACCAAGGCATCGTCTGCGAAGGTCCGCTTCACCACACGTGGCTCGAGCATGACGCCACCATTCGCGACCGAGGCTGTGATCATCGCCATGTGCAGTGGCACCACCTGCACGCTGCCCTGGCCGAAGCCGTGAATGGCGAGCAGCGCGAGTGAATTGTCGAAGTCACCCGCCGTGCCGCCGAAGGTGGACGTTGCAGCGCCCTGCAGGTCGAAGGGGAGTGTCTGATCGAGACCGAATCGGTTGACGCCGGCCACGAATTCACTCGGCCCGATCGCGACGGCGGTCCTGGCGAACGGGATGTTGCACGATCGGCGGAACACTTCGGCGAGGTCACCCCCGCAGGTCTTTCCCGCATAATTCTGGATCGGGTTGTCGGTGTTCGGCGGCACCCATCGCCGCTCGTTCGGAAAGGTGCTCGCGGTGGTGAGTGCTCCGGTCTCGAGCCCGATGGTGGTGGTGAGGATCTTGAAGGTCGACCCGGGCATGTAGCGCTCTTGAAAGGCGTTCGCAAGGAGGGGTTTCTCGGGGTCTGCGTTCAGCACCTCCAAGTACGCCTCGGCAGCTGCACCGCTGTGCTGGGCCACCTGGTTCGGGTCATAGGTGGGGTTCGAATACATCGCGAGCACGGCACCCGTGGCCACCTCGACCACCACGGCAGAGCCGTCCCGGCCCGCCAGAGCCGCCTGGGCGACCCGCTGGAGGTCGTCCCGCACCGTCACCTCGACTGCCCCGGGAGTGCTCGCCGACAGGAGGCGACGCTCGAGATGCTCGAGCTGTGTGGAACCGAACGAGAGTGTGTAGTGACCGGTGATGTGGGGGTAGAGATCGCCGGCCGGGTAGCGCCGCTGCCACCGGAACTCGCCCGTGTCCTTCTCCACCGATTCTGCGATCACCACGCCATCGGCGGTGACAATGCGACCGCGCGGCGAGTCGAAGCGCTCACGGTCCAGCGTGTTGTTGCGGCTGTCGCGCACGAGGGCATCGCGCCGCACCACCTGCCAGTTCGACAACTGCATGAACAAGATGCCGAACAACACCACGAAGGCCACCGTCAGGTGCCGGATCCGCTGGTTCATCGGCGGGTCTCGCGGCGCTGGGCGAGTCTCATTGCGACCCTCTCGCGCACTCCCGGGATGCTGGGTACCTCGCGCAACTCGCGTGCAGTCGCATCACTCATGCGCACCAACAGAGCTAGAACGACATAGTTCGACACGAGTGAACTGCCGCCGTACGACATGAACGGCAGCGTCACGCCGGTGAGCGGGACCACCCGCAACACACCACCGATGATGACGAACGTCTGCACCGCCAGAATCGTCGTGAGGCCGACAGCGAGGAGTTTCTCGAAGTCGCGCTGGGCCCGCAGTGCCACGCGCATGCCCGCACCCACCAGCAACACATAGGCGGCGAGCACGGCGGCGGCCCCCATCATTCCGAGTTCCTCTCCGATCGCAGCGAAGATGAAGTCGTTGTGGGCCGCCGGGATCGCAGAGGGCTGGCCATTGCCGAGCCCCTCACCCCACAGCCCGCCATTTGCCATTCCGAAGAGCGCCTTCACCGGTTGATAGCCGCGGTCGGTGAACCGGCTCCACGGGTCGAGCCACACCTCCACACGGCTGCGCACATGGTCGAACAAGAAGTACGCCGCCGTCGCCCCGGCGAGGAACAGGGCCGAGCCCACCACCAAGTACCCGGTCTTTTCTGTTGCCACCCACAGCATCACCACGAAGAGCGAGAAGAACATGAGCGAGGAACCAAGGTCGCGCTGCCCCACCATGACCAGCACCGAGAGCCCCCATGCCACTGCGATGGGGGCGAGGTGACGCATCTCGGGCAGGTTCAACCCCCACAGGCGGTGCTCGCTCTGCACGATCAGGGTGCGGCGCTCGTCCAAGTACGCGGCGAAGAACACCGCGAGCAGGATCTTTGCGAACTCACCGGGCTGGAAGTTGATCGGGCCGATGCTCACCCAGATGCGCGCCCCGCCGCTCGTGAACCCGAGCCCCGGCACCATCGGCAGCACCAACAGCACCAGGCCCGCCCCCAGGCAAGTCCATTGCCAGCGTCGCAGGTCGAGGGGTCGATCGACCAGCACCAACACCGCGAGGAATGCCCCCACGCCCACCACGCTCCACACCGTCTGCAAGTCGGCCCACTTGTTGGCGAGGCGTGCGATCATCACGAATCCCGTTCCGTGCAGCACCGCAACCACCGGCAACAGCAGTGCATCGGCCCCGTTCGCCACGCGCCGCACCACGAGGTGTGCGAGCCCCCACAGTGCGAGCACCGTGAGCATCAACGGCAGTCGCGCGAGCGACATGTCGGTGCGGGGGCTGTCGTAGGCGAGGGCATACGCTCCGGCGGCGAACACGCACGCCATCGCGACGAGCCCCGCCTCTGTGCGCCGCCGGGCTCGGGCGGCCCCGGTCAGCGTGAGATCAGCCACTCGTGGTCGTGGCGGAGTCGGCGATGGGGGAGGTGGTCGTGGTGGTCGAGTCAATGATCGCGATCTTCAGGAACTCGAGGAACTTGCGGGCCTGCGACGACGACGCGAACGACCGGTTCGTCTCGACATCCACCAGAACACCCTCGGGAAGGTCGCTGCGAGTCAACTCGGTTTGCGTGTCGACGGTGGGGTCGAACCACAACACCCCACCCACGCGCCCGCGGTACACGGTGACCAAGCCGTCGTCGTCGAAGCCGAGGTAATAGCCGCTTCGCGCGTACACGCCGACCACCGAGATCGCTGACAACACCAGAGCCACAGCAAGGCTCCAGAACAGTGCTGCACCCACGGTGATGCGCCGTTTTGGACGCTCCCCGGCAGGGGCGGGCACGATCATTGGCTCGGTGCGATCCGGTGCTGGTGGCGACTCGACCGGGTCAGAGACGTCGTCGAGGACATCGACCACCACCACGGTGGTGTTGTCGCGGCCGCCGGCGGCATTTGCCACCATCACCAACGACTCGGCCGCCAGTTGTGGGTCGCGATGCTGGAGAAGAACGGCGGTGATGTCGGCATCGGAGACCTCATCGACGAGCCCGTCGCTGCACAGCACCAGGCGATCACCGGTGCGCACAACCTGGGTGAAGACATCGACGCTGACCGCCCGGTCGATCCCGAGCGCACGGGTGACGATGTTGCGCCGTGGGTGCACCCGGGCCTCTTCTTCCGAGATCAATCCCTCGTTGACCAGCTCCTGCACATAGGAGTGGTCGACCGAGACCCGCGAGAGCACGCCGTCACGGAACAGATAGGTGCGAGAATCACCGACATTGGCCACCACGAACCGGGGCTCTTCCCCCGGCACCACCACGGCAGCGGTGAGGGTGGTGCCCATGCCCGACTGGGCCGAGTCGTCGAGGGATGCGGTGTAGATGGTGGTGTTCGCGGCCTGGACCACCTCGCGCAGGCGCATCGCATCGGTGATGCCACTCTTGACGGCCGCACGCATCGCGGTCACCGCCAGTGCCGAGGCCACCTCGCCCGCGTTGTGGCCTCCCATGCCGTCGGCGACCACATAGAGGCCCTCTTCGGCGACGAAGGAGTCCTCGTTCTGCTGGCGCACCATACCCATGTCGGTGGTCGCACCCCACGACAGTTTCATCGGCGCATCTCCAGCACGGCCGAGCCCACCTGGATGCGGTCACCGCGGCGCACATGGCGATCCTCTGTGATGCGGGTGCCGTTCAGGTAGGTGCCGTTCGTACTCGCGAGATCGACCAACCATGCACCGTCGGGGCGCATCTCGATGCGGGCATGGCGCGAGGAGATGAACGAGTCGCCATCCAGCACGATGTCGCAGTCCTCGCGGCCGATCGTGAGGGTGCTCGAGAGTGTGAAGGTGCGGCCACGGTGCTGGCGCGGCTCCATCACCACGAACGCAACGGCGCCCTTCTCGGCTGTGCGGCGGGGTGCATCGGCGCCCTCGTGACGCGTCCATCGCGCAATCGAGGGTGTGCGGACCTCGCTCCACACCGCCCACAGCACGCGACCGAAGAACAGATAGAGAAAGACGAGCAGGAGGTAGTTAAGCGAATCGGGGATCTGGTCGGTCATGGTGGTCCCCGCACGCGATGCGGTCAGGACACCTCGAAGGTGATCTGCACCGAGCCGAACCCGATCACGTCGCCGTGCTGGAGGATCTGCTCGCCGGTCACCATCACACCGTTCACATGGGTGCCGTTGGTGGAGCCGAGGTCGCGGACCGCCACCTCACCGGCTGCGCAGGTGAACTCGGCGTGGCGGCGCGAGACGTTCGAGTCGTTCAACACGATGTCGCATTCGAGATTTCGCCCCAGCACATAGTGACCCTCGCGAATCTCGACGCGCTGGCCGGCCGGCAGGGTGATGATCGCGGGCGGACGGTCGAAGGCATCGTGGACCACGGTGAGCGCCGGGGGAGCAGCGGGCGTGTCCGGGGTGGGGGTTGTGGGGCTGGAGGCTGCGGGCTTGGAGCCTTGATCGACATTGCGGGCCTCGATCTCGAATCGGCCTCGCTTCAAATCGGGGTTGGTGTGGAAGGCCACCCTGGCCTTTCCCTCCACGTGGTATCCCTCGGTCTTGATGTATTCGCGCAGGGCCACGGTGAGTTCCTGGTGGAGCGAGGGTTCGAGGTCGGCAAAGCCCTCGCGGTCGCGGGTCGCGAGCTGTACCAGGTAGCTGTTCGGCACCACCCGGCGACCCTGTGAGTCGACCTGGCGCTCCTCATCGACGGTGCGCAGGAGCCGCCGCCCGATCTGGAGGGGCTTGATCGAGCTCTTGAAGGCACGGGAGAACAGACCGTCGAAGAGGTTCTCCACGGTGCGCTCGACCACGTTCTTAGCCACACGACGAGGCTAATCCGCGATGCAGGACCGGCTAGGTCACAGGCTCTATCCGAATCCACCACACCGTCATCGTCCCCGCCCCGCCATAGTACGAGCGGAATTCAAGTTGCCCTGCCTCTTCCTCAGAGAGAGTGAAGTGGAGCGTGGCTTCGCGCGTTCTACCCGCCGTATCCGGCAGTGCGGTGCGCTCAATGACCTTCCAAGTCGTGCGTGTAAAGACATCGAGTGATCCAGGGGTCTTCGCGGCACCTTCCAACGCGTACGAGATTGTGATCTTGTATGTGCCTTCCCGGGTGCGCCAGTTCGGACCATAGGTCAGAAAATCAGCCTGGGCGGGCGGTGCCACCACTCGTGCCGAACCGCTGACCGAGCCGATCCTTCCATTCAAGAAATCGCCGTTCCATTGCCGGGGCGTGTCCACAGGATCCGAGATGATCGCTGAAGTAAATGACAAGAGAATCGGGAGTGGAAGTCCGATGAGGAACACCGTGCGTCTCAGTCGCAACATTGAATCCGAGGTAAAGCCAACCAGGAACAAGAGTCCCACGAGACTGATACCGATGAGGTTCGCCGGCCGAGTGAACGCAACGTCGACCTGAGTGAAGATTGGAAGCATCTCTTCAAACGGTCGCCAGAATGCTGAGTACGTGCCCGACCATGACCCGATGGCGTGCGGCAGTAGATCCCGATCCTGGAGCACCACACCAATCAGGTAACGCAGCTGAATTGCGACGCCTGTTGATATCACAGCAACAAACAACCGAGGATGCCTCTCACCGAGGCGGCCAAGTCCCGCTAGTGCGAGGACGCTGAACGGCAGGAATGCTGTCCAGCCGAATCGGCCGTTAAAACTCCAACCGCCATAGAGAGACCAGTGTGTTGAGTTTGTCAACAGGCTCGTTGCCACCAGAGCGGAAGCGGTGGTCATCAGAGCCGATCGTTCGCGGATCCCTCGACCAATCGCGTACACACCGACGAGAAGAAGTGGTTGTTGAACAAGAAGCCCCTGATTCTGATCAATGAGGAGGCCGACGAACTGCATTGCGGTGAAGCCCGTTGCCTGGACATCGTCAGATTCATAGGGACCGACGACACTGCCAAACGCGTAGTCGTTGTAGAAGGCCAGAAGTCCAATCGAGAGAAGAAATGGGGGCACCACCACAAGCCAGAACGATGACGGGCCGGCTCTTCGCCGCATTGTGATGGCGAGCGAGACCAGGCAGACGAGAGAAAGAGCACCGAATCGGATGTGGAGCCATGGAAGGAGAGAAACAGCGACTGCAGAGGCAACTTTCCAGGTCCTCGTGTTCGCGCGTTCAGGTTGCGCGACGACGCCGAGGCACACCAGACAGAGGACCCCCGCAGGAAGATCCGGGTAGATCTGTGATGAAGCCACCAAGAGGGGCAGGCCCAGCACAAGAGAGCTGACCGTCAGACTCCATGAGCGATACGGCTCCCGTGGTGCGATGAGCGAGAGGATCGCAACTCCGAGCGTGGCGAAGAGAATCAAGAAGAAGCGTGCGAACATCTCACCCCCGAGGAGGTAGGGCACAGACAGCAGAGCCGGCAGACCAAGATTGTGGACATTGAACAAACCTCGTGGTCCCATGACTGCGTGAGTGTTGTCCTCCGCTGGAATCGAAGTTCGTGCAGCCAACCCCCCGGGGCTTATCGTGCGATTCCTGAATTCACGGCTGTAGGGACCACTCTGTTCGACTTCGAACGTTGGCAGCAGCCCGTCGGCGACGACGAGATAGTGGGGCTCGTCACCAGTCACCGCAACTTTGTTGTCCCGGGCTGAATCCCAGAGGATCACGCACGCGCAGAGAGCGAAGAACAAGGGCAACCCAATCACCCCGGGACGGCGTGTCTCGTTCCGCATGGAGTCCACGCTAGTGATTGCCCCATAGCGACATTTGCTCTCGAGGTCATGGCAAGTACAATTGACCCTCACTCGCGCGAGTGGCGGAATGGCAGACGCGCTGGCTTCAGGTGCCAGTGTTCGCAAGGACGTGAGGGTTCAAGTCCCTCCTCGCGCACCAAAATCAACCGGCTCCAGGTCGTACTAGAGTCGGATCGTGTCTAGTGCCCAGTTGCAGACTCTCATTGCGGCGATTGTCAGTGTCGTGTTCGTCTTGTCGGTTCATCGACTCGGTAGGCGTTCCATGCTCAGTTTTCGCTACACCGTGGGGTGGATGATGCTCGGGATGATGGGGGTCATCGCGGGTCTGTTGTTGCCACTCGCCGAACCGGTGGCCGTCGCGCTGAATGTGAGTCCTGCGGCCCTGCTGGGAGGAGTCGGCATCCTGCTTCTAATGACGCTCTGTGTGCAGTTGTCAATCAGCATCTCGGGACTGCAGGACCAGGTTCGCACATTGGCTGAGGAGCTCGGGAACGCCCGGGAGGAGTCGGACCGTCGCAGTCTGGGGACCAAAGAGGAATGATCGTCAAACGAGACGTCCTCGTGTTAGTCCCGGCGTACAACGAGGAGAAGTCGGTCGGTGGCGTGCTCGAGTCTCTGTTGGCGGATGGCTACACCGTCCTCTTGGTGAGTGATGGTTCCACGGATCGAACCGCGAGTATCGGGAGGGCTCTCGGTGTGGACGTTCTCGAGTTGCCGATCAACCTAGGGGTCGGTGGTGCTCTTCGAGCCGGTTTTCGCCTCGCGCGCCGTCGTGGCTTTTCCGCCGTGGTCCAGATCGATGCTGACGGTCAACATCCAGTCGAGGAAATCGACGCCCTCATCACCGAGGCCAACAGGTCGGGGGCTCACATGGTTATTGGCAGTCGGTTCGTCACGGATCTCGGTGGCATGAGGGTTGCTCTGGTGCGCCGCTCAGCGATGCGTGTCCTCGCTCGGTCGGCTAGTGCCGCGGTCGGGAGAACGATCACCGACTCAACGTCGGGATTCCGCCTCATTCGCGAGCCACTGCTCGGAGAGTTTGCTGATCACTTTGCCAACAACTACCTCGGTGACACTTATGAGGCGGTTGTATCAGCCGGCCGGGCCGGCTACTCGGTCGTCGAGGTTCCGGTCCTTCTGCGCGACCGGGCCCATGGTGAGTCAACCGCGAGCACCGGCTCAGCCGTGCGCTTCACGCTGAAAGGACTCGGAGTTGTCATGCTTGGGTTGCACAAGAGGCTTCGGCCCCTTGATATCAGAGAGGAGCGGTCAATTTCCTAGTCTCAGCAGGCTAAATCCGGTTGCCGACCTGATGGAGTTGCGACCATCGAGAATCACCGAAACGCCCGGCAGTTGGTCCCTTGTGAGAGATGCATATTCGGCATGGTCAGCTTGGAGGATCGCCGCATCGGCTGGATCTCCGAAGTGGAACGGTTCAAAACCTTCGGCACGGAGCTCTTCGTCGGAGTACAACGGATCATGGACGAGCACCTTCGCTCCACGACGCCGCAACTCAGCCACCGTCGGGAACACGCCCGAAAAGGCGGTTTCTTTCACCCCTCCCCGATAGGCGGCTCCCAGGACCACGACCCTCTTGCCGGCCACCGATCCGAAGTGCTCCTCGAGTCGTTGCACACTGTGGATGGGCATCCCGGCGTTTGCTTCCCTTGCCGCTCGCACCACCGTGGCGGCCGGGTCGTTCCACAGGTACATCCTCGGATAGATCGGGATGCAATGGCCCCCGACAGCGATGCCGGGCCGGTGGATGTGGCTGAAGGGTTGGCTGTTGCACGCGTCAATGACCGCGTAGATGTCGATTCCGTTCCGCTGGGCGAACAACGCGAACTGGTTCGCGAGTCCGATGTTCACGTCGCGATAGGTGGTCTCTGCCAACTTCGCGAGTTCGGAGGCTTCGGGATTCCCGAGGTTCCACACCCCGTTCGGTCGCGGAAGATCGGTGCGATCGTCGAAGTCGAGCACCGACGAGTAGAACGATTCGGCGACCCGTCCGCACTCCTGAGTGAGACCGCCCACCAGTTTCGGATACCGCCTCAGGTCGGTGAAGACGCGACCGGTGAACACTCGCTCGGGGCTGAATGCGAGATGGAAGTCCGCTCCTGCGACGAGACCACTCCCCTCCGACAGCATCGGGGCGAAGCGACTCCTCGTGGTCCCCACCGGGAGGGTCGTCTCGTAACTCACCAGCGTCCCGGGCTTGAGCCCTCGTGCGACGTCGCGCGTGGCCGAGTCCATCCAGCCGAAATCGGGCACACCCTCTGCGTCGACGAACAGGGGCACGACGATGACCACCGCCTCCATCCCGGACACAGCCGATGTGGTGTCGGTGGTCGCCGTGAGATGGCCCGATCCGACAACCGCGGACAGCTTCTCCTGCAGGTGTGCCTCCCCGGGGAAGGGCTCCACGCCGCGGTTGACGAGGTCGACGGTGGAGGGGTTCACGTCGCACCCGATGACGGTGTGTCCCTTGCTTGCGAACTGGACAGCCAGCGGGAGGCCGATCTTCCCGAGCGCAACCACTGCAATCTTCATGTCGAACACCTTACTTATTGGGCTAATGGGCCCTCGTAGGATGAGAGAGTTGCGTCCGCGGGAGGTCGAGGGTGAAGGTTCTGAGCGTGGTGGGTGCCCGCCCGCAGTTCGTGAAACTCGCACCTGTCCACAGAGCTCTCGCTGCCGCCGGGCACGGGCATGTCATCGTGCACACCGGTCAGCACTACGACCGGGACATGTCAGACGTGTTCTTCGAGGATCTCGGCATACCCGCACCCGCACAGAACCTGGCCGTCGGTTCGGCGTCCCATGGTCGCCAGACAGCCCAGATGCTCGAGGGGCTGGAGGAGTCTTTCCTCCACCACCGCCCCGACTGGGTCCTCGTGTACGGCGACACCAACTCCACCCTGGCCGCCGCCGTCGCCGCGGTGAAGATCCACCAGCCGCTCGCCCACCTGGAGGCAGGGCTGCGTTCCTTCAACCGGCGCATGCCGGAGGAGCACAACAGGGTGCTCACCGATCACGCCGCTGACCTGCTTCTCGCCCCCACCGAGGTGGCGCGCCGACACCTCGAGGCGGAGGGCCTCGGTGGCCGGACGGTGGTGGTGGGGGACGTGATGACGGATGTGTGCCTCGAGACCAGGGACATGGTGACAACGACGCCACCAGCGATGCCGCAGGGCTGGCCCGGGGTGGACGGACCGCACTACATCGTGTCGACCATTCATCGACAGGAGAACACCGATGATCCCGCACGCCTCGCGACGATCATCAGCCACCTCGCCTCCTCGCAACACGAGGTGCTTCTGCTCGCCCATCCGCGCCTTCGCTCCACAGCATCCGAACTCGGGATCGATCTGGAGCAGGGAAGGGTGCGTGTTCTCGATCCGCTCCCGTACCCGCAACTGGTGAACGCGGTCATCCACTCGAGGGGTGTGGTGACCGATTCCGGCGGTCTGCAGAAGGAGGCGTTCCTGCTCGGTGCGCCGTGCATCACCCTCCGCACGGAGACCGAATGGGTGGAGACGGTGGAGCTCGGCTGGAACACGATCGATCCGGGATGTGAAGTGCCGATTGATGATGAGCTCGCCCGGCACCGCGACCGCCCCGCGCTCGCACCGTACGGTGAGGGCGATGCTGCCCGCCGCACGGTGACAGCCCTCGAGAGGCGTGGCTCGTGACTGTGAAGGAGATTGACGGAATCCGGCTCAGGGTGTGCAGTGCGGTCCTCACGAACAACCGGCGTGAGCTCGAATGGGCAGCCGGTCTGCCGCGCGACGTCGTCGGACCCGAACTGATGGCAGAGGTGGCGCAGGCCCTTGCCGATGCACCGGTGCCCGGTGAGCACGGGATTGTCCGGCTGACGAACCATCTGCCGGCGGCGGTGCAGTACGCAGGCCAGCGTGTGGTGCTTCTCTTCCCGCGCATCGCACGCCGGCTGCTGCGTGCCTCGGGTCTCCATCATCGGATGTTCTGATGTCAGGAGACCCTGCATCCCGGCCGAAGGTGCTGGTGGTGCATGCACTCAGGCCCACGAGCCGTCAGACGACAATCGACCACCTGCTGAGTTTCCGGGAGCACCTGCCGCACTGCGATGTTCAGTACCTTCACTTCCAGCAGCCCGTACCGGAGGAGATCGGTGCCGTCGCGCCTGATCTGATGGTGGTGAACTACGACTACCTGAACTACCGCTTCTCCCCGCTCTGGCTGTTCATCAGGCGGCGCCATCGTGAGATCGCACACCGTGCCGGCAAGGTGGTTGCCATAGCGCAGGACGACTTTTGGGCGAACAAACTGCTCGACAACTGGTGCATGGACTGGGACGTCGATCGGATCCTCACTCCAATCGACAACGACCGGGACGTGCTGTACCCCCGATCGAGCAGAACCAAGGACTTCCGTACGGGCCTCACCGGCTACGTGAGGTCCGGTCCGGTGCCCGAGACTGCGCCGCTGGCGGAACGTCGCATCGACCTCGGTCAGAGGGTGCGCGAGATGCCCCCGCACCTCGGCCGCCTTGCCCAGGCAAAGTCGACACAGGCCGTTGCCTTCGCTGTAGCGGCACAGAATGCGGGGTTCACGGTGGATGTATCCACGCGGGTGGAGGACTCCTTCATCGGGCCCGCATGGCTCGAATTCCTTGCTTCGTGCCGCTTCACCGTCGGCATGAAGGGTGGGGCGAGCCTTCACGACCCCTACGGACTCATCCACACAAAGGTGCAGGCACACCTCGCGCGCCACCCTGGTGCGTCGTTCGACGAGATCGAGGCAAGGTGCTTTCCCGGCAGGGACATGAAGCACGAGTTCTCGGCGATCAGCCCGCGCCTCTTCGAGTCGGCGCTAGCGGGGACATGTCAGGTTCTCCAGCGAGACGACTATCTCGGCGTGCTCGAACCTTGGCGGGACTACCTGCCTCTCGAGAAGGACCTGTCGAACTTGGACGAGGTGCTTGCCGCGATGCGCGACCTCGACCGTTGCCAGGAGATCGTCAGCAACGCACGGGTGGCGCTTGTGGATTCGGGAATTTTCGACTATTCGCGGCTTGTGGAGACCGCAACCGACGGTCTGCTGGCTCCGCGCGGCGAGGCCGACCACGTATGGCAGTTGTTGAGCGAGTACCTGCATCGTTCGGCGGATGCCTTCTCCAGCATCGGTCCCGAGCTGCACGATGCTGCGCTGCATCTCATCAACGAGGAGGTCCTGCCTGGGGTGGGTGGAAGCAGCGCGGCAGTGCGCGAAGTGCTCAGATCATTGGAACGTACAGGGAAGCGGGCCTGGTTCGACGAGACAGCGCACATCATGTCGTCCGACCCAGTGTCGATGCGGGCGCCATGGATATGGCGACCGGTTCCTGAGAGTGAGAGCGAGTGACGGTGAACAAGACGCAGCAGGATGTCCTCATCGTGGGCGGTGGCATTGTCGGACTCGGCATCGGCGTCGGGCTTTTGCGCCAGTCACCCGGCCTGCGGGTGAAGGTTCTTGAGGCCGAGAATGCGCTCGCCGTCCACGGGAGTGGTCGCAACAGCGGCGTGTTGCACGCCGGCTTCTACTACTCACCCGACTCCCTAAAGGCGAAGCTGACCAGGGTCGGCAACGAGATGCTGAAGAAGCTGTGCCATGACGAGGGGATACCCGTTCGGGAGTGCGGAAAAGTGGTCGTGACGAGGAACAGCGAGGAAGTGCCGCGACTCGAGGAACTGCACCGTCGGGCGATCGCGAATGGTGTGGACGTGCGATTGATCGACGCCGCCGATCTCGCGGAGTTCGAGCCACTTGCGCGGACCCACGAAGTAGCGTTGTGGTCACCGAAGACCGCGGTGGCGAGCCCCACCGCCGTCACCGAGGCCGTTGCGAAGGTGTTCCAGACCCTGGGTGGTTCGATCGAAACCTCCCGCGGAGTCGAACGAATCGACGGAACGAGTGTGGTGTTCCGCGACGGATCGTCCATGCACTCCCGTCACGTTGTGAATGCGGCCGGGTTGTACGCCGATCGGCTCGCCCACTCCGCGGGTGTGGGTCTTGACCACGAGATGCTGCCGTTCAAGGGCATCTATCTGTATGGCAATACACGGGCACCGGAGATAATGAGGCATGTGTACCCGGTGCCCGACCCTCGAAACCCGTTCCTGGGCGTCCATCTCACGGTCACGGTCGACGGCCGGGTGAAGATCGGTCCCACAGCGATTCCCGCTCTCTCACGTCATAACTACACGAAATTCGGCAACATTAAACTGAAGGAGCTGGGTTTGATTTCCCTGCTGCTCCCGCAGTTCCTCGCGAGTCGCCACCACAACGGATTCAGTTTGATCCGGTCGGAGGTTCCGAAATACCTGCGCGGGGTGCTCGTGCGTCATGCGCAGAAACTCGTTCCGTCGGTCTCGAAGGATGCGTTCACCGAGTGGGGAAAGAGCGGTATCAGGGCACAGTTGTTCAACCGCCGTGAGAAGAAGCTCGAGATGGACTTCGTGGTCGAGACCGGGGAGCGCCAGACTCATGTCCTGAACGCGGTTTCACCTGCATGGACAGGGTCACTGAGTTTCGGCGAGTACGTCGCATCCGACGTGATGAGCCGTATGTGACCGGCAGCCAACCCCCTGTACCTAGACTGACAAGGAGCCAGTTCAAGGGGTATCGCGCATGAAACTAGAGGGCAAGAACGTTCTCGTGATCGGTGGTGCCGGCTTCATCGGAAGCCACGTCGTCGAGGAGCTCCTGAAGACCAATGTTGGCCGCGTGGTGGTGTACGACAACTACGCGCGTGGCAAGTTGAGCAACGTCCGAGAGTCGCTCAAGGACCCCAGATGCTCAGTGTTCGAAGACGGTGGCGACATCCGTGAGACCGACGTCCTCAACAGTGCGATGCAGGGCATCGATGCCGTCGTGCATCTTGCCGCCATGTGGTTGCTCCACTGCAAGAACTACCCCAGAACTGCGTTCGACGTGAATATCGCGGGCACGTTCAACGTTCTGGAAGCCTGCGTCAACAATGGGATTGAGCGTCTCGTCTACTCATCGTCTGCTTCCGTGTACGGCGATGCGGTGGAGGTGCCGATGCTGGAGACGCACCCCTTCAACAACCGGAACTTCTATGGCGCCACCAAGATTGCCTGTGAGGCCATGTGCCGGGCCGTCAATGACCGCTACGGCCTCAGTTACGTGGGTCTGAGATACATGAATGTGTACGGGCCGCACCAGGACCAGACAGCTGCATATACCGGTGTCATCCCGATCATGCTGAACAAGATCGACGCGAACGAGGCACCGGTCATCAATGGTGACGGGTCGCAGGCGTACGACTTCGTGACTGCGCGTGACACCGCACGGTGCAACGTCCTCGCACTGCAGGCGGAAGTGGAAGATGAGTTCTACAATGTGGGAACCGGTGTGCAGACCAGCATCAAAGAACTGTGCGACCTCATCCTCGAGCTGCGCAAGTCAGACCTCAAGGTGACCTACAACCCCTACAGCCCCGAAGATGCTCGCCGGCTCGTGCAGAACCGCATTGGATCACCAGACAAGGCGGCAAGGGACCTCGGTTTCACTTACGAGGACGATTTGACCACCGGACTGCTGAATCTCATCGAGTGGCGCAAGAACAACAAGGGTCGGTACTGAGTGGAACGCCGAAACGTACAGATCTCGCTACCCAGTACCGGGGACGAGGAGTGGAATGCGGTACGAGACCCTCTGACATCCGGCTGGTTGACACAAGGACCGCGCGTCGCCGAATTCGAGCGGGCTTTTGCCGACGCACACCAAGCAAAGCACGGTCTCGCAACAACAAGTTGCACAACAGGTCTTCATTTGGTTCTCGCCGCAATGGGAATAGGTCCAGGAGACGAAGTCATCGTCCCGGCGTTTACTTGGGTTTCCACTGCAAACGTTGTCTTGTATTGCGGTGCCACACTGGTACTGGCGGATGTTGATCCGCGAACGTTCAACATCGACGCCCAGGACATCGCGCACAGAATCACCGACCGAACAAAGGCCGTCATAGCCGTACACCTTTTCGGGCTGTGTGCCGATGTTGATGCGATCAGAGCGGTGGTGCCCTCACACGTGCCGATAATTGAAGACTGCGCATGTGCTGCAGGGGCCACCTACAAAGGAAGATTTGCCGGCACATTAGGTCTGGCAGGCGTCTTTTCGTTTCATCCGCGAAAGTCAATAACGACGGGTGAGGGCGGAATGGTGACAACTAATGATGCTGCCCTTGCGGAGTGCTGCGATCAATTGAGAAATCATGGAGCGTCAATCTCGGAAGAGGTGCGACATCATGGACCACGTCCCTACCTACTGCCAGACTTCAATCTCTTGGGGTTCAACTACCGAATGACTGATCTCCAAGGAGCAGTTGGAAGTGTGCAGCTGCGCAAGCTTACTCAATTCATCGCAGAACGTCAAAAGTGGGCAGAGTTCTACCGTGAAGAGATGAAGTCGATTTCGTGGCTACGTCTTCCCGAGGTCCCCGAGAACGGACAGCATGCGTGGCAGTCGTTTGTTACATACGTCGATCCGCAGTTGGCTCCGGCGCCTCGTAACGACTTGATGGAGCGGTTGCAATCGCATGGAATTGCCACACGTCCGGGAACGCATGCCATCCACATGCTTCGCTATTACGCCGAAAGGTACGGATTCAATCCCCACGACTATCCCGGTGCGCAGGCTGCGAACGACAATTCAATGGCGATACCACTCCACAACCGGATGATTGCAGACGATTATCAATACGTCGTGGACGCGGTCAAGAGCCTTTGAAATGTGCGGAATCTGCGGAGTCATCAATTTCAAGGGTGAGGAAGTCTCTCCGGTTCTCCTTAAGAAGATGACCGATTCCGTCGCCCATCGCGGCCCTGACGGCGAAGGGTGGTATCGCGACAAGAACGTCGGGCTCGGACACCGTCGGTTGGCGATTCTCGACCTGTCGCCTGCGGGAAATCAACCGATGATCACTGCGGATGGGCGATATGCGCTGTCCTACAACGGTGAGATCTACAACCATGCCGAAATTCGGGCAGAACTTGAGGCCTTGGGTCACCATTTCCGATCACGAACTGACTCAGAAGTCGTCTTGTTGTCGTGGGTGCAGTGGGGCAAGCAGTGCGTCACTCGCTTCAACGGCATGTTTGCCTTCGCTATTTGGGACTCGCGGGATCAGATACTCAATCTGGTCAGAGACCGTTACGGCATCAAGCCGCTCTATTACGCGACCACGGCGGGCCACTTCGTTTTCGGTTCAGAACAAAGACCGATCCTTGAACACCCGGCAATCGATCGCAAGCTCGACAAGCGCGCACTTTACGAGTACTTCACCTTTCAAAACATCTTCACTGATCGAACTTTCAACGAAGACATCAAGATTCTTCCTGCAGGTCACATCCTTTCAATTTCTGCCCAGACGGGAAAGGCTTCGACTGAGCAGTATTGGGATTTTCACTTTCGCGAGCCGGACGGCCCGGTTGACCCTCGCGAGTATGAAGAAGAACTCGATCGTCTTCTCAGACAGGCGGTTTCACGCCAGTTGCTTTCAGATGTTGAAATCGGCTCGTATCTCTCTGGTGGAATGGACTCGGGAACTCTCACTGCACTCGCGTCACAGGAACTTCCTTACGTCAAGACGTTCACCTGTGGTTTTGATCTCTCCTCCGCGTCCGGTATCGAACTCGGATTTGACGAGCGCGAGCGCGCCGAAGCGATGTCCGCTCTTTTCAAGACCGAGCACTACGAGATGGTCCTCAAATCCGGGGACATGGAACGTGCAATGACAACCGTGGTTACCCAACTGGAGGAACCTCGAGTAGGCCAGAGTTACCCGAACTACTACGTCGCGAGATTGGCGAGCAAGTTCGTAAAGGTCGTTCTCTCCGGTGCTGGTGGAGATGAGATATTTGGCGGGTATCCGTGGCGTTATCTTCCCGCGACAGGG
>Ga0194120_10005104_pt1 | contig 19598 bp, 15 predicted proteins | sample TA2MahCa65mmetaG_FD_148642 | JGI IMG/M metagenome (GOLD analysis project Ga0194120, IMG submission 148642) | Freshwater microbial communities from Lake Tanganyika, Tanzania - TA2015019 Mahale Deep Cast 65m | ecosystem: Environmental > Aquatic > Freshwater > Lake | place: Tanzania: Lake... | reverse complement strand
ACCCGTGCCGCCGCCGCTACGCGGACACCCGCCGAGCCTCGAGCGCGCTCCAGCGATGCGGCCCTGGAGGGTGGCGGCGCCGGGTGGCTCCAGTTAAATGGATAGCCAAGAGATCAATTATACCGGACTGGCGTGTGATCTTTCGCCGGTTTATCAGATCTTTGGCCGAAGGGGCTCCGAAGAACTCCCGAATGGTCGGAAATGGTACAATCCGGCTGATTTCGACTGTCGGAAAGGCCAGGGGAGTCGATGGAGCAACCGGGTCGCCGGCCGGGCAGCAAGCTGCCGCCCGAGTCCCGGTCGCTCGCGCCCGGGCCGACCCGCGTGCATACCGGGCCCGAGGCTCTCGACCGGCTTGCCCGGCAGGTCGCCGACGAGGGAGACCGGGTCCTGGTCGTCAGCGGCCCCACGTCATGGGGCGTGGCGAGGGATGCGGTCGTCGGCGCGTTCGACCGGGCGGGCCTCGCGCTGGAAGTGGCGAGCTACGGCGAGCAGATCACCGAGGCCGCGATCGAGCGGCTGTGCGTGGCGGCCCGCGGCATGGACGCCATCGTGGGCGTCGGCGGCGGGCGAGCGCTCGACGCGGCCAAGCTCGTGGCCCACCACCTCGGCTTGCCCGCTTTCACCGTCCCCACGAGCGCCGCGACCTGCGCGGCCTGGACGGCCCTTTCCAACCTCTATTCACCCGCCGGCGGCTGGCTCGGCGGCGTGACGCTCGATCGCGGACCGGCCGGCGCGGCCATCAGCTACGCCCTCGTCGAGACGGCCGGTCCCAGGCTGCTGGCGAGCGGCGTCGCCGACGCCATGGCCAAGTGGTACGAATCGGAGACCGCGGTGGATCTCGCGGCGGCCGATGCCTTGACGGCGGCCGCCGTGGAAATGGCGCACCACCTCCACCGGCAACTGGTCCGCCACGCGGCGGGCGCCGTCGCCGACGCCCGCCGGGGCAAGTCGAGCGACGCCCTGCGCCGCGTCATCGACGTCAACATCGCGCTGGCGGGGATCGTGGGCGGCCTGGGCGGCAGCAAGTGCCGCAGCGTCGCCGCGCACGCGGTGGCCAACGGCTTGACGCACCTCCCGGGCAATTCGGCCAGCTTCCACGGCGAGAAGGTCGCGTTCGGGATCCTGGTGCAGCTGATCCTGCTCGACCGCCCGCTCGACGAAATCGAGGAGCTGATCTCCTTCTTCGCGGACCTGGATGTCCCCGTCACCCTGGCCCAGCTTCTCGGCCCGGACACCAGCCCCGACCTCGCGGAGGCGGCGCGCATCGCCCTGGCGCGCGATTCGGGGATTCATCGCCTCGACGTCCCCCTCGACTCCGTCGCCCTCGTGCGGGCGATTACCGAAGCCGACGCCCTGGGCCGCCGTCACCTCCAGGCCCGGAGGCTGGAAAGGGCCCTCAGCCCGATCGACCTCGGCCAGTTCGCATGACCTCCTGGGGCTACACTATCTGAGGCCGGCAGGCCCGAAACTGGAGAAACACAGCATGACGATCGCCACCGACCGCTTCGCCGAAGCGCAGCGCCTTACCCTGATCCCGCCGTACGCCACGGCTCAGCTCGAGGTCCTGCGGGGCCAGGCCGAGGCCAAGGGCCTCACCTGCATCGACCTGGGAATCGGCTCGCCCGACCAGCCGACGCCGCCCGAGGTGGTGGAGCGCATGGTCGAGGCCCTGCGCGACCCGAGCAACCACCGCTATCCCGCCTTCAAGGGCAAGCCCGCGTTCCGCAAGGCCATCGCCGAGTGGTACGGCAAGCACTACGGCGTGGAACTCGATCCCGACACTGAGGTCCTGCCGCTCATCGGCTCCAAGGAAGGGCTGGCCAAGCTGGCGCTCGCGTTCATCAATCCCGGCGACGTGACGATCGCGCCGGATCCCAGCTACCCGGTGCACCACCGCGGCACCCTCCTGGCCGGCGGCCGCCTGTCGCTCGTGCCGATGCGCCAGGAGCGCGAGTTCCTGCCCGACTGGTCGGAGGTCCCCGCGGGCGACCTTGAGCGCGCCCGGCTGCTCTTCTACAACTTCCCCAACAACCCGACGGCCGCGGTCGCCCCGCGCGAGTACCACGAGGAGACCCTCGAGTTCGCGAAGCGGCACAACCTGATCCTGGTCCACGACCTTGCCTATGCCGAACTCGCCTTCGACGGGTATCGCCCCACCTCGCTGCTCGAACTGCCCGGGGCCAAGGACGTGGGCGTCGAATTCCACACGATGTCGAAGACCTACAACATGGCCGGCTGGCGCTGCGGCTTCGTCGTGGGCAACGCCAAGATCATCAACCAGCTGTACCGGGTCAAGACCAACATGGACTACGGCCTGTTCGGCGCCATCCAGGACGCCGCGAGCTTCGCGCTCTCGCTGCCGCAGAGCCACGCCGACAAGCTCATCGCGCTGTATCAGCGGCGGCGCGACGTGGTCTGCGACGGCCTGGCGTCGCTTGGCTGGAAGGTCGCCAGGCCCAAGGCCACGATGTACGTCTGGGCCCAGGTGCCGGGCGGCATGACCGCCTACGATTTCGTGGCCGATACCATCGACCGCACCGGCGTGGTGCTCACTCCGGGATCGGGCTTCGGCGCCGGCGGCGAGGGCTTCTTCCGCGTCAGCCTGGTGGCCGACGAGAAGGTGTTGCAGGACGCCATCGACCGGCTGCGAGAGGCCGGCATTCGCTACGAGTAGCAAAGGAGAGTCATCACCCGTGTCCGCCGTGGATTCCGCCCGCCAGGTCCCCGTCACGCTCCCGGACGGAGCGGTGCGCGAGGTCCCCGGCGGCACCACCGTCCTGCAACTGGCCGAGCAGCTTTCGCGCTCGCTCGCGAAGAAGGCGGTGGGGGCCCGCATCGACGGGCAGCGGGCGGATCTCCGGACGCCGCTCACCCGGCCGGCGAAGGTCGAGATCGTGACGCCCGACGACGCGGACGCCCTCTTCTTCCTGCGCCACAGCGCCGCGCACCTGCTGGCCGAGGCCGTGCTGGAACTGTGGCCGGAGACCAGGCTCGCCATCGGCCCGGTCATCGCCGACGGGTTCTATTACGACTTCGACCGGCCGCAGCCGTTTTCGCCCGAGGATCTCGAGAAGATCGAGGAAGTCATGCGCAAGCACGCGCAGGCCGACGAGCAGATCTCGCGCAGCGAGATCGATGAAGAGGTCGCCCGGGCCAAGGTCGCCGAGTTCCGGCAAGCGGGGGACGTGTACAAGGCGGAACTCCTGGAGGGCATCCTCGGCGAGCCCGGGAGCGTCGTCAGCTTCTACTCGCAAGGCCCGTTCAGCGACCTGTGCGAAGGGCCGCACGTGCCTTCCACCGGCGCGATCAAGCATTTCAAGCTCCTCTCGGTGGCAGGCGCCTACTGGCGCGGCGACGAGAAGAACAAGATGCTCCAGCGCATCTACGGCACCGCCTACTTCAAGGAAGACGACCTCAAGGCGCACTTGCACCGGCTGGAAGAGGCGCAGAAGCGGGATCACCGGCGTCTGGGCAAGGAACTCGACCTGTTCGGCCAGTACGAGGACGTGGGCCCCGGGCTGATCGTGTGGCACCCCAAGGGCGCCCGCATCCGCAACGAAATCGAGAATTTCTGGCGCGAGGAGCACTACCGCGGCGGCTACGAACTGGTTTACTCGCCCCACATCGCCAAGACAACGCTCTGGGACCGCTCGGGCCACACGGGTTACTACAAGGACAACATGTTCTCGGGGATGGACGTCGATGGCCAGGAGTACCTGGTCAAGCCGATGAATTGCCCGTACCACATCCAGATCTTCGCAAGCCGCACGCGCAGCTACCGCGATCTGCCGCTCCGGTACTCCGAACTGGGCACGGTGTACCGCTACGAGCGTTCGGGCGTGCTGCACGGCCTGCTCCGGGTGCGCGGTTTCACGCAGGACGACGCGCACCTGTTCTGCCGCCCCGACCAGATCGAGTCCGAACTCGATCGCGTCGTCGACTTCGTGCTCTTCATCTTGCGGACCTTCGGCTTCAAGGATTTCAAGGCCTTCCTTGCCACGCGTCCCGAGAAGTTCGTGGGAGAGCCGGAAGTCTGGGATCGCGCCACGGAGGCCCTGCGGGGCGCCCTGATGAAAAACGGCCTGGCCTTCGAGGTCGACGAGGGCGGCGGCGCATTCTACGGCCCCAAGATCGACCTCAAGCTGACCGACGTGCTCGGCCGCGACTGGCAATGCTCGACCATCCAGGTCGACTTCAACAACCCCGAACGCTTCGACCTGGGCTTCACGGGCCAGGATGGCCGGCAGCACCGCCCGGTGATGATCCACCGGGCGCTCATGGGCTCGATGGAGCGCTTCTTCGGGTGCCTGGTCGAGCACTACGGGGGCGCCTTCCCGCTCTGGCTGGCACCCACGCAGGTCGCCATCCTGCCCATCAACGAGGAAGTCGACGCCTACGCGCAAGACGTGGCCGCCAGGCTGCGCGACAAGGGCATGCGGATGGAGTACCTCGGCGCGGACGAGCACCTCAACACCCGCATCAAGGAAATGCAGCGGCAGAAGGTGCCCTACATGGCGGTCGTGGGAAAGCGCGAGGCCGACGCCGGCTCGGTGGCCCTGCGTACGCGAGGTGGGAAACAGGAAGTCGTCACCGTTTCCGACCTTCTCGCACGGCTCGGGGAGGAAGCCGCCACGAGGGCTTGTTAAGATAACTTTGTTAAGTTATGCTTAGCGAGTGACGACGAGCGCCTTTCTTTCGAACCTGGGGCACGAAATGTGCGGGCCCGTCAGCTTCGTCAACGGCTTCGCGGGCATCCTGCGCGACGGCGTGCTGGGTCCCTTGAGCCCCGACCAGATCCAGGCGGTCGACCGCATTCGCGAGGGCTCCGATCGTTTGCTGCACCTGGTCGACCGGCTGATCTCCTTCGCCCGCATCCAGGACGGCACCTTCAAGGTGGAGCCCAGAGAGCAAAACTACGCGCCGGTCGTCGAGGGCGTCGTCTCCGCTTTCGAGCCTTTCGCCGCCCGCAAGGGCGTCTCGCTCGGGCTGGAGCCGGGCTTCTCGGGGGCGGGCCTGCTCGATCCCCATGCGACGACCCTGGTGCTCTGCAACCTGGTCGACAACGCCGTGAAGTTCACGCCGGCCGGGGGACGCGTCAGTGTGCGGACGCGGCGGGAGGAAGGATTCATCCTGACCGAGGTGGCCGACTCGGGCGCGGGCATCGCCGCGGGCGATCTCGGCGAGATCCGCCGGCGGCTCCGCAAGGGCGGGCCCGGTACCGCGGGTGGCCTCGGCATCGGCATCGTGGGGCCGATCGTCGCGGCGCACGGCGGCGAGGTGCGGGTCCACTCCGTGCCGGGCGAAGGAACCACGTTCGCGTTCACCCTGCCGGCCGGACGCTGAAAGAGGGTCCGGCGGCCGCGCTCCCCGATTTCGGGCCCTACTTGATCGCTGCCCAGGCCAGCAGGGCCCAGCCGGCCAGGAAGGCCAGGCCGCCCAGCGGCGTGATCGGGCCCAGGAAGCGCCAGCCAAGGGCCGAAAGCCCGTAGAGGCTCCCGCAAAACAGCAGGGTACCGGCCAGGAAGCACCAACCGGCCGGTTGCCAGGTGCCTTGCGGGAAGCGTTGCGCCGCCCAGGCAACGGCGACCAGCGCCAGCGCGTGGATCAGCTGGTAGTTCGCGGCGGTCTTCCAGACCTCGAGCAACGCCGGATCCAGGCGGGCGCGAAGGCCGTGGGCCCCGAACGCGCCGGCCGCCACGGCCAGCAAGCCGCTCAGGCAGCCGGCGGCGAAGAACACGCGGTCCATGTCAGAATCCCAGAGCCTTTCCGGCTGCCGAGCCGAAGAATGCATACAGCGCCACGAGCGGCGTGATGCCGAGCGCGGTGGCGGCCACGAAGCTCCCGAAGCGCACGCCCGTGACGCCGGCGCCGTAACTGACGAAATTGAACGGCAAGATGGGCACCATTCTGAGGATCAGCATCGAGAGGAAGCCGCGGGCGCGGAGCTTGGCGTCGAGGTCCCGCAACCGGCCGCCCAGTCGCGCCTCGATCGCCTCCCGCCCCAGGCCCCGGGCTATCGAAAAGGCGATCGCCGCGCCGAGGGTCGCGCCGATCACGTTGAACACGCAGCCCCAGAGCGGCCCGAACAGGAGGCCGGCCAGGAGCGTCATCGCCGCGGCCGGGAGCGTCAGGAGGTTGTAGCCGACGTTGAGCGCGATGAAGCCCACCGGCGCCCACACGCCGAGATCGGCGAGGGCCTGCCGCAGGGCTTGCGGCTCGAGGGCCCCCCCGCCCGCGACGACCTGGGCCGCCAGGATCGCGACAGCCAGCGACCCGAGGAGCAGCCAGCGCCACTGGCGGCGCCGGGCAGGAGGCGAGCCGGCGAGCGGCGAGGGCGCAGCGTGCGCCGCCGCCGCGGCGAGCGCCGGCGCGCCCGGAGGATCGCTCCCGGGCTCGGCTGCGGTGTCGTGAAGGGCGCTCACCGCTCCATGATAGCAAGGGCCTCGGCGTAAGCACCCGCGAAGTAGCGGTGCAACGCCGGCGCCAGGTCCTGGTCGGAGCGGCCGGCGCGCCGTCGTTCGAGGTAATTGTCCGCGCAGCGCCAGGCGAACTCCAGGGTTGCCGCATCGGGCACGGCCTGCTTCTTGAAAGCCCGCGCCCGGCGCGCGACGATGCCGAGGGCCGCGGTGCCGTGCTCCTGGCTCGGCTCGATCTCCGATCCCTCGTTCCAGTCGTTGAACGTGGCTACTTGCAGCCAGTTGACCGGTGAGCCGCCAGTTCGCTCGTACGATTCGAGGGCATCCCAGGTGCGGTCAAGCGTGGGCGTTCCGCCGATGCTGCGGTCGATCCGGCGCCTGCGCGTGCGATCGTGGCTCCAGGCGTACACGCCGCCGTCGTCGAATCCCGGATAGGCGACGCCGATGCCCACGGGCAACTCCCAGCCTTCCTTTCGCCGGGCCGCGAAAGTCGGGTACAGCCAGTCGAGGTAAGTCTTGCCGTAGTCGGTCCCGTCGCCGTCGACGCCGGCGATCCAGCCGTAGGCCAGATCGGCGCTCTCGCGGTAGGTGGGATCGGGATGCTCCACCCCGAGCCAGAACGGCACGATCTGCCCCTTGCGGACCTCCTGCAGGGCGGCCGGCGTCAGGGCGGGCTTCGCGGCATCGCCCGGATCGGGCTTCGGGAACCAAAGGACCACCGGCTTGCCTTCCAGGCGCTGATACTCGGGGCGGCCGGCGAGCGAGAAGAGGACATCCGCCAGGTCCGCGGCCAGGGCACCCGTCCGATCGGCGGCGGGCAACCCCAGGTAGGGCTCGGCATCCAGCATCAGCGCCAGGCTGAAGGGCAGCGCGTACGAAGCGCGCCAGGCCGCGGTTCGGTCGAACAGGGCCCGGGTGACCTCATCCAGGCGGTTGCCGCGGCCGTACCAGTTTATGAAGACCCCGTCGACGCCGGCCGCCGCCAGGAGCATGAGGTGATGCCCCATGACCGCATCGTCCCGGCTGTCGTAGGGTCCGATCCGCGGGTAGTGGGCCGCCGCGATCTGCCTCCGGCCGGCGACGACGTTCTCGGGGTCGTGGTCGAGCCACTTCCAGTGGTCCCACCCCGGCCGCGCCTCGTACCACGGAAGGTACGTGGCGAAGACCTTGCGGTCGGTCCTGGCGGCGTCCGCGATTCCGGGCGGCGCCGGCGCACGGGCCGGAGGTGCCGGCGAGAGGCGCGTCGGCGCGGCGTCACAGGCTAGCAGGAGGGCTCCCGCGAGGCACCAGCGTTTCTTCACGTAACCGCGGCTTAACTATTCCCTATAATGATCTTAACTTATGCAAAGACTCTCCGTCCTGCTCCTGTTTACCCTCGCCGCCACCGCTTGCGGCTCTCCCGTGGCTGCGCCGCCGTCCGGCGCCGCGCGGCCCGACCCGGCTGCCGTGGCCCGCGACCTCGTGGCGGGCCTCGATAGCGACGGCGACCGGGCCCTTGGCCCGGGCGAGGCCGACCTGGTGCTCGCGGCTGGCGAGTTCCGGAAAGCCGATCGGGACGGCAGCGGAAGGGTGGACACCGCCGAACTCGCGGCGTTCCTGGCCGGGTACTCGTCGCTCCCGGCCAGTCAGGGCGTCAAGGCGTCCAGCCTGGGGGGTGTCGCCATCGGCATCGGCATCGGCCTGACCGCCGTCACCGCCGGCTACCTGACCTACGCCGGCCTCAAGGGCGCCAACGACGTCATGTGGCCGAGCCTGAACCAGTCGACCACGAAGCCCTCGGAGATCGGGCTGGTTGCCGAGGAAATCGTCCTGGATGCCGACATCAAGGGCCTCAAGGGATGGTACATCCCCGCCGCGCGGCCCACCACGAAGGCGATCGTCTTCCAGCACGGGCACGGCGGCAACAAGAGCCAGTTCCTGGCCGAGTTCGTGCCCTGGCTGCGGCAGGACTACAACATCGTGACCTTCGATTTCCGGGGCTGCGGGGAATCGCCCAAGGCCCCGAGCAGCCTGGGCTACTTCGAAGCGCAGGAGGTCACCGCCGCGATCGCCCTGGCCAAGGCCAGGGGCAACACCTCGATCGGCCTGATGGGCTTCTCGATGGGCGCCGCGGCCTCGCTGATCGCCGGGGCCCAGGATCCGAGCATCAAGGCCATCGTGGAAGACTGCTCGTTCTCCGACTGGTATCACGCCTTCCATCCCCGCATCGTCACGAAGAAGTATCCCTTGCCTGCCGCGGTGGCCGTGGCCATCGAGAAGACCCTGGAGTTGAAGCTCGGAATCAACGCGGCCGGCGCCCAGCCCGTGAAGTTCATGCCGCGGTGGGCCGGTCGGCCGGTGTACATCATTCACGGCGACGCCGACGCCGCCACGACCCCCGACAACGCCCACCTCCTCTACGCGGCGACCGCCGAGCCCAGGACCATGTGGCTTGCGCCGGGCGCGGGCCATGCCGACAGCCACAAGGTCCACCCGCAAGAGTACGAGCGGCGCGTGCTGGACTTCTTCAAGGCCGCGCTGTAGGGAGTTCCGCGCCGGCCAGCCGAACTTTCCGGGCCGTCGCGGTGTGGCGGCGCGCTCCGGAATCGCGCCATGCTGATCCAGGAAACCCCGTGCTTGGACCGTTTTGCCGCCCGGGCGCGGGGTAGAAGGCGTCTGATCGAGCCAGATCGGCTTTCTACCGACCATGAGAGAAGACAGGCGACAGACCTTGCTGGTGATCCAGGCCCCGGCCGGCGCGGGGGCCTTCGTGGACGCCGCGGCCGAACCGCGCCGCGGCGCGATGAGCCCGGCAACCGACTTGCACGCCCTGCTGGCATTGGCCTACACCGACGACCTGACCAACCTGCCTAACCGCCGCTTCCTGCAATCTCGCCTGCACGACGCCGTCGGCCGATCCCTGGCGCTGGCCGAGGCCCTGTCGATCCTGGTACTGGATATCGACCGCTTCAAGCGGATCAACGATCGGTTCGGGCACTCCGCGGGCGACCAGGTGCTGATCGAATTCGCCAAGGTCCTGCGAGCGACGTCGCGGGCGAGCGACGTGATGGGCCGGTGGGGCGGCGAAGAGTTCCTCTACATCCTCCCGGGAACGCTGGCAAACGCCAAGACGCAGGCGGAACGCCTGCGCGAGGCGGTGGCGGCCTTTCCGTTCGGCGCCCCCCGCCTGGATCTCCGCCTGACCGTGAGCATCGGCGTGACCGAGTACCGGCCGGGCGAGAGCGCCGGCGACCTGATCGACCGGGCGGATCGCCTCCTGTACCGGGCGAAGGGAGAAGGGCGCGACCGGGCGATCGCCTGCGATCAGGGAAGCGCGCCCTCGAGGGCGCGGCGGGCGTTGACCCGGCCGTAGCCGTACTGGTGGTCGAAGCCCGGGTTGCCCAGGTCGTCGGCCGTGTCGGCCAGGCGCCGCTTGACCCGGTCGGCCCACTGCGGGGTGTCCTGGTCGGCCTGTCCCGAGCCGTAGAGGAGGTTGATCGCGGCGGCCACCCCGGCGACGAACGGCGCCGCCGAACTGGTGCCGTTGAAGAGGGTGTAGGCCGCGCTGTAGTCCGAGGCCGCGCCCTTCGGAGCGGTCGACCACAGGTAGTTGCCCGGGCCGGCGACCCAGATCTCCGGACCGCGGCTCGAGTACGGCGCGAGCATCTCGAAGCCCAGGTACTGCATGGTTGCCGAGACGCCCACAGCCGCGGGGCTGTTGGCCGGGATCTCCACGCGGCCGTCGACGCCGAAGTTGCCGGCCGCCACGGTCACCAGGATGCCGCGCCGGCGCAGGAACTCCAGGGCGTCGTCGAAGATCTGCGACCGGTGGACCGCCAGGGGTCCGACGCTCATGTTGACTACCCGGACCTTGCCGCCCGCCCCTGCGAGGTTGGGATGCGGCGAATCGCTCCGGTTGTAGTACGCCGCGTACAGCAGGCCACGCACCATCGCGAAATCCGAGGCGCCTCCGAACTCGTCGGTCACCCGGATCGGCAGGATCCTGATGTTGGGCACGATTCCCGCGGCGCCGATGTTGGCGCCGCCCTTCCGGGCCCCGACGATGCCGGCCACGCCGGTGCCGTGCCCCTCGCCGTCCGCGGCGTCGGTGGGCACGTTGGATCCCGACGCCGTGGCGCCGGTCGCCGCGAATCCCGGCAACACGTTGAGATCCGGATGGCCGGCGTCCACGCCGCTGTCCACGACGGCCACGACGGTGTCGGTCCACCGGGAGGCCGAGGCCGTCTCGCCCGGCAGCTTGGACCAGGCGCCGTACACGTCGGCCACTTCGGGCTCGAAAGCCCACTGGGCGGGCAGGAGCAGATCGTCGGTGGGTGCGAACCGCAGCACCGCCCGGTGATTGGCGCTGGCCGAGACGACGCCCGGGGCGGCCGCCATGGCGGCGGCCACGCGCGCCGGATCGGCGCCGGCGGGCAGGCCCAGCAAGGCATAGCGCCGCGGGAGGAAGACCTCGTCCTTCACCACGGCCTTGCCCAGCGGCCCCAGATCCAGGGGTGGCGCGGCTCCTGCTGCGAGGCCCACCACGATCTCGCCGGCCGCGTGAGCGGCGTTCTGGCCGCCGGGCGCGGTCGCCACGAAGGGCGTATCGATCGCGTCGGCCCCACGTTGCTCCCCGACTCTGGCGGAGAGTTCCGGGGGCGCCCCGGCAGCGGCTATGCCCGCGGAGACATCGGATCCGGCGAGTCCCGGGGATGCGCCGGCCGGCACGCCCGGGCGCAGCGGCGCGCACGCGGCCAGGAGCGCGCAGGCTACCGCCATGATCGGTCGGCCGCGCGCGTTCAAGGCCCGGCCTCCGGGCGGAATGCCTCGGCGGTGCGTAGCGCGAGGCGGGCCGCGCCGTACCCGCCCGAGGCGAGGATCGTGCCGTCGGGGAGCGTCACGGCGCCCAGGAGCGCGCGGGCCGCGCCGAGCGAGGGTTCGGTCCGCCAGGCGCCGGCCGCCGGGTCGTAGGACTCGACGGTGGCGAGCGGAACCCCGTCCGATCCGGCCCCGCCGATCGCGTACAGGCGCCCGCCCGCGGCCACCAGCGCCAGCCCGAAACGGGGCGTGGGAAGCGCGGCCCGGGCCGTCCAAGCGTCCGTGGCCGGATCGTACTCCTCGAAGGCCGAGAGGGCTTCCATGCTCGCCGACTGGCTGTCCACCGCAGGCGTGCCCAGGAGCGGATCGGTGAGGTTGGTACCCTTCCAGCGGAAGCCGCCGGCCGCGTACAGCTTGCCGCCGGCCATGGCGGCCCCGAGCGCGCCGCGCGCGACTTGCAGCGGAGCGCGCAAGGCCCAGTGCCCGGTGCCGGCCGACAGCACCTCCACCAGGTTCAGCGTGGCGAAGGCGTAGTCGGTCGAGTTCCGGCTGGGCCGCCGGCTCGAACCGCCGACCATGTAGAGTCGCTCGCCGTCCGACGCGGCGCCCACGGCCGTGCGCGGCTGTTGCAGGTCGTACAGGAACGGCTTCTCGGCCCGCAGAGGGTCGATCGCGCTGGAGACGCTGTCGAACGGCGGCGCGAAGGGATCGAAGAACACCGGCCCGGCCGCCTCCGGCTTGCCGCCGTCTTCGGTCGTGCGGCCGACGATCGCGATCTCGTTGCGCAGGACCGCCGCGGCCCCCAGGGGATGGGAGGTCCGGCGATCCGCGGGGATGGACTGCGGCGTCCAGCGCCAATTGGCCGGATCGAAGCGCTCGGCGATCAGGTTGGCGTCGCCGCCGATAGCGAAGGCCTGGCCCGAGAGAGCGACCAGCGAATGGGCCGCCCGCGGCAGGGCCATCGGGGGCGCCACCTGCCAGGAGCCGGTCGCGACGCGGGCGAAGGACGCCCTGAGGCCCGCGGCGGGTTCGGTCCCCGGGTCCAAGGTGAACGTGGCGACGCCCGTCTCCGGAACGATCTGCAGGGCAAGCTGCGCGGTCTTGCCCGCCTCGATCCGGGCGTCGCCCTGCGCGACTCCCAGCAGGACCCCGGCGGCGTCGAAGACCTGCACCTTGACCGTCACCGTGCCGGGCAGCAGATCGCTCCAGCGGACCGTCGCCTTGCCGCCGACGAACTGCGTTCGCGCCACCTCGATCGGCGGGGTTCCCGCCGGCACGTTCGCGCCCGCGAGTTCGAACCGCGCCTTGGCGACGATGCCCTCGAGGGCCGCCACCGTCCGCTCGGCCGCGCCGACCCGGATCTCGACCGCGCCGGCTGCCGGTCGCGCCCCGAGGGCGCCTTCCGGGGCGGCCGCCGGAGCGGGCCAGGGCGCCGCGCATCCCGCCATGAGGGCGAGGGCCGCGACCATGAGCGGCAGCGTGGTGCGAGGCGTCGGCACGAAGCTCATGGCAGCACCGCGGCCGAGGGCGTCGGTACGAAACCCCCGTCCACCGACGCTTCCAGGGTCTCGCCGACCCGTCTAGCCGGCTCGGGCGTGGCCCCCGGGCCGGCTGGTGCCGCCGGCGAGGCCGCGGTTCCGGGCCTGCCGGCTCCGGCGGCGCCATTGTCCGTGCCACCGTCGCCGCCGGCCACGACGGCCGGTTTCGGCCGGCCGCCAAGAAGGCCTGCAAGATCGGCGCAGGCAGACGACAGCAGGGCCGCGCCCGCGAGCGCCGCCATGGCCGGCAAGCGCCGCGCCCTCACGGGAGGGCCCCCACGGAGAGGGTCTCGACCGACTTGAGCGCGAGCCCGCCGAAGTTGAGATGGGACTTGCGCAACGCGGTGCGACTCGGCGAGCCGCCGATCGCCCATAGCTTGCCGCCGGCATGAACGAGGGGGAAGGCCGAGCGAGCCTCCCGCAGCGGCGGTGCCGGCAGCCACGCCCGCTTCGCCACGTCGAACCGCTCCACGACGGTTAGCGGCACGTTGAGATGGTCCACACCGCCCGCGACGAAGAAGGAGCCGCTCGCGGCGGCCACCGCGCATTCGGAGCGGCCCGTGGGCATGTCGGGCCAGGTGGTCCACCTGCGCGCGGCCTTGTCGAAGGCCTCGACTGTGGGCAGCGAGAAGGACGAACTCTTGGGGTACGCCGTCCCTTCCGCCACCTCCTCGCGATCGCCGCCGGCGATCATCACGAGGTCTCCGAGCACGGCCGCCGTCGTCAAGCGGCGGGGCGTGCGCATGGGGGGCAGATCCGCCGGGTCCTTCGCCCACTTGGAGTCTCGCGGGTCGAACCTGTGAGACCGGCCGGCCGCGAAGGGCGCGAAGGGGCTGTCGTCGTAGACCGTCCAGAGCAGCGCCAGACCGCCCTTGTCCTCGAAGGCGCCCACGGGCACGCCCGGATCCGGGCAGCGGCCCTGCCGGCACGTCAGGTCGAAGGCCGTCGGTTGGGGCAGCACGGTCCAGGCGACCGGGTTGCCGAGATCCAGCGCGAAAGCGTCGTAGAACGTGCTGTTGCCAGCGAGGCCGCCGATCACGTACAGCCGCCCGTCGAAGATGGCCGCGACGCCGGACTCCCGCGGGGTGGGGAGGTCGGGCAGGCGTTGCCACGCCAGCGGCGTCTTCGAGGTGTCGAGCAGCAGCACAGAGCCGGTGGCCGTCCCGCTCGTGGGCACGCCGCCGCTGGTCCCCGTGCTGGGCACGATGCCGCCCACGACGTAGATGCGCGTGCCGTCGCTCGCCGCCACCGCGTTGCCGAGGCCGGCGGGCAATTCGGGGCCTGGCTGCCATGCGGGGAAAGCCAGTTTCACGCTGACGGTCGCTCCGGCACCGAGCGTCACGGGTTCGGACACCACGCCGAGGCCCGGGATGCTGGCCCGCACCGTCCAGGTCCCCGGCAGGATCGGCGCCACCAGGTAGCGGCCGGGCGTCTGGCTGATGTCCGGCGCCAGGCCCGACTGGAGCGGCGACGCGGGATCGTCGGCCCAGACGTCGGCCGCGGCGCGGTGGGGTGCGCCTTCTATCGTCAGGTCGATCGCCGCCGGGGCCACGGCGAGACCGCTGGTGCCGACATCGAGGGAACCGGCCGTGGCCGCGAGGTCGGCATACTTCCCGGCGTCGACGAACGCGTGGTGCGGGAGACGGCCGGCGTCCTTGATCTGGTCCAGGCGGCGCGCCACGGCCGAGGGATCGTGCGCGCCCGCGAGATCCTTCCGGCCGGCTTCCAGCCAGCGCGCCCACACGGCCCCCACGGCGGTCGAACTCGCGCTGAGGCCTATGCGCTGGCGCACCGCGGCGACGGTGGCGACCGCGCGCCAGGTGGCCGGGGCGATCGGGTTGCCGCCGGAATCGAGCGCCGTGACCGTCAGGAGGCGGTTCGTGCCGGCCGGCACGTTGCCCACCTCGATGGAGAGCGCATCGGCGGCCCCCGTGGCGACGGCGCTAACCGGCGCCGCCAGGTCGTGCGCCGCCACGGTGACCCGGTAGGCCTGGGACGGCTGGAGCGCCGCGGCCTTGCGGACTCGCGCCGGGCCATCCGCGCCCTCGGGAAGCACCAGGGTGACGGCGGCCGTACCGGCGAGCACTTCGGCCCGCGGGATCGGCAGCACGCCGGCGCCGAGGGGCGTCGCGGGCGCGCAGGCCGCCAGCAGGGCGGCTGGCAGCGGGATCGACGCGCCTGGTGGCCGAGGCAGAGCTGGAACCCCCTTTCGGGTCGGTCGGAAGTCGCCTTTCGATCTTCTACCCAGCGATCAGCCGCGCCGGCGGCGAGCGAGCGCTGCTAGCTGGGGCTCGGTCCGCTGGAGGACGATGGCCCGATCCGGGGGTCCCAGTCCGGCCGCGGCGAACACCGCGTCGTCGACGACGGTCGCCGCGGCATCCAGCCTCTGCAGGGGCGCGTCCGTCCCGCGCAGTTCCAGCAGAGCCCGGACGGCCGCCCCCACGCTCGGGAGGAGGTCTGGGACCGGCAGGGAGCCGAGCGTCGGCGCATCCAGGTGGACGGTCAGGTTGGCCATGTTCGAGATGACGAGGCGGAAGTAGAAGGCCGCCAGGCGGCTGTTGAGGAAACCCAGCAGCCCGAGCAGGTCGAGGTCTTCCCGCGGCTCCAGCACGTTGACCGTATCCAGCGGCAGGGTCCCGGCCGGGAGCAGCGTGGCCACCACCCCCGAGGCGATGTTCTGGAAGCCCACGCGGTCGACCCCCAGGGCGGCCGGCTCGCTCGGGCCGAAGAGCGGCCTGGCCTCGCGGGCGAGCGCGAGCAGGTCCGCGGGCGTGAGGATCGCGTACCGGGCGATGTCGCGACCGCGCACGACGGGCACCCCCGGGTGCCGGCCGATGCCCGGATCCCGCGCCGAGATGGGGCACCCGCGCCGGATGCGCGCCAGCTCCGAAAGGGCTCTCCCGCCGGCTTCGAGCCTCGCGACCAGCGTGCCCACGTCGCCGGGCACGTAGATCGGCACCGTGGGCCTGTCGCGGAAGAACGACTCGGCCTGCCGGCCCAGGCGCTCCAGGCGGCCTCCGCGCATGGTCGCCAGGTCGACCGGGCCGTCCGGCGGATCGCCGGTCGTCCGGCGCTGCGCGACGAATGCCACGGCCTCGAGGTTGACGCCGGGAAACGCCTGCCCGGCATCCAGGAGGGCGACGTAGCGGGCCGTTCGCGCCAGAAGCTCCCGGCACGGGCCGTAGGCGCCGGTCCGCGTGATCCCGTGGGGCGCCACCAGGGCCAGTCGTCCGCCGGGCTGCAGCAGTTGCAGCCCTCTCTCGACGAACAGGGCGGTGGTGTCGTAACGGCCCTTGCCCAGGTGGTAGCGCGCCGCCACGTAGGCCTTCTCGGTCGCACTCAGATCCGCGCCGTAAGGGGGGTTCCCGACCACGGCGGCGTACCGCTCGGCCAGGACCACGTGCGCGTCGCTGCCCTGGCGCAGCGCGTCGCCGTGCCCGACGAGCGGATCGGGCAGGGTCCGGGCCGCCAGGGCCAGGGCCTTGAGGCGCAGGCGAATGCGGCAGACCCGGACGGCCCAAGGATCGATGTCGAGGCCGGCGAGGTGGTCGCGGAAGATCCGGGCGACCAGCGACGCATCGTCCCAGCGCTCGCCCGGTCGGGCGCGCACCAGGTCGGCGCGGCGCTCCCGGTACGCCGCCAGGAGTCGCTCGGCCGCCGGGGCGAGGAAGTTGCCGGCGCCGCAGGCCGGATCGATCACGCGAAAGGGTGCCGCCGCGAGCGGATCGAACGGTTCCAGCGCCCGTTCGAGAAGAAACGCGATGATGGCGTCGGGGGTGTAGTACTGCCCCAGGCTCTTGCGGTGGTCCGCCGCGAGGCTTCGTTCGAACAGGGGCCCGAGCAACTCCCCGTCGCCCGGCGTCCATGAGGCGCGCCCGAACAGGGAGGCGACCACGGGCGAAAGTTCGGCCGCCAGCCGCTCCTCCTGCTTGCGCGTCACGTCGTCGGTCAGGAGCGGCATGCCCGACCGGGCCGCGTCCCGCACCGCCTCGGCGAGGGCCTCGTCGGGTTCGCCCAGCAGGAGGCCTTCCAGGGACGCCGCGACCAGGTAGCTGGCGGCCTCGCGGCGGCGCCCCTCGGGAGCCACCGCCACCGGCAGGCGGCCGGCCAGTTGGTCGACCGCCTCGTCGAGGAGCAGATCCTTGGCAGCATGTCGCTGGATTTGCGTCGCCATCAGGGGTAGATCATGCCGCTTGCTCGCGTCGCCGTGCCGTGAGGGTTTACACTTGGCAGCCATGAAGGATGGGCCCGAAATCGAGGCCAAGTACCGCCTGCGGCCGGGACAGCGCGGCGCGATCGCCGCGACCCTGGGCCACCCGGCGCGCGTGCACAGGCAACTTGATGTGTACTTCGACGTACCGGGGCGCGTGCTGCGCGTGCGCTGGGAAGACGGCAAGGCGCTCCTGACCCGCAAGGATGCCGCGTCGACCAGCGAGGACGGCATCAAGAGCCGCCACGAGGTCGAGGTTCCGCTCCCCGGCGGCGCCGCGCCCATCCTCGAGGACCTCTTGCCGTGGCTCGGCCACCGGCGGCTGACCGAGGTGCGCAAGGAGCGGCACGAGTACGATCTAGACGGCTTCGTGGTCTGCCTCGACCGCATCGAGGGCCTTGACCCGCCGGATTTCGTGGAAATCGAGTCGGCGGGCGGCGGCCTGGATGCCTTGCGGGCCCTGCGGGACAGGTTGGGCCTGGCTCCCGACCAGTGCGAGACCAGGTCGTACGCGAGATTGGTCGCCGAGGCCGGCGGGGCCGCGCAGTCCCGTCCGCTTCCCGGTCACCAGCCCCAATGAAGCATTCCGGAGGCGTCCAAAAAGGTCATGAACTGTCCGCGATTCCGGCGCCATTAGCCTGAAGTTCTGACCAAAGCTGAGGTCGGTATTCCTGTGGGAATGCCGGCCTCGTTGCTTCTTGTTATTGAGATTTGTAGACACTAAAAATAGTTGACCGCCGGGCTGCGTATCTTGTATGCTTGCCGTATGCCATCAAGAGACGGACCCGTCCACGTCGCCACTACGACCCGCAGCTACAAGGGCAAGGTTTACAAGACCCACCTTCTTCGCCGTAGCTACCGTGAGGACGGGAAAGTGAAAAACGAAACCGTCGGCAACCTGTCTCATCTTCCGGACTCGGTCATCGAGTTGATAAAGACGGCACTTAAAGGGGAGGTGTTGACGCCGGCCACCGAGACGTTCGAGGCGATCTCTTCATACCATCACGGGCATGTCCAGGCCGTGTTGGCCGCCATGAAGGGGCTCGAGTTCGCGAGTCTCCTCGACTCGCACCCGAGCCGAGAGCGTTCTCTGGTCATGGGAATGGTGGCTGCGCGGATCCTGAACGCCGACAGCAAACTGGCGACCACTCGCTGGTGGCACGTAACGACGCTTTCCCAGGAGCTTGGCATCGGCGACGCCACTGAGGACGACCTGTATGCCGCCATGGATTGGCTCATCGAGCGCCAGGACGCGATCGAGAAGAGACTCGGCAAGCGTCACCTCTTCAAGGGCTGCCTGGTGCTCTACGACCTGTCGTCGACCTATGTCGAGGGCAGCCGCTGCCCTCTTGCGTTCCTGGATCACAACCGAGATGGCAAGAAAGGGAAGCTGCAGATCAACTTCGGCCTCCTTGCGGACAGCCGCGGCTGTCCCGTGTCCGTGACCGTCTATCCCGGAAACACGGGCGACTCGACCACTCTGCTCGGGCAGGTGACCGTGCTTCAAGACATGTTCGGAATCGAGCGCATCGCGCTAACCGGCGATCGGGGCATGATTTCGCAGAAGCAAATCAACGATCTCCGGGATATCGATGGCGTCGACTGGATCACGGCCCTCAAGACCCCGCAGATCAGCAAGCTCATGGGGCAGGGCTATGTGCAACTCGGGCTGTTCGACGACCGGAATCTATTCGAGTTCACCCATCCTGACTTCCCCGGAGAACGTCTGATCGCCTGCCGAAATCCGGAATCGGCAAAGCTCCGGGCTCACAAACGTCGGGATCTCCTGGCGGCGACGGTGCGGGAACTCGAGAAAGTCGAACGGATAGTGGCCAGCGGCAAACTCAAGGACGACGGCGCTATCGGCGTGCGGGTCGGCAAGGTCGTGAATAGGTACAAGGTCGGCAAGCACATCGACTACGAGATCCAGGACCGCAGTTTCACCTTCAGCGTCAACGAAGGCCGAGTCGCCGAGGAGGCTGCACTCGACGGCATCTACGTGATCCGCACAAGCCTGCCCGCCGAGGTGATGGGGACCGACGACGCGGTCCGGAACTACAAGAACTTGGCCTCCGTGGAGCGAGCCTTCCGGTCAATGAAGACCATGGACCTGCATGTCCGGCCCATCTACCACCACCTGGAGGATCGGGTCCGGGCCAACATCTTCCTTTGCATGCTCGCGTACTACGTCGAATGGCACATCTTTCAGGCCTGGCGCGAAATCACCCTGGCGGACGAGGATCAAGAGGCCAAGAAGACCCGGGATCCGGTCGCCCCAGCGAAGCGGTCCGAGGGAGCGCTCGCAAAAGTACAAGAGCGAAAGCTGGACGACGGCACCATCGCCGCCAGCTTCAGGACCATGCTGTCGGACCTGAGCGGGATCGTCAGGAACGTATGCCGGCGAAAGGGCGCTTCTCACAAGGAGCCGACGTTCACGGTCACGACCACCCCCAGTCCCTTGCAACGCCGAGCGCTTGCACTGGTAGAGGGAATCGTGATCGCGAAGTAGACTGATCGGCGACAATTAGAAGTACCGGACGACGACAACTAAAATTACCGACCGGACGACATCCCAGATCGCATAAGAACAGGCATTAGGGCCTGATGGGCCGGCAAGGCGAATCGTTCTTGGCG
>Ga0194120_10005100_pt1 | contig 19614 bp, 19 predicted proteins | sample TA2MahCa65mmetaG_FD_148642 | JGI IMG/M metagenome (GOLD analysis project Ga0194120, IMG submission 148642) | Freshwater microbial communities from Lake Tanganyika, Tanzania - TA2015019 Mahale Deep Cast 65m | ecosystem: Environmental > Aquatic > Freshwater > Lake | place: Tanzania: Lake... | reverse complement strand
GCTCGAAGGGGACTTCGGCAAAGGTCTGTTGGTGCATGGATGCGCCTCCCGTTCAGTGCTGCATTTCTCATAGCACATCACCAACGGGGAATAAATCAGACCTTCCCTAAATGACAGAGGGCTGCTGGTCTCTGAGCAACAGCCCTCCCTACACTAGAAGAAATACGATGGCTAGCCCAGTGCATTTCCGCCCCATGTCATGGAGTAGTCCGACATGAGCTTCCCTCCTAAGGTAGGATATCGCGCTGATATCAGTCTCTGTAGAATCTGATCGCAAGGAGGACGCGATGACACACCCATCGTATCGTCGAACCTATCTGCGATATCCCATGCGCTATCCCGTTATCTTTGGATGGGAGTCATGCGTCGGAGAAGGTCTTCTCACCAATCTTTCGTTTAACGGATGCTCGGTCCTGTGCCATCGCACACCTTCTGTGGGGATGGACTTGAAGGTCAGTCTCCTATTGCCGGATCTGTCTAAGGCCTTATCCATTGAAGGCGGGACGATCAAATGGGCAGAGGACCAATTGTTTGGCGTGGAATTTCACCCCCTACCGCTCCACACGAGACAACGTCTGAATCGGACGTTGCGCCTGGCACTCATCCATCGCCTGCAGGCACATTCCAGTCAACCGGACCACTCAGTCATACAAGGTATTGTACCTAGGCATCTGCCCATCTAGCCATTTTCAGTGAAGAAGGACTACAATCCGCTTCACAGACTCAAGAACACCGTCAACCAAAGGAGGCAATCCAATGGGCTTTCGTTGGTATAACTGGATCGGGCTGGTCATGTTGATCATTGCCGGACTGATTTCCGAGCCGGTCTTTCTAGCCGCGGATACGTCGTTCAGTGTCTTGTGGCTTGTCGCAGCGGCATGGGCCATGGTCGGTGTGATCTTAGTCCTCTGGGAAGGCGAAGAAGAGGCTGAAGCCTAATCGCTTTACCTGAACCTGCTCTCGACGTTTCACCGGCAACTCATTAACGCAATCCGTCTGGCCGTCGATCACCGACGGCCGGATGGGCTACACCCGCTCCTACCGCATTGGTTTTATCTGAACCATGGTCCCTCGTTCTCCGCTGGCCCAGGCATGACCCTCGTCGGGAAAGGTGAGACCGAAGAGTGACACATTGGCAATCGAGCCGGCTTCCTGCCAAGTGAACCCTGCATCGATCGTGCGATACACCATGCCCCGCTCTCCGACGATCCATCCGGTTTGTGGACCGGTGAAGCGGACGCGCAGGAGGTCAATCGGTTTGGTGCAGGTCTGCAGGCAGGGTATCGTGCGATCCGTCCAATGGAGACCGCCGTCAGTCGTCTGAAAGAGCGCTCCCGCGTTGCCGACGGCCCATCCGATCATCAAGTCGGACCACTCGAAACCGAACAGCGTCACCCCGCCGAGAGAACCGGGCGCCGTCCATGTCGTGCCTCCGTCAAGCGTGACGAGCGCGGTCCCGACCGCGCCCACCGCAACGCCATGCTGTTCAGAGCTGAACGCCACGGCATAGAGCGTCGCGTTCGTGTGGCTGGACTGTTCATGCCAGGACATCCCGCCGTCGTCCGTATGCAGAATCATGCCGTTACCGCCCACGATCCACCCATGTGCCGGCGTGGGAAACGAAATCCCATACAGCGGCACTTCGGTCGCCACGCTGACCGGTCTCCAGGACTCTCCTCCGTCCGTACTGGTCCGCACCGTCCCGTTCGATCCAATCACCCAGCCCCGCTTGCCGTCGATAAAAAGAACATTGGTCAAGAGGACGGATGTCCCGCTGACGACTTTCTTCCAACGCTTGCCGCCATTGACGGTCTTGAGGATGGTGCCGCCGGACCCGACGGTCCAACCGACCTGTGGGGTGCGGAACTGCAGTCCCAAGAGCGTGGCTTCGGTCTTCGGCTGTTGCGGTTCAGCGGAAAGGACCGGGTTCCCCGCCCATACGTCCGCACCGGGAACGGCCGCGGCGAGGCCCACGAGCAAGGCAAGGCGCATCCACTGATTCATTGGTTGGTATTGGCGTCCGGGCGGTTGGAATTGAAATATCCGGAGTCGGGCAACCCTTTGGCCTCGATCGTGAACGGCCCGGCTTCGATCGTCAGCCACTGTTTCGGCGAACAACAGGTCCCATCGGGAAGCACATCCCATGAGCCCCGGCGAACGACCAGCGGCCCCGTCGCCAGGTTATCGAAAAACTCTCCGCGCCTTCCGATGCCATAGAGGTTGCGATGGGGAACTCTGACGACGATCTCCGAATTGGTCCAAGATTGCACCATCGCCGCCGCTCCATTGAATAACACTTCTGTTCGCGACACGTTGCTCACGACGGTCGCAGAATCCTCCGATTCGTTGATCTCAAGATCCGTACGGCGCTTATAGGCTTTTTGGCTCAACCCCAGCTCCGTATGTTCAGCGGTCTTGAGAAATACGCCAAAACCGGTGCCTTTGATCGTCACAAGGTCGTCTAACCCAGCTGATGTTGGCGAATACGACTCGATGACCGGTGTGACGACGGTAAACTCGCCGGCTTCGGTGGCGATGACGCTCCGTTCAGCGCAACACAGCCCATCCGCGTTTGGACGATTCGCGCTGCGATAAATCATCACCTTCCCGCTCTTGGCACTATAGGGCACCCAGACATCGATCCGGCTGTCGTTCCACCGGTAGATGATGGCCGGCACGCCACCGATTTCCACGCGGTTGTTGCCCGTATTGAAATCCATGAAGTTGTACGGGGTCGCGCCGCTTTCGGAATAGGCGCCGAAATGCTCGCCGTTGATACGGAGCAACGTGCCAATGGGGGCTTCCAGCGGGCTGATCGTGGCCGCCTTGGGAACATGGACGGTGAACTGGGCCAGTGTCCGGCGGCGCATTCCGTTTTGAAGTACCAGGGGGCCTGACTCCGCGCCAAGCGGCACATGCACGACAATGACGTCGTCTTTCCACTGGGCGATCGTCATCGGGCGCTCTCCGATGAAGACACCGTCGTTCGGGTTTCTGGCGACACCAAATTCCTTCCCGAATAACACCACTTTTGTCCCGACCGGCCCGCTAATCGGATCGACCCGGACCGCCGGAATGAACGCCAGTGGAACAGCATTGCTCTTCATATATTCGACCGGCGCGCAGCAGGAACCATCAGGCAACGGATCAGATGACGCCAACCGCACAAAGACGTCACCCGCCTGTGCATTGGCTGGGACTTCCACCTCAATCTGATCATCCTTCCAGCGTTTAGGTCTGGTGACGACCCCCCCGATCACCACATCATTGACCCCGAACATCGTGTTGGGATCACGCGCACCAGCCGTCGTGCCGAAATGTTTGCCCGTAATGCGCAGCACCGCGCCACGCTCAATTTCCACCGGGGTGAGGGCATCGATTTGAGGCGCCACGATCGTGAGGGAGCCGGCCCGTATTTTCTTTTTACCCACGCCGATATCCACTGGCCCCGTGGTAGCCCTGAACGGCACCTTGATTTCGATCAGGTCAGGATCCCACCGTTGGATCAACGCGGCAACGCCGTTCACGGTCACTTTGTTGGCATGAACCGATTGAAACACCCCGAATCCGGTTCCGCTCAGCGACAGCGTGGCTCCAGGTGGCAACGATACCGCGGAGAATTCGATCGTGTGAGGTCTTGCGTGTGCCTGGGGCGCGAGACTGGCAAGAAAGATGACGCAGGACATCACCACCCCAACTGTCTTCATAACATCCTTTCCGAAATACATAGCGACGGCGGCGCACATTAGGCGTGTCGCGCGATAATCCGATTTAACTGTGCCCGCCGGACTATAACAATCGATTTTTTCGAGAGTCAAGCAGGAGAAGCCATTGGTCACGATGGCCCGCGAGGCGAGGGAAAGAGAAGCCGGAGAGGATACCGATCACTCCACTTGCACGATCAACTCGATTTCCACCGGCGCCCGGCGAGGAAGTTCGGCCGCGCCGACGGCGACCCGCGCGTGCCGACCGGCCTCACCGAAAATCAGCACAAAGAGATCGGAGGCGCCGTTCAAGACCTGCGGTTGCTCGGTGAAGCCTGGCGCCGAAGCAATATGGCCGACCATTTTCACAATCCGTTTCACACAATCCAGCGAACCGACCTCGGATTTCACGATGGCCAACGCATTGAGCGCCGCTGTCTTTGCCGCGTCAATTCCTTGTTCCACAGACAACTCACTGCCGAGCTTTCCGGTCACGATGAGCTGCCCATCGCGAGAGGGCAGGACACCCGAGAGGAACAGCAGATCACCGACACGCACCACCGGCACATAATTCGCCACCGGCTTGGGCGCCGCCGGAAGCGTAAGGCCGAGTTGATTCAAACGAGTTTCGTACGACATCGTTCATCCAAGCCTGAGTGCATCTCCAAAACTCTCTCCGACCGGCAAGCGCTCTGCGCGCAGAGCTTCGGCCACGGTTTGCCCCAGATCGGCGGCACTGTCTCGATCTCCCAAATCCACTCCGTGCGCGAGATTCGGCCCGGTCACGAGAAGCGGGACAAATTCTCGTGTCGGTAATTTGTCCGGTTTGGAGAGATCACGCCCATGGTCGCCCGTCAGGATGACGAGATCCCCGGCGCGTAATTTATCGATGAGCGCCGGCAATCGCCGATCGAACTCTTGCAGCGCGGCAGCCGCCGGTTCGGGCTGTTCGGGAAACAGATTCAGACTGACATAGAGGAGACCTCTCGGCACCTTGTTCAGCATGCCGACGGTTTCGTCAAACGCGGCCATCGCTGACTCCACCGGAAATGCGCGCGTGAAGCCTCGTCCGCTGAACAAATCGGCGACTTTCCCGATCCCCATCGTAATTTGGCTGGATCGGTTGAGCACATCCAACATGGTGACAGCGGGCGGTTCCGTGACGAAATCCTTTCGTCCGACATGGGCGCGAAGCGAAGCCGGTTCTCCGGAGACAGGCTGCGCGACGATGCGGATGAGTGCCTCCCCTTTCTTGGCCTCTCTCCATGCGTCACGGCATCGCTGGTGCAGAACGGGGGCTGCCATTACGGAATCATGCGCGGCGATATAACAGGTGCTCCCGCCATCAGTCCATAGAATCGGAGCCCCGCTCGACACATGCTCCGTTCCATATTCGCGCAGCATCGTCTCCATGGAGGCCATGCGTTGGCCGATGACTTTTCGTCCAAAGGTCTGTTCAATGACACTGATCACACGATCCGGAATGCCCGTCCGATACGCCCCCTCACGGTGAAGAGCGACCACTCCGTTCATTTCCCAATACCCCGACACGGAATCGTTCCCACGCGAGGTGAATCCGAGCCGGCCGAAACATCCGGTGACTTGGTCCATCGGACGCACACCGGCGATCTGTGCGACGTGCCCCAGCCCCAGCATTTCCAAATTGGGAAGGTCCAACCCGCCGACCGTGTCGGCTAGATGCGCGAGCGAATGGACATCGGCATCGCCATAGTCTAACGCATCGGGCAACGGACCGACGCCGAATCCATCGATCACGAACACAAACACGCGATTGATCATGGGTGTGTTATCGTCCTCCCTCTGAAGCCGTCCATTCGCCGAGGATCTTCAGGCTCGCGCTGGTGCCGATTCGATCCGCGCCTGCCTCCAGCATGGCGAGCGCCGTCTTCCAATCTCTGATTCCTCCCGACGCTTTAACTTTCGCGCGCCCGGCTACCGCAGCTTTCATCAGCCGCACGTCATCCGCCGTGGCGCCGGCGGCGTTGAACCCCGTCGACGTCTTCACATAGTCCGCACCCGCCTCCACAACGAGCCTGCAAGCCGTCAATTTTTCCTGCTGTGTCAAGCAGCAGGTTTCAAGAATCACTTTATGTTCGACGGACGGTGTCGCGCGCACGACCTCCGCAATATCCTGCCGTACCAGGTCATGGTCGCCGGACTTCAATCGGCTGACGTTGATGACCATATCCAACACCTGCGCGCCTCTGGCAACCGCCTCGACCGATTCGGCGACTTTGGTCTTCGTGGTATGGCCGCCCAATGGAAACCCGATCGGGATTCCCACTCGAATCACCGAGCCGGCAACCGCCACCACGGCTTCGTCCACATAACAGGGGGGGACAAAAATCACCGTGAAGCCGTGTTGGATGGCGTCTTGACATAATTGAAGGACGTCCCCTCTGGTGGCGTCCGGCTTGAGCACCGTATGATCGATGAGGCTCGGCAGATCCCATCCCGGCATGCTTAGGACACTCCTTCCTGTCCGGCAAGAACACCGGTCGCGGGAATGATCAATGTCTGAGAATGGTTCCCGCGCCGGAACGGCCGTTTCTGATACTTCTCCACCGCTTTGTTGTGTTCGACCAGGGTCGCAGAGAACTGGTGCGTCCCGTCGTTCTTGGAGACGAAATACAAGTCCTGCGTCGCTGTCGGATACAGCGCGGCGCGAATCGATTGCGCGCCGGGACTCGCAATCGGACCTGGAGGCAAACCTGCCCATCGATACGTATTGTAGGGGCTCGCATGCGAAAGGTCCTTCTTGTGCAGATTGCCGTCGAAGTTCGGTAAGCCATAAATGACGGTCGGATCGCTCTGAAGGGGAATCTTTTTCTTCAGCCGGTTATGAAACACGGACGCAATGTGCGGGCGCTCCTCACCCGAACCGGTTTCCTTCTCAATCACCGACGCCAATGTCAGCACTTGATGCATCGTCAGGTTCAACTCCTTGGCCCGCGCCTGCCATTCAGCCGTCACGACGTGGCTGAGTTGATCGACCATCGCTTTGAGGACGGCCTTTGCGGCAGTGGGACGCGGGAATCGGTAGGTGTCCGGGTAGAGATATCCCTCCAAACTCTCAGCTGAAACTCCCAGGGTCTTCATGAAGGATTTGTCGCGGGCCAGCCTGGCAAACTCCACCTTGTCGGTGATCCGTTGATCGGCGAATGCGTCTGCGATTTGGCCGATCGTGTATCCCTCCGGAATCGTCACATCATGCAGGACGACACGGCCGGCCACCAGTTTGGAGAGGATGTCAGCCGGAGCCATCGCCGCATGCAGTTCATATTCGCCGGGATGAATCTTGCGCTCAGCGTCCTGTGATTTCCCCAACCACAAGAAGGCGGAGCGGCTCTTGATGACCTGTTCTTCTTCAAGCAGGGCCGCCACCCGCTGAAACGCGGCTCCTTCCGGGATTACCACGATTTTTGAGGGAGGCTGTTCGGCTTCAGTGGACAGCGGCGCTTCAGCCCATCGAATCGTCTGATACCAAGCCAGACCGCCGGCCACGGCGGCGGCGACCAGGATGATAAGCACGAGACGTAGTTTCATGCGGAGGCTCATCGATGGCACTGAACTCTGCGTGGGTGTCTACCTCGTCATCGGCCCGGTTGCCCGAATCCCGTGATGCGTCCGGCGCCTGCGCTGCCAAGTAACTCTGGAGCAGAATCGCGGCGGCTATTCGATCCACCACGCCCTTGCGTTTCTTCCGGCTGACGTCGGCGGCAATCAGCAGATCTTCCGCTGCTTTCGTCGTCATCCGTTCATCCCACAGGATGAGCGGCACCGGTAAACCTGCTTCCAGTTTCGCTGCGAATTCCCGCATCGCTTCAACCGCCGGCCCTTCACGGCCATCCAGTTGAAGGGGCAACCCCAGAACGACTTGAGCAACCTCGTTCGATCGAACCACAGCCGCAATATGGGCGATGTCCCGATCGAGCGTCCGCCGGTCAAATGTTTCAAGCGGCTGTGCGGTCCAGCCTAATTCATCGCTGAGTGCGACGCCGATCCGCTTGGTGCCATAATCGAGCGCAAGAATTCGACTGGCCATGATTTTACCGCTGGAGGGTGCCTTCGACCAGGCTAAAAACTTTTTCCAACGCCGTGTCGAGTTTGTCCGCGTCCTTGCCGCCGGCCTGGGCCATCTCCGGCCGGCCACCGCCGGTCCCTCCCACCTCGGCCGCCATGCTCTTGATGAGATCGCCGGCTTTCAGGCGGCCCGTCAGATCTTTCGTGACCACGACCAATAATGACACCTTGCCGTCTCCGGTCACCGCCCCCAGCGCCACGACACCGCTTTTCAGCTTATCTCGAAGCTGATCGGCCAGGATCCGCATCCCGTTCGCATCCAGTCCATCGGTCCGTTGCACGTGGACCGGCACTCCGGCAATCGTCCGGGCCGTCGACGCGACCGACGCACCGCTCGCCATCTTCAACTTCAGCTCTTCCAGATCCCGTTCCTTGTCTTTGAGCTGGGCCATCAGTTTCTTGGTCTTGGCAACCAACTCCGATTGCCCGGCCTTCAGCAGGTCCGACAGCTCACGAACATCGGTTTCCAGTTTCTTCATGAGCGCGTAGGCACCGCTGCCGGTTTGCGCTTCGATCCGACGCACACCGGCGGCCACCCCTCCTTCGGACACAATGCGAAACAGCCCAATCTCACCGGTGTGGCGGCAATGGGTGCCGCCGCAGAGTTCCTTGCTGAACGACTCGACTGTCACCACTCTGACCTGTTCCCCATACTTATCACCGAAGAACGCCAGGGCACCTTTCGCCACCGCATCCTGAATCGTCATGACCTCGGTACGCACCGTCTCGTTCTTGCGGATCTCCTCGTTCACCGTCGATTCGATGTCATCGATGTCACGGGTCGAAAGCGGACGAAAATGAGCGAAATCAAACCGCAAACGATTCGGCCCAACCAACGATCCATACTGTTTCACGTGCGGGCCCAGCAAGTCGCGGAGCGCCGCATGGACCAAGTGCGTCGCCGTATGGTTCCTGGCTGCATCCCGGCGCAGCGATGCATGAACTGTCACATGCACCTGTTCACCTTCGCGAATACGCCCTTGACGGACGGTTCCCTTGTGCAGGATGAGCGTCGGCGCCGGCCTGGTTGTTTCCTTGATATCGATCACACCCTCAGGCCCCACCAATGTTCCCTGATCTCCTACCTGTCCCCCGCCTTCCGCATAACACGGGGTGCCGTCCAGCGCCAGTTCGACCGTATCCCCTTCCATCGCTTCTTTGACTAATTGCTCCCCCTTTAAGATCGCGAGTAACACGCCGTCGTGTTCCAGTTGTTCATATCCGACGAATGCCGAGGTGCCGATTCGCTTAGCCAACTCCGCCACCGCCGGCCTGGCAGTTTCTTGTTCGAATCCACCGGTCTTCCTCGCGCGATTTCGCTGTTCTTCAATCGCCGCATTGAATCCAGACTCATCGACCGACATCGCCTGTTCCCGGCAGGACTCGGTAATCAAATCCATGGGAAAGCCGTACGTATCATAGAGTTTGAAGACGTCGCTTCCCCCCAAGACTGTGCGGCCGGCTGCTCTGGTTTTGTGAATCAGCTCGTTCAAAATCGGCAAACCCTGGTCGAGCGTCGCGATGAATCGTTCCTCTTCTCCCCTGGTCGCCTCGGAGACTGTGCCTGCCGCCATACGCACTTCCGGATAGGCATTGCCCATCTGTTCCACGACTGTGGCACTGAGCTCGTGCAGAAATGGTTCGACGATACCAATCAGGCGGCCGTGGCGCGCGGCACGGCGGAGAATGCGCCGAAGCACGTACCCGCGTCCCTCATTCGACGGCAACACACCATCGGTCATCAAGAATGTGATCGCGCGCAAATGGTCGGCAATCACGCGCAGAGACCGGTCCGTCTGGTCCTGCTGGCCATACTGTGTCTCGGCCCGTTTCGCAATAGCCGCCAACAGTGGTGTAAAGAGATCGCTGTCATAGTTACTGTAGACACCCTGGGCCACAGCGGCCAGGCGCTCGAGCCCCATCCCAGTATCGATGCTCGGTTTCGGCAGCGGATGCAGCGTGCCGTTCGTATCGCGGTTGAACTGCATGAACACGAGATTCCAAATCTCGATCACCCGGTCGCCCTCACCGTTGGGGCGGTCGTCGCCCGGAACGGAGGGACCTTGGTCAAAGTGGATCTCCGAGCAGGGACCGCACGGGCCGGTGTCCGCCATCTGCCAGAAGTTGTCTTTCTCGCCGCACCGCACGATGCGCGACGGGGACACGCCGATGTGCCTCCAGAGACGGTCGGCCTCGTCGTCTTCACGAAAGATCGTCACCCACAGCCGGTCCGTCGCCAACCCCACCGTCTGCGTCAGAAATTCCCATCCGAACTTGATGGCATCTTCCTTGAAATAATCGCCGAACGAAAAGTTTCCGAGCATTTCGAAAAACGTATGGTGTCGCCGGGTATAGCCGACATTCTCGAGGTCGTTGTGCTTGCCGCCCGCACGCAGACATTTCTGCACAGACACAGCCCGCCTGTAAGGACGGGACTCCTCGCCGAGGAAGACCCGCTTAAATTGGTTCATGCCGGCATTGGTAAAGAGCAACGTGGGATCGGCCTGAGGGATTAAGGCCGAGCTGGGGACAGCCTGATGCCCCTCCCGCTCAAAATAGCGGATGAACGACTGTCTGAGTTCCCGCGCACTGTGCATCATCGGTCTACATCCTCGCGATCCAGGACACCGCGCATTATACGTTCAACCGTTTCATCTTCAAAACCCCGCTGACGTAGGAGGCGCATCGTCTGCCCCGGGGTCAAACGCCGACCGGTACGTTTCACGATGGACAAGGCTCGGCGCGCCAGGGTCTCCTCGTTCAGACCGCGCAACGCCTCACGGATTGCCTGGCCGGCGAGGGACTCGGTCACACCATGCGCCAGCAATTCCGCTTCCAGCCTGGCTCGCCCCATCGGCTGCCTGGCAAGCCGCGCCTCGATCCACCGATTGGAATAGGCACGGTCATCCAGATACCGAAGTTGGGACAACCGCACAACGACCGCTCTCACCTCCGGTGTTGTCGCACCCTTGTGAGCCAGAAATCGCTCAACCTGGGCCACCGTTCGATCCCGCCTGGCCAAATACCGCACTGCGATCGACATCCATCGGTCCCGCGCCGATGGCGCCGGCTGTTTACCGATGCGCCCGCTTGTCATCTCCCTTGGCTGCCGGCTTCTCGTCTTTGTGTTCGACCTTCCCCTCAATCTTCTTTTCGCCGCGGCCCGGCACGCCGGCCAACTCACGCAACTTCGCTTCAACCTCGCGCGCGGCGGCACCGTTTTGCTTCAAAAACTCACGGGCTGCTTCACGCCCCTGGCCGATTCGCTCGCCTTTATAGGAATACCAGGCACCGGATTTCTCGATGACACGCTTGTCGACGCCCAGATCAACCAATTCGCCCGTCTTGGAAATACCTTCGGCGAACATGATGTCGAACTCGGCCTGCCGGAACGGCGGCGCCATCTTATTCTTCACCACTTTGACGCGAACGCGGCTGCCCATCACGTCTTGGCCTTCTTTAATGGACTCGATCCGGCGGATATCCAGCCGAACCGAGGAGTAGAACTTCAGCGCGTTCCCGCCGGTGGTCGTCTCCGGGTTGCCGAACATGACGCCAAGCTTCATGCGGATCTGATTGATGAAAATCACCGTGGTCAACGATTTCGCAATCGCCGCGGTAAGTTTTCGCAGCGCCTGCGACATCAATCTGGCCTGCAGGCCCATGTGGGCATCGCCCATCTCCCCTTCAATCTCGGCACGCGGCGTCAACGCCGCCACCGAGTCGACCACGATCAGATCGACGGCCCCGCTCCGCACGAGGGTCTCGGCGATTTCCAGCGCCTGTTCCCCTGTATCCGGCTGTGACACCAGCAAATCATCAGCCTGAACACCCAGTTTTTTTGCATAGGTGAGGTCCAAGGCATGTTCGGCATCGATAAATGCCGCCACCCCGCCTGACTTTTGCACCTCGGCAATACAGTGGAGCGTCATCGTTGTTTTCCCGGACGCCTCCGGACCAAAAATCTCGATGACTCGTCCGCGCGGGAGTCCACCCACGCCAAGCGCGATATCCAACCCCAAGGAACCGGTGGAAATCGCCGGGACATCGGCCTGCTTGTCCTCAGCACCCAGCTTCATGATGGCCCCTTTCCCATACTGCTTTTCAATCTGGGACAGGGCTAAATCCAATGCGCGCTTCTTGTCGTCCTTTTCAGACATACACATCTCCTCACAAGGTGTGACCGATTTCAGCCGGGGGATTATACCCAAGCTGTAAAGGGAAACCTAGCCCGTTGCATCGTGACCATCAACGGCCGTCCTGTTATCAGAAGCAAAAGTTCTTTGCGCTTCCCGTCATGATTGAGGCATACTCGGATCGGATCAAGTCGAAACTTGAGGAGCGCATGACGACAGACGAGACCCATTCCCTCGGTGCCTGCCTTAAACACTGGCGGCTGCAGAAAGGCCTCTCGCTTGAAGTCATTGCGCTCAAGACCCGAATTCCCCTTAAATATCTCCATGCCCTTGAGACCAACGACTCTTCAACGCTCCCGCCCATCGAACCGGTGGGCCATACCTTGGGCGAGTTCCTTCGCCAATACCGAGAACGGCAAGGCCTGTCGATCGAACGCATCGCCGAACGGACGCGAGTTCCGCTGGCCTCATTGCACGCCCTGGAAGAAAACAATGCCAAGAGTTTGCCCGAAGCACCCGTCATCGTCCGCGGCTTCGTCGATGCGTATCTCAATTGCCTCACGCTAGAAAGAGCTGAGAAGGAGATCGTGCTAATCCACCTGGGAAAGATGGTGGAAACCGTCTACGCCCAACCGAGGCAGGCCGCCGCCGATACACTTTCGTCCGCTCGGGAGCAGAGCCACCACAGGTCCTCTACCCCGTATGATGCCTGGATTGACCGGCTCCATACTCGTGCACTGGAGGACTATGTCAGGCTTACCAATTGGCGAACCGCCTTCTGCCGACATACCGTCTCAGCGAGCCAAACATCGCTGGCGTGTATCGACCGCATTCTTGACCGCACGAGCACCCTGTCGGTCCAAGCAAGCCGAGTGACTTTCCACACAATGACCACCTTCACCGTGGCAGTGATGGAGCGAATCCGTCCAGATGGCGGGTGGTCAACCCTCTGGTCACATACGCGCGACGCGGTCATGAAGGGTGTTCAGCAACTACGGCGCGCATGGGCATCAGTTCGCGGCGATCTTGCCCCGCTCGTTCAGTGGTCGTTTCTTCGCCATCGCCTGATCAAGAAAGAGCCGGCATTGGATTATCGCCAGGCCATGGCACCAGAGAGTGCACAGTCTAAAGAAAACAAACCGTGGGTGTGGCTGGTGCAATATGGCGTGACCGTGCTCCTGCTGCTCATGCTTGGGAGCACAGCGGCCACAATCCCGCTGTTCAAGGACACCGCGATTGCCGAGACAAAGCTCACCGCCTCGAATCTCGTGGCCTTCATCGGCTATGGAGGGGGCGTACTCATGTTGTGGCTGATGGTCCGGAAAGCGTTGGTCCAACTTATCCCAAACCGAAGTGCGTTTTCGTTTCTCCGCCCATTGGGCGCTCCCTTCAATACATTACTCGGGGTATCCGTTTCCTACAAACTTCTGCTGACCCTCCTGGGCCCTTCCCTGGGAAAAGCCGACCGCCTCACCTACAATTGGATCTTTGTTGCCTTGATCCTTGCCGCCACGATCTGGCTCATTCGTACATGGTTTCTCAAATCAGCTCCACTGCTGGACTCGTTGGACACCACGGACCAGGCAAACCGCTCGACCGGCGTCGCGATTGCTTCTTTTCGCGACTGATGCAACCGAATCCAAGCCCTCGATTGGCGCTCCGCCCACGCCATCTCATCGACAAAGGACTGGCTGTCTCTGTACTCGCACTCCTCCTCTGCACCGGCTGTGTCTCGACGCCGGAAGAGAAACTGCGGATCGCTGCCATGGATGGCTACCTCATCCGAGTCGAACGACTGTTACTCGATGGTGTCAGCCCGCAGGCCGCCGATGAACGAGGCATGGCTCCCTTGCACCTGGCAGCGAAGAACGGCCATCGAGAGGTCGTCGCAGTGTTGCTGGATCACGGGGCGCCGATGGATCAGATCAGGCAAGACGGCGTGACGCCGCTTTTTCTTGCGGCACAAGAAGGGCGCCGAGATATTGTCGCGCTCTTTCTTGAAAAAGGTGCGGATGTCAATCAGCCGGCGCGAGTCAGCTCGCTCAATCTCTTACACCTGGGCGCCTATCGTGGCGACCAGGACATGGTGACGCTGCTGCTCAAATCTGGCGCTGACAAGAATGCCAGAATGACGTCAGGAGAACGCCCCGTGGATCTTGCTCAACAACAAGGCCACACTTCACTGATTCCGCTCCTGGAACCATAACGGATGAGAGTGATTGACGTCCCCATCGCCATGCCTCTGAAAGCCGCCGACTTCTTCCGCAGATGATCGGCTTACCAACCTATTGAGCACCGCTCACCACGGCGAGCACACGTTGGCCATACCGTTCGGCTTTCATCTCACCAATACCTGGGATCTCCAATAACGCGGCGCGCGTGTCGGGCTTGAAGCCGGCAATGGCCTTCAACGTCTTCTCGTGGAAAATGAGGAACGGGGCGACGCCCTCTTCCTCTGCCAGTTCAGCGCGCAGTTGTCGCAACCGTTCCACAAGCTGCCGATCCGGTGGCGCTGACATTGGAGTACTCGCGGTGGGAACATCCGAACGGCGCGGTGGTCGTACGGACCCACGGGACGACGTATGTTCTGCCTGCTTCAGCTCAACGGGACGAAGCCCTTGCAGCACCTCACGTCCTGTCAGCGTCAGCTCAAGCGTGGGATATTCCGTTCCTTCCACGCGCAGATATCCGGAGCTGATGAGGGTTTTCACGTGGCTCGCGACAGAGGGCTTTGTCTCTGCTCGACAACAACCGTAGGTCGGACAGTCTGCGGCACCACAAGCCGCTAGTGCCTTCGATCGGCTTCCGCGAAGAATATCGACGATCCGCCCCAGGCCGAACCGTCCTCCACACCAGCCTACCGTCTCGAGGATCGCCGGAGCGATCGCCTGTCCTTGAGCAACCGCATGGCGTGGCTGCTGCACCGGCGTCACACAGTAGTCACACAGACCACAAGGACCCAACGCAATCTCCGCCTGATCGCTAAAATACTCCAAAATCGCGAGCTGCCGACAGGTCGCAATGGACACATACCCCAGCAGTTCTTGCAAGAGCGTCGTCATGCGTCCTGCACGTTCGGCTCCATCAGCATCCTTGGATGCCTGCGAAATGAAATAGTCCTGCGTGGCCACATCTCGTTCATGGAACAGCAACACACAAGCGGCCGGTTCTCCATCTCGCCCTGCCCGGCCAGCCTCCTGGTAATAGGCTTCGAGACTTCCTGGAATGTCGAAGTGAACGACCAGTCGAACATCCGGCTTGTCAATCCCCATCCCAAAGGCATTCGTCGCCACCAGAATGTTGACTGCCCCTCGACGAAAATCCTGATGCACCAGGCGCCGTGCATCATCGGACAACCCCGCATGATAGTACCCAACGGACGGATAGGACTTCCCGAGCCACTCAGCCACCTCTTCGACGGTCCGGCGGGTCGCAGCATAAATGAGAATAGTACCAGCCGCGATTTCGCGAACAAGCCGGTCGACACGGTCAAGTTTGTCTCGGAGGGTCTGACAGCGATGAACAGAGAGCGCCAGATTCTTTCGCCGAAAACCGGCGACAAGTCGGAACGGGTCCTGAAGCGACAGCCGGCGGCACACATCCGCCTGCACACGAGCCGTGGCCGTCGCGGTCAAGGCCAAGCAGGGAGGATTAGTGAGCTCCTGTCGCAGCCGACCGATCTTCAGATAGTCAGGCCTGAAATCATGGCCCCACTGGGAAATACAGTGCGCTTCATCCACCACCAACAGCGAGACCCACAGTGTCCGCAGCAATCGAAGAAATCCTTCATGCTGCATCCGTTCCGGCGCGAGATAGAGCAGCTGGATACGCCGCTGTCGGAGATCGTCGACCACGAGCTGCTTCTCGAGCCCGCTGAGTCCGGAGTGAAACGCCGCGACCGCGATCTTGCGCTGCTTCATGGCCGTCACCTGATCTTGCATCAAGGCAATGAGCGGCGAGATGACTACTGTCAATCCAGGCAGCAAAGTCGCCGGCAGCTGGTAGCAAAGCGACTTGCCCTGTCCGGTCGGCATCACCGCCATCACATCGCGCCCAGCCAACACGGCGCGGATGACGTCCTCCTGGCCAGGCCGGAAGGCCGAGAATCCGAACCGCTCCTTGAGTTGTTGAGTCAGATCATCCACAGGAGGCGTTGAAAGACTTAGGGATCGCGAGATGAATTACCTGATTAGGAGTATAGAGGACACCGGACAGGCAAGTCGAGGTAGCTAACAGAGCCGGATTGTCCCTGGGATCGGCCCAGCGAACACGACTGCGCAATCTGGTTGAAAAGTACAGAGTGCGGTAATATTGGTCGCGCCGGAACCCGTTAGCAAGAAATTCTCAACCTGGGTTGGATAGATATGCGAGATCACAATCAACTCATCTTCAACAGATCGAAAAACCGCTATGAGATGTCCGTTGACGGCCAAGTGGTCTACGCCGATGTTCGCAGGAACAACGACGTGTTGTATATCGATTATGTGTACGCTCCGCCGGAATTACGGGGCAAGGGCGCAGCCGGTCAATTCATGACGCAATTGATGGCCATCGTACGTGCCGAACACCTAAAGGCGGTACCCATCTGCGGCTATGCTGCCAGCTGGCTCCAGCGGCATCAGGAATATACGGATCTCATCCTCACGCGTTGATGTCGATAGCCGCCCTTCTTGAATGATCTCGCATAAAGAAATTGAGCTCAAGACATCGGGATCAGGAAGTAATTTCTGAAAGGACCACGCCTCTTGGCCGTCCCCGAGTTTCTCTGATTAATTGCCTCCCCACATCCCCACCGATTCTCTCCTGAAATAATTTACTTCCAAATCACTCGCCTCTGCTACATCGCTGTCTTGAGATAATCCCATTCACTAGCAGCATCACTGCCCTCCAGTTATCACCGGCACGAACCTCTACTCCCTCACTCTACTTCCCACAGCTTCGTATACACAGGTCCCGTCGGGCGGAGCTTGCTTTTCATCAGGACCAGCGGCCCGACGGAGATGACTCCAACAGACAATGCGCGATCACAGGCGCCGCTCTGGGCGAATCGCTGCCCCACCTCTCGATCACCGGACTTGATCCGTGCCAATGTCAGGTGTGGGGTAAACGGTTTGTCCTCCGTCACAAAACCGAGAGACCGGCAGCAGGCTTCGATGTCACGGTGCAATGCCGTCAACTGCTTGGCGGCATCACTCTTCAGCCACTGTTCAGATGGCCCGACCCACAACACTCGTGGCTGCCGAAGATTGGGGAAGGCCTGGAGTCGCTCGAGGGGAATTTGAATGGTTGGATGGGACCGCCTGATGGTCGCCATCGCTTCGCGCATTGGATCAAGCAGTTGTTCGTCGGTGTCGCCGAGAAACCGCATGGTGAGATGAATGGACGACGGCTGCACCCAGGCAATCCGGACCCCTTTGGAAGATTCGCCACCGAGCCGTGTCTGCACGTCTTGTTGCAGCAGTGCAATCTGCTTGCGAAGATCGTCACTCAGTTCAATGGCGAGAAAGGCGCGAATCATCTATTCCCCCGCTCGATCAGCCACCGACGCAGCAGATCCAGCGCCGCCTGCGACGACCGTTGTTTAATTGTCAAACGGTCGCCATGGAAACGGAATTCTTTTGAGAGTGGCTCGCCCACTCCATCGTCGAGGCCGACATAGACCAAGCCGACTGGCTTTGCCTCTGTCGCTCCCCCCGGTCCGGCAATACCGGTCACGCTGAGTCCGACCGACACACCGGATCGTTCACGAATTCCCCTGGCCATTGCCGCTGCAACTTCCCGGCTGACGGCCCCATGTCTGGCAATCAACTCAGCAGGCACACCCAGCATATCTGTCTTTGCTCGATCGCTGTAGCAGATGGCGCCACGATCGACATAAGCCGAAGATCCTGGAACTTGGGTCAGTCGATGGCCGATCAATCCACCAGTACAGGACTCCGCGAGTGCGATGGTGAGTGTGTGCTTCGACAGCAATCGCCCGACCACGGCTTCCATCGTGTCCTGCCCTTCGGCAAAAATCCATTCGCCCAGCCGTGACCGAACTGCTTGCTCAAGAGACTCAAGCCCCGTACGACCGACTGCATGATGCGGCTTGGTCGTCAGTGACACCAGCACGCCCATCGGTGAGGCCAACAGGCCAAGATCAACCGGTGTGCCTGCGGTGATCAATCCGTGAAGCTTTGTGTCGACATCCGCTTCTGACAAGCCCCAGGTATGAAAGACCGACCGTTGGATAGGATGCGACCTCGGAGTCAATACGTGCCCCAACTGCTCGGTCAGGAAGGGAATGACAGTGCCCTCCATCATCGCTTCCATTTCACGAGGAACGCCAGGCAACGCAATCACGATCGCTCGCTTCCATAACAAGGCAAACCCCGGCGCAGACCCCACAGGATTCGGCAGCACCACCGCACCGGAAGGAATCAGGGCTTGCCGCAGCTGCCCTTTATTGGGTGTTCGCCCCCACTGGGCCAACCGGGCTACCATGCCTTCGAACGCGGCTTTCCTGCGAGCCAGTCGCCGTCCTGTGACCTCCGCCACCGCTTCTCTCGTGCAGTCATCGATCGTTGGCCCGAGCCCACCGGTCATGACGATGACTCCCGCCCGCCGTGATGCCGTATGAATCGCGGTCATGATATCGGCACGGTGATCGCCGACAATTGACTTGAAGCGGACTTCGATGCCGTTTCCCCCAAGCCGGTCGGCGATAAACAGAGAATTACTGTCGGACCGCCCCCCCACTAACAGCTCGGAGCCGATCGCAATCGTTTCAGCAATGAACCATCGTTGTAATCCAGGAGGCATCGTGCTGCCCACTCCTTACTTTATGTTTGCAAAGTTGAGCCCAAACCGGATCACGCCGCCGCCTGCCGGGAAGACGATGATCCCGGTGTCGGCCATCGGATCGAAGTCGGCATAATTGAACGACCCCACCACTTTCGCCTTGAACCGCGGAGCATTCGGCCAAACGGCACTCCGATCGGCGGTACCATCGACCCGTACCGCAGCAGGCGTGATGGTCTTCGCTCCTTGTTCAAGCACCAGGTAACTGTTTACGGCGAATGACGGAGTATCCCCGAAAATGACCGCGCTCACAAGCATGGTCGGTGCATCGATGACCAGGTCGATATCGGATTGGCTCGGTTCCGCTCCCCTCAGGGCCATGTGCGCCGCCATCACCGACAGGCTACCGAGTTTGGTGAGGAGAAATCCTCCAGGCTGCACGGTATCGGCCGACCCAAATCTGACATGAAAGGTATCGGGCCCACGCCAGTCTCGTCCTGCTTCTTGTCCCTTGGCGATCGCATGGTGAACATCTCCATTCGTCGGCTGGAGTTCGATGGCCGTCGACGGACCGACCAGTCCCAGCAGAACAATGACGGCTCCAGCCGCAAACATGATCCCCCCAGCCTGATGCATATGATCCTGCCAGTAACAGAGCGCGCGAGGCCTGTCAATCATAGATCGCACTCCTCCCGCCCGGTTGACAGAGCAAAACGCGAAGTGTTACAGAAATCTCTATTCGTGGCGTCTGAATTGATGAGCCGTTACCCGGAGGAACCCATGTCCGCTCCAGCACCCGCACCGACACCTGGCACCCCTGCGGCCGCGCCCCCGCGCCGGCAATTTGTCAATTTTGCCTTCTACAAAGTCGATCCGGCCTGGCGGCG
>Ga0194120_10005099_pt1 | contig 19617 bp, 20 predicted proteins | sample TA2MahCa65mmetaG_FD_148642 | JGI IMG/M metagenome (GOLD analysis project Ga0194120, IMG submission 148642) | Freshwater microbial communities from Lake Tanganyika, Tanzania - TA2015019 Mahale Deep Cast 65m | ecosystem: Environmental > Aquatic > Freshwater > Lake | place: Tanzania: Lake... | reverse complement strand
GGCGTGCCGGCTCACGCCGCGCTCTGTCGCGCGGCTCCGCCGGCGGGCTCCGGAGGCTCGCGGCCTTGTCGGCCGCGCGGCTGCGCCGACGCCCCCTCCGCGTCGCCCTCGGCGACCGCTCCCGGGCGGCCCTCCGGAGGCTCGAATGCAAGATTCCTTTCCCCACGAACGTCTCGACTGCTACCGGCTCGCGCGCGAGGTGGCGCTCTGGGTGCGCGAGGCCAAGTTCCCTCCGCGCAGTGGCGATCTCCACGACCAGGCGGTGCGGGCGGCCACCTCCGCCGCCCTCAACATCGCGGAGGCCGCCTCCCGCGAGGGCGCGGCGAGCAAGCAGCACTTCAGGATCGCGCGCGGTTCCGCCGGCGAGGCCTGCGCGGCGCTGGACTTCTGCGGCGTCCCGGGCGCCGAAGAGCAGCAGGCGAAGCTTCGCCGCGTGGGGGCGATGCTCCGGCGGCTTGGGCAGTAGCCATGACGCCCAGCAGGCGCCCACCGCGACGGGGTGACCGCGGCGCCAGCGCGTCGGCTCGGGCGGGCAACGTCAAGCGCGGTGGGGGCTGGTTCCGCTACCTGCGCGGGGCACGTCGAGCCTTCTTCACGCCCGCCCGCCGCCCTCGCCGAACCCCGGCGGGACGAGGAGGAAGGGCGCGAACCAGGCGAAGTTCGATCAGACCGTCGTCGATGCGCACGACCTTGTACCAGTGCACGAGGCCGGGCTGCGGAAGATGGCCCTCGGGTTGAGTACACACGGCGGGCCGGTTGCAGACGTTGATGATGGGGACTCCTCCGCGCCACCCCGCCATGATGCCTACGATAATCGCCCCCACGTACAGTGCCGGTACGCGCGGCCTCCTTCCTGTGCATTCCTCGTCGATGCGCTGAGGTCGCCGGCCAAGGCCGTCCGCCCGTGCCGGGTCGAAGCCAGACTTGGAAGCTCGCTTGAACACGACGACACGGTATCGCCGAGAGTCCCGGCCGGTCAACCGCATCAGGGCGCTACACTCCCCGCGATGCGCCCCGTCCCCCCGCTCCCCGCCCAGCTCGACCATGCCAGCCTGCGCGCGTGGATCGACACCTTCGACCCGGCGCTCGCGCGCGCTGCCGACGAGGTGGATGGGTCGCTGGTTGCCTGGGCGCTGTCGCTCACGCCTCGCGAGCGCCTGGACCGAGCGACAGCCACGGGCACCTGGCTGGCGAGGGCTCGCCGTGTCGCGACCTGACCAGGCCGACATCGGCGCGCTGCTTGACTGGCTCGGCGAGCGCGGCATCGACTTCGTGGTGGTGGGTGGCGCGGCGGCTTTGCTCCACGGCGCACCCATCGCGACGCGCGACCTCGACATCGTCCCCGATGCCCGGCCGGAGAACCTCGACGCGCTGGCGGCGGCGCTCGCAGAACTCGACGCGATCTTCCGCGAGCCGGGCTCCCGGATCCTGCCGCTGCGCCGGGAACACCTCGATGGCAGTGGGCAACTCCTGCTGCGAACTCGTCTCGGTCCGCTCGACGTGCTGCTCCGCCTCCACGGCGGCGAGGACTACGCACTGCTCGCTCCCGAGTCCGAGATCTTCGAGGTGGATGGCAGGACGTTCCGCGTCATCGCTCTCGAGCGGCTGATCGCCGTGAAGGCCGCGGCCGGGCGGGCGCGCGACCTCGTCGCGGTGCCCCTGCTCCTGCAGGCGCTTCGGCAGCGCGATCCCACCTGAACTGTCCCCCACCTCGCCGCGTCCGCCGGTCAACCGAGGCGGAGACTCCCCATGAGCCTGTTCCTGCTCGCCTGCACCGCCGCCCCGAGCACCGAAGACGCGGCGACGCTCGCGGATTGCACCGCCACCGTGGCCGACGACGTGCCCGCCTTCTTCGCCACCTACTTCGCCTGCACCGACATCTCGATGGAAGGCGACAACGTGGTGCTCGCGACGGACTCGCTGCCGCCGTATGCCACCTACTACTACGGCGCCGACCACGAGATGTACGCGGAATGGGACGATCAAGGCGGCGAGACCTCGCCGAACCCCAACACGATCGAGGCGCTCACCGTGCGCGTGGTCGTCCCCGCCGATCCGGTGGCCAGGGGCCTCGACATCGGCGAGGCCCTGGTCGACCACCAGATGGGCACCAGCGACGAGGAGTACGTGGCCGGCTCGGTCGGCGTGGCGCCCGACAGCGTGGCCAACTTCAACGCCACCGCCGCGCCGGGCGACGACATCTTCGAGGAAGAACTCACCTTCGACGAGTGGGACGCGCACCCCACGCCGAACGGCGAGTACCACCACCACGGTGCGAACCGGGGCGCCCTGGCCGCGCTCGACTCCCTCGGGGTCGATGCCACTGTCTTCGGCGTGATGTGCGACGGCACCGTACTCCTCGGTTGCGACGAACTCGATGGGAGCGCGGTCGACATCGACACGCTCGACGCGCAGGACGGTCACGTGGGCGACATCGTCGACCTCGACGGGACGGTCCACTTCAGCGGGCGCTACCACGCGCACGTCTGCGCGGACTACAACGGCTTCGGGCTGTACCCCGAGATCCAGTATTACGACGCCTGTGACTCGGCACCTGCCATGCCGTGACCAACCCTTACAAGCGCCGCGCAATGCAACGGCTACACCAGGCGCTCTCATGGCCATGCTCGTCGCCGTTGTCATGGCCCTCGCGGGCAGCCCCGACCCCGAGTACGTCGCCCTGCGCGACGCGCTCGTGCGCGATGCGAGCGAGAGCCAGCTCAAGTCCTGGGAAACCGGCGAGGACTGGGAGAAGCGGATTACCGCGATGGACGTGCGCGCCTGGCAATACGATCAGGGCGTCGCGAGCGTGGCGTGGACGGTCGAGCCCCAGCACACGCGACAGGCGCTGCTCCGCTTCATGGACCCACGGCTCGAGGTTCCCGCGGCCGCGGGGCCGCTGCTCGCGCGCCTGACCTGGGGGCGCGAGGACGCCGACGTTCGCGTCGCGCTGGTCGACGCGCTCACCCGGACCGGCGGCGAGTGGGCGCCGGTGCTCGGGACGATGTTCGGCGATGAAGACGACACCACCACCCGCGAGGTCATGGTCCAGGCCGCGCGCCGCGCGACGACCACCGACGCCATCAGCTTGCTGAAGCTCGGCTTCGGCGACAAGGCCGCGCCCGTGCGTGCCGCCGCGGCAGAAACTTGCCCCTGGGTCGATGCCAAGGGGGCGCTCGACGGGCTGGTGCTCCTCGCCATGGCCGACACCGACCCCGAGGTGCGCGCCGAGGCGGTGCGGGCTGCCGGCTGGATGCGGATCGAGGCCAGCTGGGACCCTATCGTCAAGCTGCTCGCCGACCCCGACGCGCGAGTGCGCCTCCAGGCGGTGAAGGCCCTGCAACGCCTCGATCCCGCCGACACCGCCGGCCTCCCCGAGGTGGGGGCGCTCCGCCAGGACGTCGACACCAAGGTGCAGCGCGCGGCCACCGAGGCGTCAGCGCAGTAGAAGCACGCCCGATGCTCAACGTCGCCGTCGACCAGCCCACCGGCCTCGCCGACCTGCGCGGCTCGCCCAAGGACGTGGCCCGCTGGTTGTTCTGGGTGAAGTTCCGCGGGGCCCTCGACCCCGAGCGGCCGGAGCAACTGGCCCGCCTCTACCCCCTGTGGCGCGGACAGTACGCGCTCGCCCGCGGGCAGCGCTCGCTCATGGCCGACGAGTACCGCCGCTGGCGAGGCGAGGCCCCGGAGTCGCTGCTCCAGGACGCCTACCGCGTGACCTTCCGGGTACACCTGGAGGAGCTGCTGCTCGGCAAGCTCACGGCGGACAACTGGCAGCGCTGGATGCGGCTCGACGGGCTCGCCAACCTCGAATCGGCGCTGTCGCGACAGAAAGGCGCAGTGCTGTTGTTCCCCCACGCGGGCAACTTCATGTTCATGCACGCGATCATGGGGCTCATCGGCCACAAGTACACGCAGTATGCGGCTCGGGGCATGGCGCCGCCCGAGGTGGCCGCCGTGCACGCAGAGGTGTTTGCAAACAACAAGTGGCGTCGCGAGGCGCGGGCGGCGAGGGAAGACAACGAGGATCGGCTCCCCATCAGCTTCATCTCGCTCGACACGCCGGTGCGCCACCTCTACCGCTGCCTCGCCCGCAACGAGCTGGTGGGCATTGCCTTCGACGGCCGCATCGGCGGCAAGTGGGTGAAGGCGCCCTACCTCGGCCGCACCGCGCTGTTGTCCCCGGGGCCCTACCGGCTCGTCGCCTCCACGGGCGCAGCGCTGGTCCCCGTGTTCGTATCGACTCCCGACGGCGAGCCCGGCGCCTGCACCTTCGGCGAGCCCTTCGACGGCAAGGACAGCGAGTCGCTGATGCGACGTTTCCTCGTCGACAACGTGGAGCCCTGGCTCGGCCGCAACCCCGCCGAGTACGGCACCTGGCTCGCCCACTGTCGCGAGCGCGCCCACGTGGACGACCACCCCTTCTTCACCGACTACGCGCCCGACGACCGCTGGAAAGCCTGGGAGTAGCTACTCGTCCCATTCCACGACGGGTTTCCCGATGTGGTAGCCCTGCACGAGGTGGGCTCCGTGCCGCGCGACAGCGTCGAGTTCTTCCGGCGTTTCCACCCCCTCGGCGATGAGCTCGGCGCCCGTGGCGCTGGCGAAGCTGCCCAACAGGTGGATCAGGCGCTGTTTCCGCGGGTCGTCGTGTACGCGCCGCACGATGCTCATGTCGGCCTTGATGTAGGCGGGCTGCAGCTCGGCGAGCACCGCCAGGGAGTTGTAGCCGCTGCCGATGTCGTCCACGGCCATGCGGAAGCCGAGCGCGGTGAGATCGCGCAGCGCCTGCTCGGCGCCGTGGAAGTCGGAGAGTGGCGCGCGCTCGGTGATCTCGAGGACCACGCGGGCGGCGAAGGGCAGGAGCGGCTCGAATGTGGCGAGCGCCTGTCCGTCGGCGAACTGAGCGGGGTGCGTATTGACGAACACGGCCACCGAGGCCGGGAACGCGGCCACCTGCGCGGCGGCCAGCCGGTTGACAGCGCGGCCCAGGTCGGCCACCCGATCGCAACGTTCCACCGCGTCGAGCACCTCGAGCGGGCCGGACAGCACCGGGTGACGGCTCCGCAAGAGCAGCTCATAGGCGCATAGTTCTGAGTCCCTCACCGAGACGATGGGCTGGCGCGCGAGGGCGAAGCAGCGGCCGTCGAGGCACTCCTGGAACAGCCGGTCGGCGCGCTCGCGCTCGGGCTGGGACGAGACGGCCTGGCGGATGTGCTCGGCGGTTTCCATGAGCGTCCCGATCTCGCGCTCGAGCGCCTCGGCCTGGAAAGGCCGCGCGAGGCTGCGGTGCGCGAGCCCGGCGCTGACCAGCGCGGGGGCCACGTCGCGCCGGGCAGGGCTCACCAGCAGCATCCGCATGATCTTCGGCCGCCGGTCGCGCAGCCGGACGAGGAGTTCCGGTGCGCCCCCGTCCACGTCGTCGCTCACCAGGGCGAGGTCTAGATCTCGGCTTTCGAAGGCGTTGATCGCCCCTCTCGCGTCGGCGGTGGCTTCCACGACGTGCCCGCCACTGTCGAGCACGCGATGCAGGGCCCGCCGGGAAGGTTCCCCGGCGTCGACGAGGAGTACTCGCGCCACCCCAGCATCCTAGCATATCGACCGATGTGGCGTCTTGCCGCGCCCGCAGCGAAAGAGGGCTGATGTCGCAGTGGTTGGGCATCGCGCCGCGGCGGCATACAGGGCCCAGCCCCCGGAGCCACCGTGCGCATCCTCGTGGTCGACAAGCTCGCCCCCTTCGTGGCCGGGCGACTCCAAGATCTTGGCGGCGTGGTCACCGTCGATCCCTCGGCAAAAGACGCGGCGCTCACCGCGAAGGTGGCCGATCTCGACCCGGAGGTGGTGATCGTCCGCAGCACCAGGGTGACCGGCGCCGACATCGGCGCGGGCAAGGCGCTGTCCCTGGTGATTCGTGCCGGGGCGGGGGTCAACACCATCGACCTCGGCGCCGCCAGCGCGCGAGGCGTGTACGTCGCCAACTGCCCGGGGAAAAACGCGATCGCCGTGGCCGAGCTGGCCGTGGGGCTCTTGCTCGCCTGCGACCGTCGCATCCCCGACAACGTGAACCGCCTGCGCGAGGGCAAGTGGGACAAGAAGAACCTCGGCAGCGCCCGCGGCCTCAATGGCCGCAAGATCGCCGTCCTCGGGACGGGACAGATCGGCCGGGAGTTCATCGCGCGGGCCCTGGCGCTGGGGATGGTGGTCACCGCCTGGTCGAGGTCGCTCACCTCCGAGGCCGCCGCCGCGCTGGGCGTGGCGCGCGCAGAGACGCCCGAGGCCGCCGTGGCCGGGGCCCACGCGGTGAGCGTACACCTCGCGCTCGCGAAGGAAACGCGCGGGCGCATCGGGGAGAGCGTGTTTGCGGCGATGAAGTCGGGCGCCATCTTCGTCAACACGGCGCGGGCGGAGGTGGTCGATCACGACGCGCTCCTGCGCGCCATCGACGAGAAGAAGCTCAAGGTCGGCCTCGATGTGTTTCCCGACGAGCCGAGCGCGGGGCAGGCCGACTACACCCACCCCGTCGCGAATCACCCCTCGGTGTACGGCACGCACCACATCGGCGCCAGCACCGACGAGGCCGAGGAGGCGGTGGGCGAGGAGGTGGTGCGCATCGTGGCCGCCTACAAGGCCGGGGCCCCCATCCCCAACTGCGTGAACCTCGCCACCCGCACCCCGGCCACGCACCAGCTCGTCGTCCGTCACGCGGATCGCGTGGGCGTGCTCGCCGGCGTGCTCGGCGTGCTCCGCGAGAGCGGCGTCAACGTGGAAGACATGCAGAACATCATCTTCAGCGGCGGCGAGGCGGCCTGCGCGCGCATCGCCGTCAAGGGCGCGATCGGCGCCGACGCCCTCGCCCGGATCCAGTCCCTCCCCAACATCTTCGCGGCCAGCGTGGTCGCGCTCAAGGAGTAGCCCATGGCTCGCTTGCACAACTTCTCGGCCGGCCCCGCCGTGCTCCCCGTGTCGGTGGTGGAGGAACTGCGCGACAACCTGCTCGACCTCAACGGCTCCGGCATCGGGCTGATGGAGATCAGCCACCGCAGCAAGACCTTCCAGGCGGTGGTCGACGGCGCCGTGGCGCGTATCAAGCGCGTGTTGTCGGTCCCCGACGACCACACGGTGCTCTTCTTGCAAGGCGGCGCCTCGCTCCAGTTCTACATGACGGCCTTGAACCTGCTGCGGCCGGGCGAGGCCGCCGACTACCTGGTGACCGGCACCTGGAGCCAGAAGGCGATCAAGGAAGCCAAGCGCATCGGCAACGCCAAGGCGATCTGGGACGACGCGCCCAACAACTTCAAGCGTGTCCCCGGCGACGACGACTACACCGTCCGCGACGAGGCGGTGTTCCTCCACTACACCTCGAACAACACCATCTACGGCACCGAGTTCAAGCGCACGCCCTCGTCGCAAGGCAAGCCGCTGGTGGCCGACTTGTCCTCCGACATCGCGGGCGTGCCCGTCGAGATTGCCAAGCACGACCTCGTCTACGCCGGCGCGCAGAAGAATCTCGGGCCGAGCGGCGTGACGCTGGTGATGCTGTCGCCGTGGGCCCTGTCGCGGGTGCCCGAGGGCCTCCCGGCCATGCTCGACTACAAGGTGCATGCCAAGGACGGCTCGCTCTACAACACGCCCAACTGCGTGGGGATCTACGTGATCGAGCGCGTGTTCGCCTGGATGGAACAGAACGGCGGCCTGCCCGCGATGATCGCGCGCAACGAGGCCAAGGCCGGGGAGCTCTACGCCGAGCTCGACCGCACGGGCTTCTGGCGACCGCACGCCGCGAAGGACTGCCGATCGGTGATGAACGTCACCTGGCGCCTGCCCAGCGAGGAGCTGGAGGAGCGCTTCGTGAAAGAAGCGAAGGCCGCGGCGATGGACGGGCTGAAGGGCCACCGCTCGGTGGGCGGCATCCGCGCCTCGCTCTACAACGCGCTCGAGCCCGCGAGCGTGAGCGCGCTGGTGGGCTTCATGCGCGAGTTCGAGAGGAAGAACGGGTAGGTGGCGGCGCCGCGCTGGACCTGGGCCCTCCTGGGGCTGCCCGTGCTCGGGGGCGTGCTGAGCGTCGCCGCGCCCTTCGTTTTCGAGTCGCGACACGTCCCGGCAGAACTACGCCCGGGTGCGCAGGTGCTCACGCCGCAGGTCGAGCACCAGCTCTCCTGCGCGGTGGAAGCAGCGTGCGGGCCCCTGCGCGCGCCGGTGACGCTCGATGTCGGGGGCGTGCCGGAGCTCGACCCCGGCGACGTGATGCCGCCGGGCTACGCGGAATGCGCGGCGAAGCACCTCGGCCGTGCCTTCGGCGAACAAATCCGACTTTCACCCTGCGAGGGCCGCTAGCCCTTGCAGGTGACGAGCACCGTCACCGGGGTGTAGATGCCCCCGGTGAGGCCGCCAAGGAGCATGTCGATCACGTTGTGCCGACTCGACACCGACCACACGCCCTTGTCGCCGCACACCTTGTTGCCGTCGATCTCGTTGAGGCTCACGAGGCCGGCGATGAGGGAATGCACCTTCACGCGCTGCTCGGCGCCGGGGCTGCCGCCCTCGAAGGTGACCGTCGCCTTGTAGCAGCCGGACAGGCCGAGGAAAGCAGCGAGCGCGAGGAACTTGAGAGACTTCATGGATAACTCCGTGGCTGGCGCACTGTATCACGGCTAGTGGCTCGCGATGTGGTTCCCCTGGTTTTTGGCCTGCGGCCTCGCCGACGCCGAGGGCGAACCGAGAGTCGAGGCCCACCGCTGCGCCGCCGGCTACTACCCCGAGAACAGCGCCACGGGCTGCGCCAAGGCGCTGGAGGCCGGCTTCGGCACGCTGGAATTCGACCTCGTGCTCACCCGCGACGACGTGGCGGTGATCCACCACGACCCCTTCGTGAACCCCGAGATCTGCACCCTCGCCGACGGCACCCACCTCGGCGAGGAAGAGACGGATCGCGTGTACTTCAAGGACATCACCGCCGCCGAGGCCAAGTCCGACTACCTCTGCGGCGGCATCGAGGTGGAGGACTTCCCCACCCAGGAGCTCGTCGAGGAGCCGATCATCACGTGGGCCGAGCTGCTCGACATCATCGAGGGCTACCCCGACGTGTACCTCCACATCGACATCAAGTGGGAGGGCGACCTGTCGCGACCCCCCGATACCTACGCGAAGGTGGTGATGGAGGAGTTCTGGGCCCGCGAGCTGCCCAACGACTACTACGTGTCGGCCGAGTACCCCGAGCCGCTCCAGGCCGTGGAGGCGCTCGACAGCAGCGTCGTCACCTCGTGGAGCTGGCCAAGCTTCCCCGACGGCGAGAGCACCACGCTGGTGGCCATCGGCCACGAGCTGCAGACCACGCTGGGGACGGAAGACCTCGTGCAGCTCGCGAACGACGCCGGGGTCGACGAGCTGAACATCCCCTGGCAGGTGGCCGACCGTCGCCGCGTGGAAAACGCGGTGGCCTCGGGCCTGCCCATCCAGCTGTGGACGCTCAACACCGCCGCCGGCCTGGAGGCCTTCGGCAAGTGGCCTGTCGAGGCCCTGATCACCGACTACCCGGCGGGCGACGCGCCATGATCCTGCTCGCCAAGATCGCCCTCGCGCAGCCCTTCCGCTTCGACCGGGTCGACATCCTCGCCGAGGACCCCGGCACCTGGATCAACTACGACCTGCCCCAGGCGCCGGTGGCCTTCACTCAGACTGCGGTCCGCCTCGTGGAGCAGGTGTCGGTCCAGTGGCAGTTGCCCCTCCCCAACTTGTACCTTGGCACCTCGATTGCCTCGCAGTCGCTCACCTACGAGCTGCCGTGGAAACACGGCCTGGGCGTCCACGGCGGCCTCCAGACCTCGCTGTTGTTGCCCCGCGGCGCGGTGCTCGGCGCCCACTGGCGAACCGGGCGGGTGCGGCTCGGCCTCGGGGCCAGCGTGATCTCGTCGGCCACGTGGGCCCACGTCGACTACAGCCAGTGGCACGTCCTGCCGACGATCGGCGTCGGCGTGGGCAGAAAGTACGAGGCCCCAGCGGGATGAACGGTTAGGCCGCGCCCGATCCAGGAGCCCCCGTGGCCAAGAAGCCCCCCGAAGAGCACGATCACGCGCACGACCACGAGGAAGGCGAGCTCGCCGAGGAAGACCTGGTGGTGCTCGTCGACGAAGACGGCAACGAGACCACCTACCTGTTCATCGGCACCGTCGAGGTCGACGGGGAGAGCTTCGCGCTCCTGGTCGACGCCGAGGAAGAGGGCGACGAGGAGAACACCAGCGTGTTCGTCTTCCACTACGCGCAAGACGAAGACGGTGGCGAGGAGTTCGAGCCGGTGGACGACGACGACCTGCTCGCCAAGGTGCAGGCCGCCGCCGAGAAGATGTTCGACGAGGCGGAGAAGGAGTCCTAGCGAGCAGGCGAGAGCAGCTAGTCGCCAAGCTCCTTCTCATCGAGCCCCGTCCATTCCAACCACGGCCCGAGGTCGACCCCCGCCCACAGGATCACCACCCCGGGTCGCCCCCACGGCAAGTAGTACGAGGTCGCGACGTAGGGCGCGATGGACTGCTCGTCGAGAAACCGCACGGGAACGAAGACGCCCGCGAGGCCGCCGATCCCGTGAGCGTCGGCGTCGTCGAGGGTGGGCTCCTTCCAGTAGCCGACGTTCAGCGCGGGACGGATGGCGAGGTCGTCACCGAGCAGGCGGTTGCTGCTGAGCAGCACCTGTCCCCGGAGGATGGGTCGCAAGGCGAGGTCGACGTTCACCTCGGCGTCGAGCGCCACCGAGAGCGGCGTCTCGTGGCGTCGCTCGTCCAGCACGCTCCACTTGACGTCCACCCCCTTGGGCGGCGTGAGCCCGCGCACCCCGATCTCCCAGCCGCGCCCGAGGCCCACGCGGAACTCCATCTGCACCGGGGCGGCGAAGCCGGGGCAACTGTCGGCGAAGTAGTCGCACTCCAGCGTGTAGAGCGCCTCGCCCGGCTGCCAGAAGGCGGCCACGCTGCCCGCGCCCTCCAGCTTGCCGAGGGAGTGCGCGGGGCGGAGCGTGGCCGGCGCACAGGCCGCCAGCCAGAGCAGGATCGTCAACTAGTGGCCGCCGCTCGCTCTCGCCTCGCCCGGCTGTTCATGCATCCAGCGCACGAGGATGGGCGAGATGGCCAGCAGGAACACGGCCGACACGATGCACGCCACGCCGATCTGGCCGAACACGCCGGCGTACACGCCCAGGGTGTCGATGGGCGCGGGGACGGTGCGCTCGTCGCCGCCGCCGTGACCCACACCCGTGAAGGTGGCGATGATCCCGGCCAGGAGGCTGGAGAAGGCGGTCGCGAGGAACCAGGCCCCCATCACCGTGCTCACCAGCCTCGCCGGCGAGAGCCGCGTCACCATGGCCAGCCCCACCGGCGACAGGCACAGCTCTCCGGTGGTGTGCAGCAGATAGCCCAGAATCAACCACGACATGCTGACCATTCCGCGCGCATCCGCCTGCTCGGCGCCCAGCCACAGCACCCCGAAGCCCAGGCCGAGCTGCCCGAGCCCGAGGGCAAACTTCACGGCCGTGTTGGGCTCCCAGCCACGCGCGCCCAGGAAGCCCCACAGCCCGGTGAACAACAGGCCGAAGAGCAAGATGAACACGGGGTTTGCCGCCTGGAAGGTGGACGCGGGAATCTCGGAGCCCCCGACGCCCATGCCCACGTCGCCCGGCGCCACCTGCCAGCGCGCCGCGACGCTGGCCTCGACCTTGGCGCCGCCGCCATTGCCGGCCTCCTGCGCTAGCCGACGCGCCTCCTCGCGCGCGCGGTCGAGGTGGGTGAGCGAGAGTACCCCCGGCGACCAGGCGGCACCCGGCACGACGCTGAGCTTCTCGTCCGCCCCCCACTCCAGGCCCGAGGCCACCCCGTTCACCAGCAGTTCACCCGAGAAGTGCCGGCCAACCTGCTCCTGGTTCAGCTCGAGCTCCAGGGTGGAGCCCACCTCGCTGGCGGCCACCGCGCGGTCCTCGCGCACCCGGTCGACGTTGCGATCCGTGAAGTTGTTGATGGAACTCCCGGCCTGCTCGAAGAATGCCCAGAACAACATCGAGAAGAACATCATCACCACCACCACGAACAGGCGCTGGCGCTCCACCAGCTCCGCCCGCAGGGCGTTGCGCAGGATGAACACCAGCGCGACGGCGCCGCTGGCGAAGAGCACCAGCCCCGGCGGCGTGGCCACCTCGCCCAGGAAGCTGGCGGCTACCTGGAGGAAGGGGTTGCTCCCCGCCTGGAGCCCCTCGATCAGCTCCTTCGGCACCAGGCGCACGCTCCGCGCGCTGCTCACCAGCCACGCGAGCACCGGCACCGACAGGAACACGCCGCCGCCGATCACCGCCGCTACCGGCAGGCCGAAGAGCTGCGTGGGCGCGCCCGCGGGCGCCTGGCCCGCGTCGTCGGGGATGCCGCCCTTGTTGAGCGCCAGGAAGGCGATGACCCCGCTCGCGACCAGCGCCAGCGCCACGAAGGCGTTGACGGCGAGCAGAATCGCATCGTCTTGCAAGAACACCATCGACCCCGCCGTGAGCATGGCACCCACGATGATCAAGAGCTGCGCAATGCGCGTCGGCACGGCGAAGACAGCGAGGCCAACCAGCATGCCCATCGTGGCGAGGCCAAAGCCGTAGTGCCAGCCGAAACGCTCGCCCACGTAGCCGCACAACAGCGGCGCCATCGCCGCGCCGAGGTTGATGCCCATGTAGAAGAGGGTGAAGCCGGCGTCGCGCTTGGTGGAGCCCTCGGGGTAGAGCGAACCGACGATGGTGGAGATGTTCGGCTTGAAGAAGCCGTTGCCCACGATCAGCAGCGCCAGGGCGACGTAGAAGGCGCCAGCACTCTCGATGGTCATGGTCAGGTGACCCGCCGCCATCAGGAGCCCGCCGAGGATGACCGCGCGGCGCGCGCCCAGCAGCCGGTCGGCGAGCAAGCCCCCGAAGAAGGGCGTCATGTAGACCAGGGCCGTGTAGGCGCCGTACACCGCGTACGCCTCCCTGTCGCCGTAGGCGAGGAAGCCCTTGAGCATGTAGAACACGAGCAGGGCGCGCATGCCGTAGTAGGAGAAGCGCTCCCACATCTCGGCAAAGAAGAGGTTGAACAGCCCCGTGGGGTGTCCAAAGAGCGTCGGTCGATCCATGCGCGGGGTCCGGGGAAAAGCGCCGCGAGGGTAGCACGCGCGACAGCGCCGGGCCGTCGCCGGTGCTACCCTTGCACGGCTACTGGACGGGATCTGGCATGAATGATCGTCTCGCTCGCCTCGTGGACACCGCCAAGGGACGCCCCGTGCGCGTCGGTATCGTGTCGATGTACGACGTTGAGAACAACGCGGTGCGCATCCTCGCCGGCACGCTGCGCAAGGCGGGCCACCACGTGGCGGAGATCTACTTCAAGGACTGGATCTCCAACCACCTCGACCCCGCCACCGACGCGGAGCTCGACAACCTCGTGGGCGTGGTGCGCGACGAGCAGCTCGACTTCGTGTGCATCAGCATCCGGGCCAGCGCCTACTACAACGCGGCGCGCATCCTCACCGACCACCTCCACGACGTGCTCGGCGTCCCCGTGCTCTGGGGCGGCATGCACCCCACGCTGATGGGCGCCCAGTGCATCCAGACCGCCGACATGGTGCTCCAGGGCGAGGGCGAGATCGCCTTGCAGCAGCTCTGCGACCGCATCCGCGACGGCGGCGACGTGCTCGCCACCGGCAACATGCTCTTCCAGACCAGCGACGGCGTGAGGAAGAACGCGCTCTTGCCGCTGATCGAGAACCTCGACACGCTCGCCTATCGCGACTACACCACGCACGATCACAAGTACTTCATCTGGGGCAAGAAGGTCGAGAAGGGCGACCCGATGCACGGCGACCCGGTGTTCCAGATGATGGGGAGCCGCGGCTGCATCTACAAGTGCAGCTACTGCTACAACAGCACCTACAAGAAAGACGTCTACCCAGGGCAGAAGTGGTTCCGGGTGCGCTCCCCGGCCAGCATGGTCGACGAGATCAACGAGGCGCGGAAACACTGGGACTTCAAGCGCATCCGCTTCGACGACGAGGTGTTCAACTTCCAGCTCGACTGGCTGGAGGATTTCTGCGAGCGCTACCCGCGCGAGGTGGGCCTGCCCTTCGAGGTGTTCATCGAGCCGAAGCTGGTCAACGCCGAGCGTATGCGCATGCTTCGCGACGCGGGACTGGTCAGCGTCTACATGGGCGTGCAGTCGAGCGAGCGGGTGACGGGCCACCTGTACGACCGCCGCGTGAAGAACAGCACCATCGGCGACATCGCCAACCTCTTCCACGAGCTCGGCATCAAGGGCCACTTCCAGCTCATCTTCGACGACCCGGTGAGCACCAGCGAAGACAAGCAGAAGCTCTTCGAGATGATCTCGGAGTTCCCTCACCCCTTCGACCTCTACCTGTTCTCGATGACGGTGTTCCCTGGCTCGGAGCTCAACCACAAGCTGCTGGAGTCGGGCCTCATCAGCGAGTACGACATCGAGGGCACCGCCACCAAGACCTTCTACCAGCACCGGATCAACCTGGAGTACCCGCGCCCGGTGGAAGACACCTTCTGGATCGCGCTCACGCAGATGTTGTCGAAGCCCTTCGTGCCTCGCGCGATGCTCAAGCCGCTCGCCAAGAGCGACTTCCTCAAGAAGCACCCCTGGCCGCTCATCCAGATGGCCCACGCGGCCAACTACGTGAAGATGGGCACCACGGCGGTGAACATGGCCGCCAACGGCGAGATGACCAAGACGCTGATGCGGCGATGGTTGAGCTTCGACCGGGTGATCACGACCTAGGGCGCGGCCAGGGCGCAGCCCTCAACCACCCCCAGCTCGCAAGCGCGCGCCCGGGCACGGGCGGCGGCCTCGGGATCGGTGCCCTCGGCGGCGAGGGCAAAGGCGAGGCAGGCCTGGCCGTTGCCCACGCTACAGGACCGCTCGAAGAGCGGCATCGCCTCCGCCCAGGCGTCGGGGTTCTCCGGTGCCGCGTTGACCTGCATCGTGGCGTACTGGAAGCAGCCGAGGTGCGCGTCGCCGCGCTCGCAGCCGAGCCGGAAGTAAGCCAGCGCCAGCCCGGGTGCCTGCGGCAAGCCGCGCCCCCACTGGTGCTTGAGCCCGAGCATCGAGCAGCCCCGGCCGTCGCCCCCGTCGCAGGCACGGCGAAACCAGGGCACCGACAGGCGCTCGGCCCAGCCGCCGTTGTTGTCGATCACCCAGGCGCCGTCGTGGCAGGAGGTGGCATGCCCCATGCGGCAGGCGTCGAGCCACAGGTCGGCAGCCTGGTTGTTGTCGCCCGAGGCGAAGGCAGCGGAAGCCTCGGCGGCAAGGTCTTCCGGCGACTGGGACAGGGGTCCGGCGGGGGCAGCCGCGCGGGGCGCACAACCGATAGCGAGAACCAGGGCGGGCCACATGCGTCGCGTCGTAACCGTGCGGCTCACGGCAAGTTGCCGTGGCTCACCCGAGCAAAGCCGGCGGGACGCCCTTGTCACTACGTCGTTGTTGTACTACATTTCTGTTTCACAACAGGATTGCTGTATGTCGTTGCCTCGGAATGCCTGCGGGCCACCCGTCACCGGCGCCGATTTCATAGGCCGCGAGGAGGATATCGACAGAATCGGGCGTGACCTCGAGCGACAGCACGTACTCCTGGCCGCGCCCCGCCGCGTACTACAGCGCCGAGGGCGACACCCACGAGGCGGAGTTCGTGGCTGGGCTCCTCGCGACGCTCGCCACCACCCCCGGTTGCAGCGTCATCGCCTCCCGCGTGGGCGACGCCCGCGTGGAACAGGTCCTCGCACGGGTAAGCAAGGTTTCCCTGTCTGTTCTCTCGCTCGAGCTGCGACAGGCCGCCCGCGGTGACTGGCGGGAACTGGCGAACACCCTCGCCGACGGGCTGGCCGGCTTGCCCCCGGGCAGCACCACCGTGATCATGGTCGACGAACTTCCACTGCTCCTGGCGCGGCTGCTCCGGCTCGACCGCGACCGCGCCGAGGTGTTTCTCGCCTGGTTTCGCAAGCTGCGGCAAGGCTCGCCCCGGCGCGACCCGCACCTCCGCTGGCTCGTGGCTGGGTCGATCGGGCTGGCACCGCTCGCGGCGCGCGAGCGGCTGACCCACCTCATCAACGATCTGCATCCCGCCCGGCTCGACGCCTACGAACCCGCTGCGGCTCGGGCCCTTCTGGAAGGCCTCGCGACCACGCACCGCATCCACCTCGACGAGGGCGAGGCCGATGCCCTCCTCGATCGACTGGGCTGGCCGTTGCCCTACTTCATCCAGCTCGCGGTGGCCGAGCTGAGAAGGCTACCGAGGGGCGACGACCGCGTGGGCCGCGTGATCCACGCCTTGTGCTCGGTGGAGAACGCGATGTCGTTCTCCCTCTGGTGGGAGCGGCTGGAAACGGAGCTGGGCGCGGTGGGGGCGGCGGCCGCCGAACAGGTGCTCGACGCCTGCGCCGCAGATCCCTCGGGCGCGAGCGTCGCCCAGATCCAGGAGCTTGCGCGTCACTTCTGGACAGACGACGAGCGCGAGAGACGGCGTCACTCGCTGCTCGGCGGCCTGGAGCACGACGGCTACCTGCTCACCGTCGGGGGGCGTTGGCGCTTCCGGTCGCCCCTGTTGCGCGAGGTGTGGTTGGCCCGGAGGCAACGATGACGCTCGCCTACAACCCTGCGTTACTCGACGTGGAGGAGCTCGTGCGCGGCTTCGTGGCGCGCGGCCAGCTGCTCGACCAGATCCTCGACGACCTGCGGCAAGGTCGGCGTGTCCACCGGCTGCTCGTGGGCCAGAGAGGGATGGGAAAGACCACCCTGCTCCGGCGGGTGGCCGCGGAGGTCGCGCGCGACCCTGCGCTCGCCGAGCGCTGGACGGCCCTCGCCTTCCCCGAGGAACAATACAACGTCGTCACCCTCTCCGACTTCTGCGCCAACTGCCTCGACGCCGCCGCCGACGGGCTACAGATGGCGGGCGACCACGAGGGCGCCGACCGGATTGACGCGACTTTGCGCGCGCTGCCGGCCGCCGAGGACGCCCGGGCCACCTACGCCCTCGATCACCTCCTGGCGCTCGCCGGCGCAGGGAAACGGTTGCTGCTCTGCGTCGACAACCTCCAGCAGGTGCTCGGGCGACTCCAGGAGCACGAGCAATGGTCCCTGCGGCGCGTGATGTCGGAAACCGACAGGCTCGCCCTGCTGGGCGCAAGCCCCGCCCTGCCGGAGCCCTCGGTCGACTACGGTGCTGCATTCTACGACTTTCTCCAGGTCACTCGGCTCGACGCGCTCGACTTCGACGAGGCCGTCGGCATGCTGGATGCCCTCGCGGAACAAGCCGGAGCTGAAGATCTCAGGGCGCTCCTGAAGTCGCGGCCGGCGCGACTCCACGCGCTTTTCGTGCTCGCCGGCGGCAACCCGCGCACGGTGGTGATGCTCTTCGACCTGCTGCGAGTCGCGCCTGGCGAGGACACCCACCGGATGCTGGAGCACCTGGTCGACCGAGCGACCCCCCTCTACAAGGCCCGCTTCGAGGAGCTGGCGGAGCAGGCGCAAGTCGTCCTCGGTGCCCTGGCACTCCACTGGCACCCCGCCACGGCGGCCCAGCTCGCCGACGCGACCCGGCTCGACGTGAACACCGTCTCCACGCAGCTCACCCGGTTGCACCGCGAGGGGCTCGTGCTGAAGGTCGATATCGCCGGCGAGGCCCGCACGGGCTTCCTCGTGGCCGAGCGCTTCTTCAACATCTGGTACTTGATGCGGGCAAGCCGGAGGTCGCGAGGCCGGGTGCTCGGCTTTGCACGGTGCCTCGAGGCGATCTACGACGGCGATGGGTTGCGGGGCCTGGCGCTGCGGGCGCTCGCCAGCGCCATTCCCGCGAGGGAGGCGCCCGAGCTGCTCGCGGAACCGGACGACCTGCAGTACCGAGGGCGGGTGGAGGAGAACAGGCGGCGACTTGAGGAGTTCACGCGAGTTGCCGCCGGGCTGGACACCAGCGGCCTGGGCGCGCCCCCCGAAGACGCCGTCGTGTCGCTCGCTGAACCTCGCGAGTCCGGCCCCACCGCTCTGACAGACGCGATTCATGCGAGCGTCTCAGCCGGTCTCTTGGACGCGGCGACTCGCGCCAACCGCTCCCGCGAGACCTACCTCCCCCTCGCCATCGCCATCGACGTGGCCGTCGCGAAGGACGCGTCCCTGCTCTCCCGCTACGCCCCGGAGGTACAGACCGCCGCGCGGAAGCTGCTCGACGATCTCTGGCCCGAGCACGCCGAGCTGCCGCCCCCCGCGGGACCCACGTCGCGTCGCAAGCCGACTCGGCGCTCCCGTCGATGCTGACGCGGCCTCAGTCGAGCGGCACTTCCTGGATGCCCGCCAGCGCGAAGGTGGTGTGCTCCCACTGGCCGATGGTGGCGCTAGCGGGGGCGGCGCTCAACTCCTCGGCGAGGATGTCGGTGCCGTCGTAGTACAGGCGGAACAGGCCGACGCTGGTGACCGACTCCTGGGTGAGCAGGATGTCGCCCGCGATGGGCAAGAACTCCTCGCCGCCCACGCCGAGCAGCGAGCTGGTGCCGTAGTTCACCCCGAAGAAGTTCTCGTAGGGCACGATGATGTCGATGTCTTCCACCGCCACGCCGCAATCGAAGCTGTTCACCGTGCCGTCGGGCGCGATGACGTAGAGCAGGCGCGCGTTCTCGGCGCCGGCGAGGATCATGCCCGCCAGGGGGCCGTAGCGGGACGGTGCGTCGGGGACGACGACCACGCCCTCGAGGTGGGTGCCGCTGATGTCGGCCAGCATCGTGGGCGATCCGCTGCTGTCGATGGTCCACACCTCGCCGTCGGTGGTGGCGATCACCAGCTGCCCGGCGTGTACGTCGGTGCGGTCGACGTAGAGCGAGCCGCGCATGAGCCCGTTGTTGTCGCCGGGGAGATCGACCCAGGGGTTGCTCACGCTGCTGCCATCGGCACTCACGCGCACGATCTGCCCGTCGGAGCCGTTGCCCACGAACAGCTCCCCGGTGGTGAACCCGCCGGTGTTGCCGGAGCGTGCGGTGGCGATCTTCACCTCGTCGGTCACGTTGGCGAGCGCCGAGAACTGGGTGTGCGACCCGTCGGCGGCCACCGTCTCAAGGGCATAGGGCGCGCCGCTGGAGTAGTACACCGACATCACCACGTCGAAGGCCGACTCGTGGTAGTCGATGCCGATCGGCGAGTTGAAGTCGGTGCTGATGGCCACGAAGGTGACGTCGCCGAGGCTGGTGTCGTTGAGCGGGTCGCGGAAGTTGTCGTCGCCGTCGCCGTCCCAGTCCTCGTTGCCCTCCACCGAGTCGAGCAGGCTGTCGTCGTCGCTGTCCTCGTCGATGTAGTCGCCGAGCCCGTCGCCGTCGAAGTCGCCGGCCCCCTCGGTGGCATCGGACAGGCCGTCGCCGTCGCTGTCGAGGTCGAGGTAGTCGGCGAGGCCGTCGGCGTCGGTGTCACGCGCCTCGGCGCGGCCCTCCTCGGTGTCGGTGATGCCGTCGCCGTCGCTGTCGAGGGCGGGGTCCCAGCCGGTGTCGCGGGGGGTGTCGCGGCTGGTGTCGGCCGGGCGCCAGCCGGTCTCGGGCCGGGCGCTGTCGGGGCGCGTGTCGCGCGGGGGCAGGTCGGC